>Ga0126381_100003370_pt1 | contig 17382 bp, 15 predicted proteins | sample PanSoiMetPlot_28_FD_96465 | JGI IMG/M metagenome (GOLD analysis project Ga0126381, IMG submission 96465) | Tropical forest soil microbial communities from Panama - MetaG Plot_28 | ecosystem: Environmental > Terrestrial > Soil > Tropical forest > Bulk soil | place: Panama | collected 2016-02-17 | reverse complement strand
AGTACATCAAGCGCAGAGAACGGCTCGTCCATGAAGAGGACTTCAGGCTCGACGACCAGAGCACGGGCGAAGCCGACGCGCTGCTTCATTCCACCGGAGAGTTCTTTGGGGTAGGCGGCTTCGAATCCATCGAGACCGACAGTGTCGATCATGCGCATACTGCGGTCTCGCCGCTCTTCCGGATTTACGCCGCGAGCTTGCAGAGGAGCCTCAACGTTCTCGAGGACGGTCAGCCACGGGAAGAGCGCGAAGCTCTGGAAGACGATGGATACGTTAATTTCGGTTTCGGAGATGGGCTTACCATGCCAGTAGACCTGGCCTGCCGAGGGCCGCGAGAGCCCCGAGAGCATGCGCAGCATCGTTGATTTGCCCGAACCGGAGGGACCGAGCAGAGCAACGATCTCGCCCGGCACGATGGTCAGGTCGGTGGCTGAGATGACCTGTATGCGATTCTGGCTTGGTTGCGAGTAGTACTTTTCGATCTTTTCGGCGCGGATGATCGCCTCGCCGTCAGGGCGAACGGCTGCTTCAGTGGCAGGGTTCTGCTCAGCGTTCTGAATACCTGCTGGCTGCATGCATGCCTCACTGCGAGGGTTTGTAAGGCTTATGGGGGTTGCGTGCTCCCCGATGAATCGGCGCGGCGGACGGGAATGGCCCGCGGGTTTAGAGTATCGTAGTTTTGTCGTGCCTGGCACTCATGAAGTTTTTCAGCCGGGGCATATTGCGATTTGGCGGGGTGAACGTCTGAGTTATCTCTGTCTTGCGCGCGGGATGGGAAGCCCTTAGACTTAGATGCCAGTCTTCTCGTCGTCTCAAGCAGACGATGCTATGCTAACAGCGTGTTTACCTTGCTGATCGCGCCCGGAGCGATGCCTGTCGGCTTAGTTGCGCGGCGCGTTCGACTGAAACCTTTTTTGCGTCATCCCCGTTTGGCGTTCAGGAGTGTATGTCCGAAAATCACGGTAAGCCCAAAGTTCTTGTCGTCGACGACGAACGCGTCATTGCCGATACGCTGGCGATGATATTGAATCAGAGCGGATTTCAGGCAAAGGCCGTCTATTCTGGCGAAGCGGCGCTCGAAACAGCTTCCAGCTATAAACCGGATATGTTGATCGCTGACGTGATCATGGCAGACTTGAACGGCATCGATGCGGCAATCCGAATTCGCGAGCTTTTGCCGAAGATCAAAATCCTGCTGTTCTCCGGGCAGGCTGCAACCGCCGATCTGCTGGAGAAAGCGCGGGCCCAGGGATACGAGTTTGAGATCCTTGCCAAACCGGTGCACCCGCAGGATCTTCTCACCCGTTTGCGCAGCTAAGTCATCGTTAAGACTTCATCTCGTGGCGCCCTTCAAGGGCGCGCGCCATCGTCACTTCGTCTGCGTATTCGATATCACTGCCAGCGGGCACACCGGTGGCGATCCGCGTGATCCGGACAGGGAACTGACGCAGTGTGCCGGCCAGCCAGCTTGCTGTTGCTTCCCCTTCAAGCGTCGGACTAGTTGCGAGAATGACCTCATCTACTTCGCCGCGCTCCACACGCTGAATGAGGGACCTGCCGCGAAGCTGATCCGGCCCCACGCCGTGCAGCGGCGAAAGCGTTCCATGCAGCACGTGATAGACGCCGCCGAAGCGGCTGCGTTCCACCGCGTCGATGTTGGTGGGCTCCTCGACGACGCAGATGAGCCGCTGGTTGCGCGTGGGGCTTGAGCAGTAGACGCACGGATCAACGTCGGTGATGTTGTTGCACACTGAGCAGAGCCGAAGGCTCGCTTTGAGTCCACGCACGGCTTCGGCGAGCGCCGAGGCGTCTTCTTCGGTGGAACGCAGGATGTGAAAGGCGAAGCGCTGGGCGGTCTTGGTTCCGACCCCGGGAAGCTTCTTCAACTCGTCGATGAGCCGGGCCATTGGCTCGGCATAGCGCGCCACAGCGAACTCCTCCTAAACAGTGCGGTAGACGATGCCGACAAACATGTCGGGCGAGGGGCCGCGTAACCACTGCGCATCAAGGTCGGCGGTCGGTTTCTTGGCGATCACTTCCTGTTCGCTGGCGCCGGACTTCTTGAGCACCACAACCTTGTCCCGGACGGTAGAGAGCATGTCGATGTAACTCTTCAGATCAGCCTTGTTGCCCAGTGGGCCGTGCCCCGGAATCACCTTTGTACTGTCTCCGGCCAGAGTAAGGGATTTCTGCGCCGCGGAAATCGTGCCGCCGATCGACCCGCCCGTGCCTTCGTCGATAAACGGATATGACTTGTTGAAGAAGATGTCACCGGTGTGCAAAACATCGGCGTTGTGGAAGTGAATGTAGATATCGGTGTCGGTGTGTGCCGGATCGTAGTGAACAAGCTCCACACTGTCGCCGTTGTGATCGTGATGCAACGAGTCCTCGAAGGTGGTGCTTGGGATGGCCCCCGCGGGGTAGGCAGGAATTGTGAAGTGCATGAGCTTCATCTCGGCAGGCTGCGACATGCGAGTCTTCGTCTTCTCGTGCGCAATCACGTGAAATCCGGCCGCGTGCATGCCTTCGTTTCCATCGACATGATCGACATGCCAATGCGTGTTGACCAGCGCATGCGGCGCATCGCTGCTGACGGCGGCAATGGCCTCCTTGATGTGGGGAACTGCGGTTGCGAAGCTCGAATCGATGAGGACGACCCCATCCTTGCCGGTTTGCACGGCCATGTTGCCGCCTGCACCCTGCAGCAGCCATACGTTGTCGTAGAGCTTCGTGGTTTTGATGGGTGTGCTTGCACCGGCAGCGCGCATTTGCGCGATCCGGTCAACTGGCGGTGCGGTTTGTGAGGCCTGGGAAAGAGCCCACCGTGGGGCAAGGGCCGCGGCCCCCGCAGCAAGGCCAAGTTGGACAAAGCTTCTGCGGTCGATTCCACTCGTCATCGTGACCCCCTCCGATCTTCACAACAACTCAAATGAAACTCTACGTCAGAATGGGAAAACTATAACTCAAGCCAGGCCCGGGATATTCAGATTGAGGCCGCCGAGCGCGCCTTTTACGCTTGACTGGATCGCTTCGTCTGCCTTGTGGCCCGCTTCGTTGACGGCGCCGACAATCAGCGCTTCGAGCAATTCCACGTCCGGATTCGGCCCGCTGAGGCTGGCGACGGCAGAAGGGTCGATCTTGATCTTGATCAGTTCCTTCTTGCCGTTCATGGTGGCCGTTACGGCTCCGCCGCCGCTCGAGCCGTCAACCACCGTCTGCGCGAGCTTGCGCTGCATCTCCTCCTGCATCTTGTTTGCCTGCTGGAGCATTTCAGCCATCTTGAGGGGATTGATCATTGCGACCTCCTGTTGCTATTTGCTGCGCAGGTCCACCACGCTGCGAACCTCGGCGTTAAATATCTCCCTGGCTCGCTGGACCATTGGATGTTCGAGAGCCGCCTGCTGAATGCTGCCCGCGGCCGGCGCGGCGACCGCTGATGTCGCGGCGACGCCTTCACCGGGAATGACCATGAAACGCACAGGCCCGCCCAGGCGCAGCACCTCCTGCCGGATGATCTTCTCCGCCGCGGCATTCACCGTAAGGGCCAGCATCTTTTTGCCGATCCCGGGAACCTCGACGCGCAAACTTGTGGCCTCCAGCGTGAAGCGGGCGGTCGAGATCAACTGCGAAGCGCTGTCGTGTCCCTGCTGGGCGAGAGCCGAGACGATCGCCTGCTTGACCTCGTCGGGATCAGGACCGCCTGCAACAGTGCTCGGCGGAGTTGGCGCAGCCGGTGGAGGAATGGACGGCTCGGGATCGGCTTCCCGGGCAGAAACCGGCTCAAGAGACAGTTCGGCAACAGCCTTGGCCGGGACGGTGGGAAAGGGGATCACCTCGCGCACCGCTTCAGCCTGCGTCCGCTGTGCTGCTGCCAGAGCCGCAGAACCGCTGACCGCGTGGCTCTCGACAACAGGGCCCGACTGCATCACCGGACTCGATCCAAACGGAGACTTGGTCTGCGGCGAAGCACTTGCGGGTGTCGCCGTTGTGCGAGTACCGGAAAACGAAGGCCGCGGTGGCGCCGACGGCGTGCGCGGCGCAGATGATCCGCTGCCGCGGACGGGTGTGCCGCTTGCGACTCCATTGAGCAACTCCTCCAAAGGCAGCAGGCGCTGTGCATGCACCAGCTTCATTAGGCCAAGTTCGAGATGGAAGCGCTGTTCCTGCCGGTAGTTCAGATCGTCGAAGGTGCGCAGCATGATCTGCAGGTTGCGCGTGATCTCCTCTTCGGTAAACAGTATTGCCGAGCGCGCGGCCCTGGCGCGTTCGTCGCCCGAGATCTGCAGCAGCTCCGTTTGCTCTCCACCCAGCTTGGCCATCAGCGTGTTGCGCAGGTAACGAACCATCTGGCGTGCGAGCGACTGCGGACTGTGCCCGGCACTGAGAAGTTCGTTCAACTGTGTCATCAGCGGCGCGCTCTCACCGTTGGCAACCGACTCCAGCAGCCGCTCAAATACTGCGTTGGGGACCGAGCCCATCAGGTCGCGAATCTGCTGGCCTTCGAGCACGGGGCGATTGCTCGCATCGCACGGAGCCGAGGCGATGGCCTGGTCCATGATGCTAAGCGCGTCGCGCATGGAGCCGTCGCCGGCCTCGGCGAGAATCGCCAGGGCTGCATCTTCGGCGATTACGTTCTCCTGTCCGGCGATCATTCTGAGTTGCGCGAGGATGTCGTCGAACTTGACCGCGTGGAAGCTGAAGTGCTGGCAGCGCGAGCGGATGGTCTGGGGAATATTCTCGGGCTCGGTGGTCGCCATCATGAAGATGACGTGAGCCGGCGGCTCCTCAAGCGTCTTGAGCAGCGCATTGAACGCGGCCTCGGTGATCTGGTGCGCCTCGTCGAGGATGTAGATCTTGTAGCGATCGCGAGCGGGGGAGTAACGGGCGGCATCGCGCAGTTCGCGGATCTCGTCGATCCCGCGATTCGTGGCGGCGTCGATCTCGATGACATCGACGGCGTTGCCCTGGCGAATCTCCACACAGGAGTCGCAGACACCGCAGGGTTCCGGCGTGGGGCGCTGAGGGGAGCCGATTTCGGTGCGGCAGTTGAGCGCCTGAGCCAGGATGCGGGCGATAGTGGTTTTGCCGATACCCCGGTGACCCGAAAAGATGTAGCCGTGCGCGATCCGGTTCTGCGTGAGCGCATTGAGAAGGGTGCGCGTTACGTGGTCCTGGCCGGCGACGTCGGCAAACCGTTGCGGACGATACTTACGAGCCAAAACCTGGTAACCCATGCGACCAACTACTCCCGGAATCTCGTGATTTGCTTCGAGCGCTAGGTTGGATTGTATCGTTCCGGAGCCGGTCGTCGCGGGGGTGGAAAAACCTGCCTGTATTGCGTCTGAAATCAGGTCGCGTCCAGATTAAAGCTGATGTCATTAAGCCATTCGGCGATAAGGTCTTCGTCGCCGGGATCGAAGACGTAGGCATCGTTGAGCAGCAGAATCGTCGCCCAATACACGAGGTCACGCTCTGAGATGAGGCCGAAGCGCTTGCGTTCCAGAGCGTTGGAGATGTGTTCGCGCGAGATCACGATCCCGGGTTCGGGGATAGGGAAACGGTTGTTGGCGGAGCGGCGCTGGGTAACACCCGATTTAGCATCCTCTTTGAGTTCGAAGTTGAAGTCGAACGCTCCCGCCATCGAGTGCAGCATCTCTTCCAGTCCGACTTCGAACAATGCGTATCGCCTGAGCACGTCAAGCTGCTCGTCGGACAGGGGCGGATGTTCGGGCTCCGTGGTCATTGCAATCTGCGCCTGGATCCGGCTCCAGAGCCGTTCAGACTTTTGAAACCGGATCGGCAATCCATGCATAACACTTTAGCCGACGATACGGAAACCCGGATCTCCTTGTGTTAATAAGGAGTGTCCTTCCGACCGACCAACGGGAGTGGAGGAACCTGAAGTTGTCTCTTGGAACTGTTGGAGTTGCAAAGAGCCGGAGCCCACCTCAATACTGTCTCCCAGCTTAAAGGACATTGTCCAATCCGGCGAGTCTATGCCGCGGTCTCTTCTTCCACCACCTCGGGCTTCTTGGGAAGCGGAATCTCGGTAGTCCGCGTACGGCGACGAATCTGCTTCTTTTTTGCAGCCCTCTTTGCCGCGGCTTTGCGCCGGCGACTCTCCTCCGGTGAATACATGGTCCCACGGCATTTTTCGGCGCCACAGTTGCAAATCGCTTCGTCGTCGCCGCCATCGTAGAGGCAGTAGTCGTATGTAATCTCCTCACCAGCCTCGATGTTGCGGATCGCCCTGATCCAGACGCGGCCCCGAACCTCCTCAGTCTCGCAATTCGGGGCGCAGCTGTGATTGATGAACATTGCCATGCAATGTCCGTCGATGACGACCGAGCCGTCGCCGAGTCCAAAAAGGTAGGTGATGGGCGAGTCCTCGTTCGATGCGTCGGCGACTTCTTTGCTCAGCCGAGGCCCGGTGTATTCGGCAACACGAGTGCCCTTGCGAACTGCGGAGGTGGTGTAGCAACCTGCGGCATGAATAGCAGAGGAACGAATGATTAAGGTCATGGGGGATGCAGATAGTCCTGGGAGTGAGGTTAAGTTCGGTGCAGCAATGGTTCCAGATTGTGCCGGGAGCGCCTGAACCGGCGAATCTCATGTGGCGACGAACCATGAGATCGAACACGTCTATGCTCCGCATCGTAACATTGAAGTGACGGGAAAAAGCGACGTGACGTTAAAAAGATTGGGATGAGTTTCAAATTTCAAATAGCGTTCGTACTTGGATGCGGGTTGTGCAGTCAGATCGGCGTAATTGCGCAGTCGCCGCAGCAGAAGTCCCCGGCGCCGCAACAACAGCCTGCGCAGAAGCCTCCGGCAGAATCAAACCCGTTTCCTGAAGACACGAGCAATGTGCCGGTCGTGCCGACGACCTCGCAGCCTGTGGCTGCGCCTGCTCCCGTTCCGGAAACGTCAGGTGCGGAAACAACAAGTCTGCTTAAGAACGATACGGACCCGGTGCGCAGTCCCGACGATCCGCCGCCTGATGCGAATGCCGACAACGGATTCAGCTCTAGCCTTGCGGGCGCCAATGATGTGAACATCCCCGATGAGGTCAAGCCGACGCCGACGAAGCGTGGCCGCGGCGCCCAGCCAATCCCGGCGGTTCACGAGGAGACGGCCAAGGAAGACGAGAAGGTGGGCGAATACTACCTGGGGCAGAAGAACTGGAAGGCTGCGCTGTCGCGGTTCGAGTCGGCTCTGGTCACCGATCCGGAGAACCCCGACGTCTATTGGGGTCTGGCCGAAGCTCAGCGCGGGTTGGGCGACTACGCCAACGCCAAGGCGAACTACCAGAAGGTCGTGGACTACGACGATCCGGAAAGCAAGCACTCGAAGGACGCGAAGAAGCTGCTGAAGAGTCCGCAGATCGCGAATGCACCCGCGGTGTCGAAGACCCTGGGGCAGCGGCAGTGATCACCCAGTCCCTTTCAAAGCACTGTCATTCCGACGGATCACGCTCTAAAGCACTGTCATTCCGACCGACAAACGGGAGTGGAAGAACCTGCAGTTGCTTTTTCTGCGTCGTTTGGAACACCAGTCTATCGGTCGCCCGCTTATAGTCAGCCGGCTCGCACTCAAACCAGTCTCTACTCAGGTCTGTCCACGTGGGATTCATTCGTTCAATCAGCCGTTCCACTTTTTCAACTGCGTTTCCCGAGCGATCGCTTCTACAACATCCTGATGATTCTCGAACCAGACCAGTCGATCGCAGTTGTATTTCGCGCTGAATCTTTCCTATTCCTTCCACTTGTTCTGGAAGACTCTCTTTCGAAGGTCGCCCGTTAAACCGAAGCAGAGCGTGCGGCTGCGGCTTGCAACGATGTAGATCGAGTAGAGGCGTTCATCGACTGCAGAAGGGTATTCATCGCGCGTTGGATTGGCTCTGGCGGAGATCAGCGTCGAATGAAACTGGAGCAAAGGACAACTGCAGGTTCCTCCACTCGCTGCCCTCCATAGGAATGACAGCACTTGGGGATGGCCCCAACTGTGTACGACTTCTCTGAAATCAGAGCCCAGCCCAGCGCATATAAGCAGCGACGATCGGTCGGCCCCAGAGTGCGCTGATGATGCCGCCGACGCAGAGGAAGGTGCCGAGCGGCAGCTTTGCGGCGAGCCAGGTATTCGATTCGCGGCGTGCGGCTGGAACTGCAAGAGCGACCAGTGCGAAGATGGCGCCAAGGACCACTCCAATAGCGAAGGAAAGCAGCGCGCCAGAGAGGCCCAGCCACGCTCCGAGCATTGCCATAAGTTTTGCGTCGCCGAGGCCTATGCCTTCGCGGCGACGAACAAGCCAGTAGGTCCAGCGGATGGCAAGGATGAGCAGGGCGGCAAGCGCGGCGCTCCCGAGGAGCATACCAATCGCATAGAGAAGGCCGTGGTCTGCGGTGAAGAAGCGCTCGACCAGAAGTAATTGCATGGCTGAACTGAGTAGACCAAGAAAGATTCCGGGCCACGTGAGTTTGTCCGGCAGCCAGAGGTGCTCGGCGTCTAGAACGGCGAGAGCGACCAAGAGCCAGATCAGAACGCATTGGCCGACGACGCGAACCAACACCAGGTTCGTGAAGAAGATCAGCTGCGAATCGAAGGTGTTCCACGCGACGCAAGCCCACGTTACGCCGACGCTGAGTTCCACTAGCGGATAGCGCCAGCTGATCTTCGTCTTGCATGTGCGGCACCGGCCGCGGAGAGCGAGCCAGCTCACTAATGGAATGTTCTCCCACCACGTGAGTGTGCGGCTGCAGTTGCGGCAATGGGAACGCGGCGTGACGATGCTTTCACCCTCGGGCCAGCGGCTGAGGCACACGTTGAGGAAGCTGCCGAAGGCCAAGCCCAGCAGTCCTGCCAACACCGTACCAAGAATGCGAATCATCGGAAGGTTGAGTATACGGCGGCGCGGCTTCAGGACAGTTTTCGGTTCTCAGTTCTCAGTCTTCAGACTGAGAACTTAGGCGAAATGACAAGCGGGTCAATCCTTCTTTGCGGTCTCCCTCTCCCGCGTCTCGCGCAGCTTGTCTCCTGCCAGCTTTTCGGCGGTAGTCAGCGCATCCGCCGACTTCACCGTAACGTCAGGCTCGACGCCGGTGCCTTCCCAGTCCTTTTGCGTCACGGGATTGATCGGCCGACCCTCGGGCACGCCGATCATGAAGTGATCGTCGATGCGGCGTCCCGAAACCGGGTGCGCGCCGCCTCCTGTGGCCTCGCCAACCAGCGTGGCGCGCTTCTGGGTCTTCAGATCGTAGCAGAACTCCTCGCCGCCGGAGAACGTGCGCTTCGACGTCAGCACGTAGACCGGCTGGGTGGCCAGCCGCGAGCCCGGTAGGTACGGTAGCGTCCAGTACTGCGTGGTCTTGTCGTCTTTGCGGTAGTAGAGATCGTTGATGTGGGTCGGCTTGTCAAAAAGGTACGACACCACCATGTCGACCATCTTCGGATCGCCACCGCCGTTTTGTCGCAAGTCGAAGATGATGGCGTCGACATGAGAAAGGAATCCCATCGCCGCTACGACCGTCGGGCCGCACCACTCCGGCGGTGCGAACTCGTTGAATTTAACGTAGCCGATATTGCCCGGCAGAATCTCGACCTTCTCCCACCCGCAGTTCTCGTGTTCCAACTCCTTGCGGAAGCGCGCTTCTTCCTCCGGCGACGGTCCCTTGTCGTGCTCGACCGGGATCTGGAATGGCGCGTAGTTCACGTGCAGATGGCGATCGTGCGTAACGGCTTGCATGTCATCGGTGAGCCGGGCAGCGAAGGTGCTGCCATCGGTGATCTTCTCGTAGTCACCCGCCTTTTCATGCGCGAGCACGGCATCGGCCATCTTTTGCGCACCATCGGGGTAGATGTAGTAGGCCTTCAGCTGCGTGATGGCTCCGTCGATCACGCTCTTGCGTCGCGCTGCGTCGAGCGTGATGTCCTCTTCCTTGGCGCCGGGCGGAATCGCGCGCAGACCGAGATTTGCAACCTGACCCGAGGCGGCGTCCTTGATACTGAGGGAGCCGAGCGCCACTGCAGCGCCGTTCTTCTCGCGAACGTGAAACTTGATTTCCAGCGGTTGGCTGCCGTCGACGGAGAGCAGATTGAAGCCGCCCGTCTGGTTGTGGAAACCGATCATGCCATCAACATTCTCCGAGGGATCGTACTTCTTGATATAGGCCTCGACTTTGGCGCGGTCGCCGCTATTGAACGCATCAAGCCACGTCGATAGTGCATGGCCTGCTGGCGTGTCAGGAATGGTGGGTTGCTGGGCAAAACTGAAGGGTGCGGCGAAGAGAAGCAGAACGAGCAATCTGGGAATCATGGAACGACCTCCGCGATTACATGCAACAAGGGAAGAGAACTGCGTGATTCCCGCGGGGAAGAGTTGAAGCGACGACAATTAGACGCTGTCACAGCGCCCGCGTATTCGAGCGTTTAAAATGAAAACACATGGACGTCCCGCCTGCCAGTCCAAAGCCAGAGGCCAACGCGGACAATCTGTTAACTGATCCGGCGCGGGCGGCAGCCCTCTTTGAGCAGTCGGTGGCCATTATGGCCCGCCTTCGTGCCCCCGGCGGATGCCCGTGGGACCGCGAACAATCCTTCGACACCATTCGCAAATACACGCTGGAAGAGGCATACGAGGTCTTCGACGCCATTGAGCGGCGCGACTTCCCGCACCTGGCAGAGGAACTCGGCGACCTGCTGCTGCAGGTGCTTTTTTATGCCGAGATGGCGTCGAACGAGGGCCACTTTACCATCGCCGAAGTGCTGGACCACCTGAATCGTAAGCTCATCCGCCGCCATCCGCATGTGTTTGGCGAGGAGGCTTCGCGTGCAGCAGGCAACGAGGCCCTGGTGGATGCTGCCGTGGAGGGCTCCGCGGCGAAGGTTCTGCGCAACTGGGAGGAGATCAAAGAGGCGGAGAAGGCATCCACGGGGTTGAATGCAGCGGACCCTTCGAGCAAATCGAGATTAGATACCGTGCATCGTGCGATGCCTGCGCTGGCGGAAGCGGCGAAGATTGGCGCGAAGGCGGCGAAGTCCGGGTTCGACTGGCCGCACTGGCGCGATTTGCTGCCGAAGCTGGCCGAAGAGACTGCCGAGCTCGAAACGGAAGCTGCGGCGGCGGAAACCTCGCGCGATCCTGCCCTGAAACTTGCGGTTGAAGCCGAGTTGGGTGATTTGCTCTTTACTGTCGTGAATCTTGCCCGGCATCTTGGCGTGGATGCGGAGATGGCGCTGCGCGGGTGCAATCTGCGATTTCGCCAACGATTCCGAGAGATGGAGTTGATTTCTGAGAAGCCATTAGAAGAATTGCAGCCTGATCAACTGGAAGCATTGTGGATTGAGGCGAAACGGAGGCTTGCCGGACAGGGCAGTAAAGCTGAAAGGACGGCGAACAATCTGTGATCGCAGAGCTCTGGTCGAATTTCGCGAAAAGGCATTCCGCAGGGGCTAAATCCCTTGCCGGTTTTGAATCGTTGACGGCACGACTGAAAGTCGTGCGCTGTTACAGAACAGCATCCGCGCGGCTTGGCTTGGGACACATCAGGAAAAGCAACCGCGGGTTCCTTCACTCCCTTTCACTCCGTTCAGGGTCGGTCGGAATGACAAGTTTCGTTGGTGTGGCCTCTGCGGGGGATTGCCGATGATCCTGATCCGAGCGTGCTCCGGGCAGGAGGAGTTGGAAGCCTGCGTCCAGATGGAGGTGGAGACGTGGGGTTACGACGCAAGCGACATCATTCCGCGGAAGGCATTTCTTGTCGCACAGAAGATCGGCGGACAGGTGATTGGCGCCTTCGATACGACACTTCCCGGAGCCGCCCCCAACGGGACGGCCGAATCGATGATCGGTTTCGCCATGTCTTTGCCGGGAGTGAAGACGCGTGAGAATTCCGCGGATGGAAATCCACAGCCTTACCTACACTCGCACATGCTTGCAGTGCGTACGGCGTACCGCGATCGCGGGCTCGGCGCAAAACTCAAGCTGGAGCAGCGCCGTGAAGCTCTTTCGCGCGGAATCCGGCGGATGGAGTGGACTTTTGATCCGCTCGAAATCAAGAATGCGCATCTAAACATACACAAGCTCGGAGTGATCGTACGCAGCTATCTGGTGAATTTCTATGGTGTATCCTCTTCTCGACTTCAAGGTGGACTTCCGACGGACCGCCTGGTTGCGGAGTGGTTCCTGGATTCAGACCGGGTAAGCGGAGCTCTGGAAGGCCGTGAGGCAGCCGATTGCAAGATTATTGAAGAACATATACTGGTCCCAGCCGCCATCTATACGTGGAAGTCGTCCCCAGAGGGCAGGGAGCAGGCACTGGCTGTTCAAGATGAGAACCGACACAGGTTCCAGAATGCATTTTCCAGAGGATTAGCCGTCGTCTCGCACAACAGGGACGCGGAAGGTAACGGAGTATTCGGATTGGCCCGATGGCCTCAGCCGGCGTAGCTCCGGGAAACCGAGCATTGAAGCAGGAACGTTTTTCTAAAGTTGTTGTTATTCGAAGGAACCGACACTTATGAGGATCGACGGAATCATACTCCGCGAACTGCAGATGCCGCTCGTTCGTCCCTTTCAAACAAGCTTTGGCACCACCAAAATGCGCAGGATTCTGCTGGCCGAGATCAGGTCGGACGGATTGACGGGTTGGGGCGAATGCACGGCCGGCGAACGTCCGCACTTTTCCGGTGAGTCGACCGATACGGCGTGGCAGGTCATCGTGAACGAGCTGGGCCCCATGCTGGCTGCCGCCAAAGTTGAACATGGCGGAGACTGCCCGAGAATCTTCAGCGTGGTGCGCGGCAATCCCATGGCGAAGGCCGCACTGGAGAACGCAATCTGGGACCTCGAAGCGCACCGCGAGGGTGTGCCCCTTTCGCAACTGATAGGCGGCGTGCGCGACAAGATTCCGTGCGGTGTTTCGTTGGGCATTCAGAAGTCGATTCCGGAGTTGCTGGACATCATCGACAGGGAATTGGCCTCCGGCTATCAGCGCATCAAGCTGAAGTGCAAACTCGGATGGGATGTTGAAGTTTTTGAAAAGGTGCGGACTCAGTGGCCGGACATCCTGTTGAGCTGCGACGCCAACTCGGCGTATCTACTGAAAGATGCCGATCACCTAGTAACCTTTGACGAATTCGATTTGCTGATGGTCGAACAGCCGCTGTGGCATGACGACTTCTACTATCACTCGATGCTGCAGGAGCGCATGACCACGCCCATCTGCCTTGATGAGTCGATCCGTAACCGGAGGGATGCGCTAGCGGCAATCGAAATGGAGTCATGCAAGATCATTAACGTCAAGCTTGGACGCGTAGGCGGATTCTCAGAGGCCATCGCAGTGCATAACGCGGCACAAGAGCGCGGCGTCCCCGTGTGGTGCGGGGGCATGCTGGAATCAGGCGTGGGCCGCTCGCACAATATCGCGCTGTCGACGCTCGAGAATTTCTCGCTGCCGGGTGACGTTTCTGCATCGGCGCGGTACTGGACAGAAGACATCATCGAACCCGAGGTGACAGTCACACTGGAGGGAGAAATTGTGGTCCCCACCAGCCCAGGACGCGGCTTCGAGGTGCGTACTGATCTCGTCGAGCGCCTGACGGTTCGCAAAGAGGAGATCCGGGCATTCGAACTTGTGGGGCAGAGTTAGGTCCAGATCCCATCGTGGATGTATATGAAGCTATCGAGGTCGTGCGGCCGCTCAACTTGCGGCATGGCGACCTCGAGTTGCGTCTGGCGGATTATTCCGTGCATACTTTTCACAAAGCGCCAACGTACTTCTTTCGCATGATGAGCGTATCGCGCGAAGAAGAGATGGGCACGATCAATCTGCGTATCGGCTCGACGGTCCACCTCGAGCGCTACGCGGGTCACATTGGGTATGGCGTACACCCGCCACATCGGGGCCGCCACTATGCGGCGCGATCGGTGAATCTGCTGCTTCCCCTGGCTTACCGGCACGGGATTAGTCCGATATGGATCACTTGCGATCCGGAGAACGGGGCTTCGCGACGCAGCCTTGAGATCGCAGGCGCGGAGTTCGTGGAGATTGTGGACGTGCCGGAAGATTGCGGTATCCGCAAATACGGCGGGAAGCTGCGCAAGTGCCGGTATCGGCTCTAAGCCGATTTAGCCGCTAAGCTCTGTCATTGAGCCATCAAGCCCTGTCATTCCGACCGACCAACGGGAGCGGAGGAACCTGCAGTTGCTTTTTTTGGGGCAGCAACGCTTTGAACATTGCATAGAGCGATTCGGAACTTTGGATCAATCTAAATCGTATTCAAGTCTCGGCGGTGCAACTTTGCGAGCAGGCTCGCGTCTCATTGACGAGAGGCGGCCCGACCGAGATTAGCCAGGCCGCCGGAGGTTAATTCGTTGACTCCCCAGGAAGAACAGCTTCTTAGCTCACTGATCGATCGCTTAAACCAGACACCCCTTCAGGAAAAAGATCCTGATGCCGAGGCACTCCTAAAGCAGAGACTCGCCGGGAATCCCGATGCGCTCTATATGTTGTCGCAAACGGTGCTGGTGCAGAACATTGCGCTCGACCAGGCGAAGGCGCAGGCCTCGCAAATGCAGGAGCAGTTGCAGCAGCTTCAGCAACAGCGGGCGCAGCCTGCACACACCACCAGCTTTCTCGGCCGACTCCTCGGCGAACGGGACGATCAGCCTGCTCCACCACGACAGCAGGCTCCGGCGCCGCCATACCAACCGGTTCCGCAGCAGTATGCACCATCTCTACCGGCGTATCCGCAGTATGGCCAGCCGCAATATCAACAGCCTCAGTTTGTTCCAGTCGGTGGCCAGCCCAGCTTCCTTCGCGGAGCGATGCAGACGGCGGCAGGAGTTGCCGCGGGTGCGCTGGCGTTCGAGGGCGTTGAGTCGCTTCTGCACGGCGTAGGCGGCGGTTTTGGTCCCGGCTACGGAATGGGCGGCTTGGGCGGCGAGCGTCCTGTTGAAGTCATCAACAACTACTACGACGAACCGGGCCGGAGAGCCGAGAATGAACACCACATGGCGGATCAGACCGGCGCGCTCTCAGGCGACGCCTACGATCCACGGAACAACGACCCGGGCGACAATCTCCGCGGCTTCGACAATCAACAGGCGGCCCCCGCAAACAATCAGGATCTGAGCCCAGCGGATGATGTCTCCGCCTTCGCGGACCAGGCGAGCTTCGACGACCAGAACATCGACGATGGCTCAGGCTTTGATGACTCGGGCGGAGTCGATGATGGCGGCGGTTTTGACGGAGGAGACAGCAGCGGTTTTTGATTCTTTGCGAAGGAAGGTTCGATCAGCTTGCCGATCTCGGGTCCGTTCGGAGCGCTCGCATCTCCAGCATTTTCAGGTATTCCGCGCCGGGAAATGCTGGACAACTCCTCCGCTGTTTCGTCAAGATTGATTTGCTTAAATCCAATCGACGCAGGTGTCCTTCTGCTTTGAATCGAGGCCAGCCTTATGCGAATCTCTGTATCCCGAATACTCTCACTGACCGTTGCCGGAATGATTGGCGGATTTCCGCTGCTGGCTGGTGCGCAAGCCCTCTCTCACGCTGGAGCCGACGCACCGGAAAAAGTCCAGGCTCTTCCGCTCCTCGACAAGCGGCTTATGGACACGAGCGCCGATCCCTGCGTCGATTTTGCTGCCTACGTCTGCGGCAATTTCAGCAAGGTCCACCCCATTCCGCAGGACCACTCGGAGTTTGACTCTTTCGACCTGGTGATCGAGAGGAACGAACCCATTTTGCGGAAACTGCTGGAGAATGTCGCCGCAAATGACGCGAAGCGCTCACCGGACGAGCAGAAGATCGGCGATTTTTACGCAACATGCATGGATGAAGAGGCGATCAACAAGCAGGGTCTCAAACCCTTCCAGGCGGAACTGGACAGGATCGCAACGCTGAAGGACAAGAGCGAGTTGACCAGGCTGCTCGTGCACTACCAGTTGATTAACGTGAATGCATTCTTCGGTGCGGGAGTCCTTCAGGACTTCAAGGATGCAACGAAAGAAGTGATGGCCGTGGATCAGGGCGGACTCGGACTGCCAGAGCGCGACTACTACTTCCGGACCGGAGAAGCCGCAGAAACCACGCGCAAGCAGTATGTACAGCATGTCGCGAACGTGTTCAAGCTGATGGGTGAGCCGGATGATCGCGCCAACGCTGACGCGCGGAAGGTCATGGCGTTGGAGACCGCTCTTGCCAAGGTGTCGATGGACGTCACGGCGCGCCGCGACCCGAAGAACATCTATCACCCCATGCCGGTCGACAAACTGTCTGGGCTGACACCGCTGGTCGATTGGCCGCGCTTCTTCGCAGGCATGGGAGTCTCGACTGCTGACGATGTGATCGTAACCGACCCGGAGTACTTTGCCGGTCTTCAGAAGCTAATTGACAACACGGATCTCGACACGATCAAGACGTATCTGCGCTGGCAGCTTATCAATTCTGCCGCGAGCACCACGCTGCCCAGGGCTTTCGATGAAGAACACTTCGATTTCTTTGGGCACAAGCTGAACGGCCAGCCCGTTCAGCGCGCACGATGGAAGCGTTGCGTAGATGCCACCGACAGCGCCGTCGGTGAGGCTTTGGGACAACTTTACGTCGCCTCGCAGTTCCCGCCATCGAGCAAGACCTACACACTCCAGATGGTTCACGACATCGAGAATGCGCTCGACGGCGAGATTGACACGCTCAATTGGATGGGAAACGACACCAAAGCGAAAGCGAAGGCCAAGCTGCACATGGTCGCCAACAAAATTGGATATCCCGATCGTTGGCGTGATTACTCAAATCTGAACATCGTTCGGGGAGACGCGTTGGCCAATCAATGGAACGCTGTTGAATTCGAGAACCGGCGTCAGCTCGCAAAGATCGGGAAGCCCGTAGACCGGGGCGAATTTGGAATGACTCCTCCGACCGTAAATGCCTATTACAACCCCAGCATGAACGACATCAATTTCCCGGCAGGCATTCTCCAGGCCCCGTTTTATGACCCCGCAGCCACGGATGCAGAGAACTACGGGCACATCGGTGCGGTCGTGGGACACGAATTAACCCACGGCTTCGACGATGAGGGTGCGAAATTCGATGGAAATGGAAATCTCTCAGACTGGTGGACGCCGGAAGACGAGAAGAAATTCAACGCGATGACGGATTGCGAAGTAACGGAATATGGCTCCTTCACGGCTGTTGACGATGTGAAACTCAACGGCAAACTCACGCTGGGTGAGAACACTGCGGATAATGGAGGTCTTCGTCTCGCTTTCCTGGCTTTCCTCGCCGACGCGAAGCGTAAAAACATCGACCTTGCCGCAAAACAGGACGGGTACTCGCCAGTGCAGCAGTTCTTTCTCGCATTTGGCCAGAACTATTGCGCGACCTT
>Ga0126381_100003369_pt1 | contig 17386 bp, 17 predicted proteins | sample PanSoiMetPlot_28_FD_96465 | JGI IMG/M metagenome (GOLD analysis project Ga0126381, IMG submission 96465) | Tropical forest soil microbial communities from Panama - MetaG Plot_28 | ecosystem: Environmental > Terrestrial > Soil > Tropical forest > Bulk soil | place: Panama | collected 2016-02-17 | reverse complement strand
TGCAATTCTCAGCCGCGGTTACAAGAGCGTCCCGCGCAAGCGAGGGTGGCGCAGCTGGTTCTGTGGAGATTCTGAGCCTCCGCGCGTCGTTTCCGATGGAAAATCCCTGCTACTCGATTCGCTAACCGCGGGCGACGAGCCGTACATGCTCGCCCATAACTTGAGGGATGTAATCGTGCTGGTGGACAAAGACCGGGTGAAAAGTGGCCGGTTCGCGATCGATAAATGGCAGGTCGACACACTGTTGCTGGACGATGGATTCCAATATCTCCATTTAAAACATCGGCTGGACATGGTGCTGGTGGATCGACAGGCCCCTTTTGGCAACGAATTCCTGCTGCCACGCGGAACGCTCCGCGAGCGGCCGCGCAATCTGCGCCGCGCCAGCTATATCTTTATTACCAAGAATACCGGCGACGCTAATTTCGAATTGATGCGACGTATCCGGCGTTACAATCGCACCGCGGAAGTTATCGAATGTGCGCACAAACCGCTTTACCTGCAGAATGTCTTTACCGGCGAACAGTTGCCGCTTGAGACCTTGCGCAACGCGTTCGTTGGTTCGCTGTGCGCGATTGCTGCTCCTGAAAGTTTTGAGGGCGCGCTTACCAAACTCGGCGCGCATGTCGATCTAGCGAAACGCTACATCGATCATCATTACTACACCGAGGCGGAGCTGATCAGCTTCATCAACCGTTGTATCCGCCGCGATCTCGCAATGATCGTCACCACAGAGAAAGACTCGGTGCGCATGCCGCGTCTGCCGGAGGCCGACCTGAAAGTCCCGATTTATTTTCTGCGAGTGGAAATCGATATTTTGAGCGGGCACGAAAGCTGGGCACATTGCGTCGCCCGAATCTGCAAACCAAAACCGGTCCTGCCGCCCGAAAGATTCTTTGCGTAGTCCCCGATTTCGCACATCTGTGGATCAACATGTCGCAGAAAGCGCAACTCGTCGTTGACGGTAAAAAGCTCGCGGTATCAAACCTGGACAAAGTGTTATACCCAAAGCCGGGTTTCACAAAGGCGCAGGTGATCGATTACTATATCCGAATCGCCCCAGTGCTTTTGCCGCACTTGAAGGACCGGCCACTCACAATGAAGCGCTATCCAAATGGCGTGGAGGGTGAGTTTTTCTATGAGAAGAATTGCCCCGTGCATCGGCCGAAATGGGTACAGACGGCAAAGGTGTGGAGTCAGGGCAACCAGCGGATCATGCATTACTGTCTCGCGAACGATCTGCCTACCCTCGTCTGGGCAGCGAACCTCGCCGATCTCGAACTGCACACATCCCTGTCTCGTAAAAATAATATCGAACGCCCGACGATGATGGTGTTCGATCTCGATCCAGGCGCTCCCGCCGACATGGTTCAATGCTGTCAGGTCGGAATCTGGCTGCGCGAGCTGCTGGACGGAATGAAGTTGAAAGCATTCGCAAAAACAAGCGGCTCAAAGGGTCTGCAAGTCTACGTGCCGCTGAACACCGCAGTGACTTACGATCAGACCAAAGGCCTGTCGCGCTCGTTAGCTCAAGGTTTGGAACGTGAACATCCTGATCTTGTTACGTCGAACATGTCCAAAGCCGTGCGCAAAGGAAAAGTGTTCGTGGATTGGAGTCAAAACGACGAACACAAGACCACGATTTGCGTTTATTCATTACGAGCAAAAGAGCAACCCACCGTTTCTACTCCGGTCAACTGGAACGAAGTGGAAACTTGTTTGAAAAAGAGAAAAGCCGAGCTGTTAAAATTTCGTTCCGACCAGACACTTTCGCGCGCGGAGAAATACGGCGACTTGTTCGATCCAGTAGAGGAACTTAAGCAAAAGCTGCCGAAAAAGTGAAACTGGTGCGCGAATGGGCGCCAAAACGATTAACGATGCATGAACAATCACCTATGGTTTGATGCGATTGGATGGGTGGGAGCGGCTGCTCTGCTCGTGGCATACGCGATGGTCTCCTCCAGGAAATGGGAAGGACACTCCTCTGCGTTTCAGTTTCTTAATATCGGCGGCAGCGTACTTCTCGCTGCAAACACAATCTTTTATGGTGCGTATCCCTCCACGTTTGTGAACGTCATCTGGACAGCCATTGCCATTTTTACAATCGTCACCAGGAAACGAGTTTCGTCTCGTTAGGCTATCCGACACAACCGCAAAATTCTTCCAAATGCGAAAGATCAATCTAAAAGACGTTCCCGAGCAGGAACGAAAATCGCCAAAAGGAAAATTTGGACGAATCACCAAGAACATTTCGGTTGCGCTTGGACGCGAACCGGAGTCGCTCGATCTGTTGAAGCGTCACCCATTTGATCTCGCCTTAGTGCGGATACCGAAGGGCAAATCTCTTTGCCCATATCATGCGCATGCAGCGGAATCGGAACTTTATCTGGTCGTTTCCGGCCGCGGCAACGTGCGCGATAAGAACGGAATAACTGAAGTTGGACCTGGCGATGCGTTTCTATTTCAGCCGGGCGAAGCGCATCAGCTTACCAATGCCGGTAATGAGGATTTTGTTTATTACGTGATCGCCGACAATCCGCGCAGCGGTGGAGCAACGGGTGACTCCTGCTACTATCCCGACAGCGGCAAATGGGCGGTCACGAAGGACGCGTCTGAAGAATTGATTGTGAAAGGAACTGAAGCCGATTACTTCGATGGCGAGGAATAATGACAAACAATGCGGAAAGTAAATCTCAGCGAAATCAAGGAAGACCCGTGGCGATCGCCGGGTGGAAAATACGCGGTCTCTTTCAAAGGAATTTCTGAAGCACTCGGACGCGAGCCTGCTTCGCTCGACCTATCCAAGCGGCATGCGTTTGACCTCGAATGGAGCCGTGTGCCACCTGGAAAATTCAATTTCCCTTACCACGCGCACTCGGCGCAATGGGAATTGTATTTGGTGATTTCCGGGAAAGGCACCGTTCGCCATAGGGACGGCACGACAGAAGTTGCTCCAGGCGACGCGTTCATCTTTGGGCCGGACGAACCGCACCAAATTATCAATTCCGGTTCTGAAGACTTCATTTACTATGTCATCGCTGATAATCCGATCGGCGAATCAGGTTATTATCCGGACAGCGGTAAATGGAAAATGAACAAGTCGTCAGCAGCCGACCGCGTTGTCGTCAAAGGTCAGGAGACCGATTATTTCGACGGCGAAGAATGAATCAGGAAAGCAGGAATTGAATTTGGATAAGAAGGCTTCGCGGTAAGTTCTCCCTTATGAGCACCAAGAAACCCGTTGAGGAATTTCCATATAAAACGTTCCTGAACATCCTGCACGGACCGCTCGAATTAATTGATGTGCAGAAGTTGGCCGACGCCTGCACAGACAAATGGTACAACCAGACACTATGCAAGGTGAATGACTCAGTGGTCAGGATGGCGGTGATTCAAGGCGAATACCACTGGCATGAGCACAAAGACATCGATGAATTTTTCTTCGTGCTCGACGGGCGGTTTCTGATCGATCTCGAAGATCGCGAAATCGAGCTTGCGCCGCGCCAGGGTTTTGTCGTGCCGAAAGGCGTGCGCCATCGCACACGCGCACCTGAGCGCACTGTCATCCTGATGGTTGAGCGCGCTGATATTGTTCCGACCGGCGATTAGAGCTTGCGACAGTCCGTCGGCGGTCAGCGACCGCCGCTACAGTGAAAGCAGTCAAGATCATCTCAGGCGGCCAAACAGGCGTGGACCGCGCTGCGCTCGATGTGGCGCTCCAGCACGGGATTGAATGCGGCGGATGGTGTCCGGTCGGGCGGCTGGACGAATTCGGCAAAATTCCGGATCACTATCCAGTCCAGGAATTACCTGGTAGCGGTTTCGCGGAACGCACGTTGCAGAACGTCAAAGATTCCGATGGAACTGTAGTCATTTATCCGGGAGAGCTTCGCAGCGGCACTGACCAAACCGTCCGCTTCTGTTTTGAACTGCAGCGACCGTATCAATTGATCGACGCATCAAAAGTTTCCGCTGAAGGTGCCGCTAACTTGATTGCCGAGTTTGTCCGCCAGAATAAGATCGGCATTCTGAATGTTGCCGGGCCGCGTCAAAGCGAATGGCCGGAAGGATACGATTACTCGTCTCGTGCGCTTAGTGCTTTTCTGAAGTTGTAGCGGCGTTTGTGTCAAACGCCGACACGCAGGCGCTTGGCACAAGCACCTCTGCAACATCACTCGTAACGCAACGCTTTCACCGGGTCGAGCCGCGCGGCGAAGTACGCAGGGATCAGCGCCGCAAAGGAACAGATTAAAAAAGCGCTGACACAAATGATAGCAACGTCGTGCGGAATGACTTCGGCCGGGATTGAAGAGAATTGATAGACCTCGCGCGGGAAAATTTCGATGTGCAATGTCGATGCCAGCCAGCGACTAAACTCGTTTCGGTAACGGATCAACGTCATTCCAAGGCCCAGGCCAGTGACCGTTCCAAACAAGCCGACAATTGTTCCCTGACCAAGGAAGACCCAGATAATTTGCGCAATATTCGCTCCGAGCGCCTTCACAATTCCGATCTCGTGCCGCTTTTGGACTGTTACGGTGATTAGCGTGCTCATGATTCCGAAAGCCGCCACGATCACGATGAAGAACAAAAGGAAAAACATCACCGTGCGTTCCAGCCGAATTGCTTCGAAATATTGGCGATTCATGTCGATCCAAGTCTGGGCGTATTGCGGCGGCTCAAGGAATTTTTGGATCTCCTCTTTTACGCGTTCAGCGCTATATGGATTGTCAGTTTTCACTGTGATTCCATGCAACGCGTCTCCCAAACCGTATAGCTCTTGACCGACGTAAACCGGTACAAGCAGAAATTCGGAATCGTGCAGGTAATGGCCGGTCTCAAAAATGCCGGTGACAGTCAATTCCTTTGGCAGGATTACATCGCGCAATTCGTCGATGGCTTTTTTCTCTTCTTCGCCTTTGGCGTTCTCCAGTTTTCTAAGGCTGTCGAGAACCTGACCGAGGTTTCCGGGCGAATAAATTGTCACTTTGTCGCCCACCCCAACGCCAAGTCTTTGCGCCAATTCAATTCCGAGCACAGCTGATTCGCCTTCCAGATCGAGCTTGCCGAATTTGATGAACTTTTGGAGAGGAATGACTTTCTCTTCCTGGGCGGGATCGACACCGCGAATGAGTGGTGCGAGCCGCCGGTTGTGGTATTCCACAATCACCGGTCCTTGCACATAAGGGGCGGTGGCGGCCACGCCCGGCGTCTTATCGATTTTTGCCTTGAGCGGACGCCAATCGTGTAACACGTCCTCGGAAGTGACCAGAATGTGCGCGTCGAAATCGATGACTTTCTGGCGCAGTTCCCTGTCGAATCCCGTCATGACTGCAATCACAAGGATCAGCACAGTCACGCCGAGCATCACGCCGACGACCGAGATCAAGGTGATGATCGACAGAAAAGTACGCTTCGGTTTCAAATACCGCAGCGCCAGGAAAAGACTAAAAGGAAGCTTCAATTCGCCCTTAGCGTGGCGGCAAATCCAATCCGATTCAACCGCGGCCGATATGCCGAGTTCATTAGGCCTGCGTTAGCGCATTCGCTTTTAGTTCTTCCAGCGTGACGAACTCAAGCGCAGAGGCGTGCGTTGCTTCCAAATCCACACGCGCCGCGCGATTATGATCAAGCGCGCTTTTCCAGCGCGTGACGCATACGCACCACTTGTCGCCCGGCTTCAATCCGGGAAAACCCCACTCCGGACGCGGCGTGACCAAGTCGTTTCCATCCAGCACCGAGAAGTCCAAGAATTCCTCCGTAACCTGTACGCAAACCGTGTGTTGTCCCACGTCCTCTGGCCCCGTTCGGCAAAAGCCGTCGCGATAAAAACCGGTCATTGGATCACGACAACAACATTTCAATTCCGTTCCCAAAACATTCGTCGGCATAAGCGAGTCGGTGTTATTATCACCGGAAACTTTACCGGAAGAGAAGCGAATGCCAATCCAAGCGAAATACGTGCACACCAATTTGATCGCCAGAGATTGGAAAAGACTGGTCAAATTTTATCGCGAGGTCTTCGGATGCGAACCGAAAGGTCCCGAACGTGACTTGTCGGCGGCGTGGTTAGACAAAGTGAACGCGGTTCCGAATGCGCGTCTTCGTGGCGTTCATCTCCAGTTCCCGGGATACGATGACGATGGGCCAACGCTGGAGATCTTCAGCTACGATCAGTTGATCGAACGCGGACTGCCGCGAGCGAACGAGTGCGGATTTGGTCACATTGCTTTCGCAGTAGAGAACGTGGATGAAGCGCTACAAGCAGTGATCGCAGCGGGTGGCGGCGCAGTAGGAGAAATTGCCACGGCGGAAGTAAACGGTGCCGGCCTGATTCGTCTGGTTTATGCGCGCGATCCTGAAGGTAATATTGTCGAGCTTCAGAAGTGGAATTGAACGGGAAAGCGTAGTGGTTTCGTGACCAGGCAAAGCATCATTGCATACTGGCTCATCCCGTCCGAACCGGCACACAGCTTTTTTCAGCGAATCATCAACGATCTTGCGCGGCGATACGATGCGTCTGTTTTCGAACCGCACGTGACAATTCATGTCGGAGCAGATCGTGCTGACGTCGCTGAGAACGCGCTCGAAGACGCTGCGCGCGAATGCAAACTCGTCAGACTGACGCCACTTGGAATTGATCAGTCCGATGAGTTTATCAAAACGCTCTTTGTGCGATTCGCCGCCAGCGCACAACTACGCCAATTGAACGACATCGTTCGCGAGGCGGCGCACGATTCGTCACATTACGAACTGAAGCCGCACTTGAGTTTGCTCTACAAGAATTTGGCAGCCGCAAAAAGGGGTCAACTGGCAGCTTCAATCACAGTGCCATTTTCCGAGATTACTTTCGATTCGCTCCAAGCGATGCGGTGTGTTTCGCCTACGCAAACCGGCACAGACGTGGAAGCATGGGAATTGATAACGAAAAGAATGCTGCGGTAGCTCGATTTCACGTTTACGTCACAGGTGTAAGCAGAAACTGAAAAGCTCATTCGCTCAACATGGCAAGTGCGGAGCAACGTTCATCCGACGACCTACAATTCGATGATGCGGTATGGCTTTCCGGTTTTGTGCAGCATTGGCGCTGAGACGTTGTAAACGGGAATGCCAGTCGATGTTTTTCCGTCGGTAATTCCGTTGTGCGCGTGGCCATGGAATACTGCGGTGGTCCGGAATCGGTTAATCGGTTCTTCGAGACGACTGGAACCGAGAAAGGCGTAGATTTCAGGATCTTCGCCCTGCAACGTTGCGCGAATTGGAGAGTAATGCAGCACCACGATCCTGCGCTCTGTTTGCAGCTTCACAAGAGCCTGCTCAAGGCGAATGGCGTGGCTGATTGATTCCTGCACAAATTGCTTGATCAGCGGCTCGCCCCATGCGTTCAGCATTCGCCGTCCGAAACCGCCGCCGAACCCGCAGATCCCCGCGAAGCCAACACCGGCGATTTCGATCGCTTCACCGTTCAGCATGGTCACGCCGGTCTGATCGAGAATGTTCGCGACAGTTTCCGGCTTTCCCGATTCATAATCGTGATTACCAATGACCCCGATGCATGGGATTCTTACCGCGCTGCGAATGTCGGCGGCGAGTTCCTCCGCTTCCTCGGGAAGCCCGTACTCCGTCAGATCGCCGCACAGCAGCAGCACGTCAGCGCCTTGCGACATCTCGGCAAACGCATCGTGCATTTTTCCCCGCGAATGCTTGGCGTAGTGAAGATCTGCAGTTGCCGCGATACGCAAAGTCCGTTTTGCCATCGCTTTAAGAAACGAAACGGCGGCTAAGGATGGACGTTTCGCGTAAACATCACGTCCGGCCATGCACGCGTGGCGCTGTTCGATTGCGTAATTGAGGAGTAATGATTGCAAGCACAACGGAGGCAGCTAGACCCATCCAGGGTGAAGGCAGCCCCAACGAGTTTCATCGCAGGTCGGTGGCAGCATTGCACGCGGCCCGGGTCCCGTTCCTGATCGGTGGCGCGTACATGGTGGAGGTGTGCGGTGGTGTATCGCGTAGCACGAAGGATTTCGATCTCTACATTCGGCCGAATCATCTGCAGGCTGCGCTCCGTGCGTTGGCGCGCGCCGGATACAAAACTGAAGTGACATTCCCGCACTGGCTAGCCAAGGCGACGTACGAAGGAAATATCGTTGACCTGATTTTTCGTGCTGGCAATGGATTGTGCGAAGTTGACGATTCGTGGTTTGACCGTGCGCGTGACGATGAGCTGCTGGGTGTTCCGGTGAAACTTTGCGCACCGGAGGAAATGATTTGGATGAAGGCTTACATCATGGAACGCGAACGGTTCGACGGCGCGGATATCGCGCACATTCTTGTCTGCTGCGTCGCAGAAATTGACTGGATACACCTGGTTCGTCGGTTCGGTTCTGATTGGCGCGTGCTGCTCAGCCATTTGATCCTGTTCGGCTACATTTATCCCGGAGAACGCGCGCGAATTCCGGCGGCGATTATGGAGGATTTGATTTCACAGTTGCGAAGTGAAACGAGCACTGCGGGACCAAAACGATTGTGCCGAGGCACGCTGCTCTCACGGCAGCAATATTTGGTGGACATTCAAAAATGGGGTTTTCGGGATGCGCGTTTGGAAGAGCGTGTTCAAATGAACGAGAAAGACATCGCGGATTGGACTGATGCAATTGAGCAACACGAATAAATGTGATGCCATCTGAATGCCGGTAAATCCGCTGAGGACCGTGGATTCTAGGGCGCCGGTGTTCCGCTGGGCTGCGGCTGTGGCGATGGAATCGCCGATGCCTCGATGAGCTTCGTCTTCGCTTCTTCCAACATCTTTCTCTCTTCTGAAAAAAGTTTGCCGTTCTCGGCAGCAGCTATGTAATCCTTTGCTGCCTCCGGTTCGTTTCCCTGGGAGAGCACCAGCGCGACGTAAACGGCTGCATGTGGATCGTGCAGCTGCTCAACAAGCAAACTTTGGACAATGGCAAGAGCCTCTGCATTTCTGCCAAGGCGCTGCAGTGAAAATGCGTAGGTTATCGCGCAATTGACATCATTCGACGCACGGTCATAAGCCTCCTTCGCGAGTTGATGTGATATTTCAATATTTTCGCCAAGGCTCAGGCCAAGCCGCGCCAGCTCCGCTGTGATAGGTGCCTCGTTAGGCGAACTTTCATGAAGGCGTTGGAGAACTGCATACAACTTAATCGTTTCGTCACTGGCCCGGTACAACTGGCGAAGATTGTCGAGCGCTTCACGGCGCATCGTCGGATTTTCCTCAACGCGTATCCACAGCTCTTCGGCCTGGCTGTTCAGTTGCCATTTCGTGGCAAGTCGGGCCAAAGTAAGTTCACGTTGGGGCTCGGACCGTGACATTTCGTCGGCAGATTGCCAAAGCGTTTCGAACTCCGAGTTCGCCCTCGAGCCGCTGCCAGAGCGCAAGCGACGCTCAGCGATTGCAGCGTACGCCAGACGCAGGTATTCGGTATCTTCCCAATTTCCCTTGAGCGTCCAGCGTTTCAGGCGTGACCAGTTCTTTACAGTTACATAAGCGTCCGCGACCGCGACAGAAACAGGCGGGGAACTCAACCGTGTTGGCAATTTGTCGACCCACTTCACAACGTCGCCTGCGAGTCCGTTCTGATTCATCCAGTTAATCAACGAAGCGAGATCGGATGCATTGCGCGCAGCAAACGGTTTCACTTTCTCAAGCAGTTGCCGGAATTTTCTCTCGTCTAGTTTTCGATAAAAATTCAGGCAAAGCAGGTAATCAGCGAATGTGATCTCTGGGGACATTTGGAGCTGTTGCGCGAAGCCATCCGCCGCGGTGAGGTCATTGCGTTCCACGGCATCGTTGAGCAACGCTCGCAGCGCGCCAGTTCGGTAAGGTGCTACCCGGCTAAGTCGCTCGAGCGTATTGCGCGCGTTTTTGCTCTTTTGCACCTCTTTGGAACGAATTTGCAGTGCTGCAAGGTTGAATTGGTAGAGGTCGTTCTTTGGTTCTTTGTTTACCGCAGCTGCGAATTGCTCCTCCTGTTCGGCAAAATTGCCTTCTGCGTGCGCCAGCCAACCAGCTACGACGTGAAAGGTTGCGCCGTCCCGATCCTGCGGAGACACTCGGCCAAGCGCTTCGCGGGCGAGATCGAGCTTTCCAAAGCGCAGCGCCGCGGATGCAAGGTTGAGTTGACTCTCTGGATCTTTTGGCAGTAATCGCGCGATCCGCTCACGCCATGCGACGGCCTCTTCAAGATTTTGTCTTTCCGCTGCGTCTGCCAGGATCGACAGAGCTGCGAAAGAATCCGGATGGCGGCGGGCGACTTCCTGCGCTATTTGCGCGGCTTGGCTCGGGTTCCCAGTCTGTAAGAGTGTAGTTGCTTTTTGTAACAAACGGCGTTCGCGCCAATTCTCGTACAATTTTGAGCCGTAACTGACGAAGACAACACCTGCCAGTAAGGAGATGGCCAATCCCGCAATCGCGATGGCCAAGCGACCCTTCCTCAGCTGCCGCTGGAACGTCGACTGCGTGCTGCTAGACAATTGCCGGCATCTCTCCTGTTCGGAGTGTTCGAGTTGACCCGCAACGTGGTGTGCCGTTTCGACGCCCGTCGATCGAGTTCTCCCTTTCATGCACACTGTTGGCTGCGCTAACGATGAGTCGACAGTTCGATTTCTTCAGCCGTGAGCGCGGTGTCGATCGGCAGAGACTGGTCACGCAAACGCCGTCGCCAAACGTAACGTCCGAAAAGCACTTTCAGCGTGGCAGTAAGCGGCACAGCGAGAAGCGGACCGATTACCCCGCCGATGATCAAACCCCAGACAAAGATCGACACAATCACTGTCATCGGATGTAAGCCAACATAGTTTCCAACGATCCGTGGTGCATAGAGAAGACCTTCCAGGTTCTGTATGCCGATGAAAATCAAGGTCACGATGATTGGATGAGTCCAATCACCCCACTGAAACGCAGCGATGAGAACAGCTGGCACCCAGCAAATGATGATCCCGATATATGGAATCATAGTCAGCACCACCACCATTGCGCCGATGACTGCCGCAAAGTTCAGGCCGACCACTGTCAACGCGACGCCAATGAGAATACCGTCAACTAAACAGACAAGAAGTTGACCACGGAAGTACGCAACAACGTACGAATTAATTTGCAATATTACATCCGCCACTTCGTTCTTTAGCGGCGATGCGCGTAATGGCAGGTAATCTGTCCACCTCTTCTCAATGCGCGGCTTTTCTTTGAGTAGAAAAAATAAATAGACGGGGACCAGGATAAGACTGAGCAAGAAACCTGTAGCGCCGAGAAATCCGCCGATGCTTGTCTTCAAAATGGCCCAGAGCTTTCCGAGTAGAATCGGCAGTGCCTCCTGCAACTTCGGCATTTGTGTTTCCACGTACGCTTGAATGCGCTGACGTTCGGCGCTGCTTAGTTTGGGTTGGGTCGGGGCAATTACTTGAGTGGCGGGGGCAGTGGCTTGTGGGAAGAAAGTGGGAGTACTTGTCGTCTGCAGGTGAGGAGAGGGAGATGGGCCCGGACCAATGAGGAAATTGGTAAGATTTTTCGACGCGGATTTGCTCTGTCCTGCACCAAGCAACCCAAATGTTTGATCAAATCGATAGATAAGGTCGACGATGTAATCCCGCGCTCGTTCGGTGTAGGAGGGGATTTGCCGGGCGAAATTCGCGCTTTGAACGGAGATTGTCGGAACGAGCCATGCCATCAATCCGCCCAGAGCAAAAAAGCCAATTGCGAAAAGCAACGCAATGGCCTTGGTGCGAGTAAGCGCTCCGCGAGACATTTTCGTCACCAGCGGATCGAGCAAATAGGTGAGAATTGCAGCGATCGCCACAGGGATCAGAATTGGCTGAAGAAAACTGATGATGCTGGCGCTGGCCCAGATCACGGCAGCAACAATGACGACGAGAATGACGACAAAACATGCAGTCAACGCCGCCCACATCATCTTGCGTTGCCACGGTGTGGGGTAATCCTTCATTTCTCAGGGTAATCGAAATGTCGGGCGTCGGACATTCAGCGCTCCGTGTCCTACATTAGCGCCGTCGTTAGGTTGGATTGATCTTTTCCGGTAAATTCTTGCCGATGGTTTTTTTCGTAGCCTGGATTTTGTCCGCGAGATTTTTGTTTTTCGGATCCAGCGCCAGTGCTTTCTGCCAGGCTTCCAACGCTTCCCGGGTCCGATTCAATTTCAGATAAGTATCGCCGATGTGCTCAAACACGACAGAATCATCGCGCTCCGCGGATTTCGCAGCACGGAGCAGGTCATCCAAGGCTCGATCAAACTGACCTTTCCGAAATTCTACCCAACCGAGACTGTCGAGGTAGGAAGCGTTGTTCGGTTCGCTTTGCAATGCGCGTCTGATCATGGTTTCGGCTTCCTCCAGATTCATGTTGTGATCCGCCCACATGAAACCCAGGTAATTGCAGGCCTCCGCTGAGTTCTCCGGATCGAGCGCGATCGATTTACGAAGTAAATCTGTGGCCTTGTCGTACAAGCCTGCCTGTTCGGCAGCCGCTCCATAATTAAAGTAAAACTTCGCGTTTACGAAATCGTCGTCCTCGTCGAGTTGCGCTTCGTGCAGTGCCTCCTCGAACGTGGCCACTGCTTGCTGGCTTTGTTTTGCTTCGCGCTGTGCGATCGCCAGGTAATAAACGATCTCTGGGGCGCCTGGAAATCGATGCCGTGCGTCGCCCAGCATTTTCACGGCCCGATCGGCATCTTTCAGAGGACCGAGGAACAACTCCGCCAGACGCACATACGTCCCAGCGTGGTTTGGATTGATTAAGAGGCTTTGCTCATAATTAACGGCGACCTTGGCGAACCTTGCTTTTGCTTCCTCGGTGCGATTCGCGCGCTGAAGCGACCGCGCTTCCTCATCGAGCACCTGCGCCAGTAAATCGTAAGGCTGATATTTTTCGGGGTGTTCCTTGATGATTTGCTCGAGCATCTCAATCGCTTTGTCTCTTTGGTTTGTCAGGACAAAGCCGGTCGCCAATTTCTCTTGTGCATTTGCGTCATCTGGTTGCAGTTCGAGAACACGCAAATAGAGCGGGATCGCTTCCTTCAGTTGCTGTGACGCCGCGTAATAATCTGCTACTTCTTTGAGGATGCTCGGATCATCGCCTGAATGTTCCGCCGCTCGTTTGAAAATCTCGTTAATTTTTTTCAGTTCGTCAGGCTTCGGCTGTGAATCGGACTTAAAAAGAATGGCTACGTAAAGCTTTCCAAGCCGTATCCAAAAGTTCGGATCACTGCTATGAACCTTGAGAGCGCGGTCCAACGCATCCAATGCCCTTTTCTCCTGCCCTGCTGCGAGTTCGATTTCAACCAGGCGCTGATAACCTTCCACGTCGCCGGGATTGAGGGCGATAGCGCGATTGGCGTAATCAATCGCCTGGTCCGTCCTCTTCAGATACCGGGTATAGATGAAAGCGAGTTGCTGGTAGGGCTCGGCGTTATTGGGGTTTGCCTTGATTGCGTCTTTCAGGACGTCAATTGCCTGCGGAAAATCATCCTGCTGTATCAGCAAACCCGCCACACGCGAGGCGAGCTCCGACTGGCCAGGATCGACATTGAGCACTTTGCGATACGCATCCAGCGCGTGCTCCATCTCGCCGCTTTCCTCAAAACCCATTCCTTCAACAAAATGTGCGAGCGCATCTGCTTTGTGAGCAGCTTGCGGCCGCAACGTGAGGTCTGCAGCCGGTTTCGACGCAACCGAATCGTCGTGGCGCGACAACGGTTTTGCAGAATGGGTGCGAGGAACTTTTGCAGGCGAAGCCTTGGGCGATTGCGCCTCAGCAAGTGTTGGTGCAACCAGAAAACTAAGAGCGAAAAGACCGTTTCGGCAGGCGCGGTAAACGCAGCACTTTTTCTGCTCCCTCACGCTTAATCTTATCTTTCTGGCGCCAGTTCGGCAAACCACGGTGTTAGCTTCGCCAGCGAGGGGGAAACGAGACCGCGCTTTACAACTTGTACCGCAGTCGCTTTTTATGCCGATGCGCCTTCATGCGTTTGCGGCGCTTGTGCTTGGCAATCTTTGCTTTCCTTCGTTTTTTAAGAGAGCCCATTCAGATTTTAGTAACTGCGATTCGATTGAATCATCTAATTCACCGCAGTGCAAGTGCTGTCGCAGATTCGGCTAGCTGGTTTGTTGTGATGGTCCGGCGACGGCTTTCTTTTTATCCTGCGCACCGATGCCGATTTTCTTTAGAAATGGTTCAATCGATTGTTTGCGGCCCAGGAATTTTTCGATCGAGTCATTGACATCACGCGAGTCGCCGGGCTCGTAAATTTCGCGGCGTAATTTCATTCCGGCCTGTTTATCCAGATAACCGTCCTTGGCCTTTTCAAAAACAGTCGCCATGTCGGCAGCAATCGCGTCCGCCCAGGCGTAGCCATAGTAACCGGCATCGTAGCCGTTCAGATGACCGAAGTACGAGACGAACGTTGTGCTCGGATCAATGGGCAAAAAAACTTTTTCCAAGATCGGGTTCGAAATCGCTACGGAATCGTATGGCATCTCTTCCGGGTGCGGATCGTGTAGCGCAAGATCGAGTGAAGCGAACGCGAACTGGCGGCGATAAAGCACGCCAGCATTTGCCAGCTTCGCGTCATTGAGCTTCTTTACGATGTCTGCTGGAATTTTCTTGGACGGATCGCGGTAATCGGCAGCGAAGGTATCCAGCACTTTCTTGTCCCAGACCCAGTTTTGCAGCATCTGCGACGGCGCTTCAACAAAATCGCCCGGGACATGGGTCCCTGCGAAGCGTCCATACTTGGCGCGAGTGACAATAGAATGCAAAGCATGCCCAAACTCGTGAAAAAGTGTTTCCACGTCCTGATGCGTCATCAATGATGGCGCATCGCCACTCGCCGGCGGGAAGTTGCAGAGCAACGCAACAGTCGGCCGCTGATATTTTCCGTTTGGCAAAAGCTTGCCGCTAATGATGTCGAATTGCGCGAAGTGATTGAATTTTCCCTGGCGCGGGAACATGTCGAGATAAAACATCCCGAGTGGCTCGGCCGTGGCTGAATCGGTGACCAAATATAGCTGGAGATCATCAATCCATTTGTAGGGCGCGACGATTTTTTCAAATTTAAGACCGAAAATGCTCTGATAAATGTTGAACATGCCGTCGAGAACCTTTTGGAACGGGAAGTACGCGCGCAGCGCTTCCTTATCGATGGCGTATTTTTGCTTGTTAAGCTGGTTGCTGTAGTACCGCCAGTCCCATACCATGATTTTCGCGTTAGGATCGTTGGTATCGGCAGCCTTCAATTTTTGCAGTTCCGCAATTTCACTGTCGAATTTTGGCTGGATGCCTGTGACCAGCTCGTTGATGTACTTCTCCGCATTCATGCCGGTCTTGGCCATTTTGACTTCCGTCTGGTAGTCATCCCATGATTTGTAACCGAGGCGTAATGCGATTTGGTTTCGGAGCGCGAGCATTTGGTTCAGAAGAGGAACGTTTGTGTCTTTAGCTAACGTTTCGCGAACGATGTACAGCTGCTTACGCGTTGCCTCGTTTTTGGCGTTCTCCTGCACTGTGTTGAATTGCCAAGTGACATTCGCCATTACGGTGTAAACGTCGTCGCCGGTCTTTATGCCAGGCGACGCAAAGAAGCTTTCGGGAAGTCCGTCGAGATCGGCTTTGCTGAACATGACGGGAGCATTGGCCTTAACGATGTTGGTGTCGAAATCCGTTCCCAGCTTCGACAGCTCCTTGCGCAGATCTTCAACTTCTTTGCGCTGGTCCAGAGGCAGTTCCAGACCGGCGCGATGATAATCGCGAAGCGTTTCCTTGAGCAGCTTTTCGTCTTCGCCGCTGAGCTTTGGATGCGTGTCAGCAAAGGCCTTGATCGCCTTGTAAACGTCCTCGCGATAATCAACCCCGACCGCCCAATCTTGGAACGCTTTGACAGCGTTCTCCGCGGCAGTGCGCATGGCGGGATTCGTGTTCGTTTCCTTGATGATCGTGGCCCTGCTTGCCGCGAGACTCGCCTCATAGGTGACGTCATCCAGAGCGACTACAGTGCTCTTGAAAGTCGCCTTGCCTGGTTCCTGGGCACCGATCTGGTCCAACGCGGCGTTGGCTTTCGCAATTGCGTTTTTCGTTGCAGCATCAACCGCTTCCGGTGTTTTCTCCCAATCGGGAATCGTCAATACGGCGTTGGCTTTTGCCGCCGCGGCGCGAAAATCATCGACTGTTTTCATCTCGGCTGCGGAAACGACTAAGCTCGAACTGAGGAGAACGAGTGAGACGTGAACAAATGAGGCTTTACGGGAATTGTTGAACATAGGAGTGGGAGAGCAAAATAGGTCAAAGATTTGCACAGATTTTCACTCGTCGCAGACGGAATTTTGATGAATCTCTCTTTCATCTGTGTTGAGCTGTGGCGAGAACGTGCTGCGCACGCCCTTAAGACATGGTCCACAAATTTTTCGTTGCGTTTATTCCGATGTTTGTGGCCATAGATGCCATTGGCCTGGTGGCTATGTTTCTGGGTTTAGCTGGGAACACTCCGCGCGATCAACGCCAACGAGAGGGTTTCATCGCCATCTTCACAGCGCTCTGCATTTCGATTGGGTTCATATTCCTTGGGAAAATTATTTTTACCGCACTGGGAATTACCGTGGCCGATTTTCAGGTCGCTGGCGGCCTGATTTTGCTCGGCATAGCCGGACGGGAGCTGCTTAATGTCGCGCCGGCCAGCCGCGAAGCCACTGACGACTTCGGCGTTGTGCCGCTTGGGATGCCTTTGATCGCCGGGCCCGCATTGCTCACAGCGCTGCTGGTCCTGGTCGACACAGTCGGTTTGGTGTTTACCGTCGCGGCGCTTCTGGTCAATCTCGCACTGGTAGTAGTCGCGTTCTGGAATGCCGATCTCGTCGCGCGCTGGATGGGCAAACAAGGGTTACGCGGGGTATCGAAAATAGTGGCACTGCTGCTGGCGGCGATCGCCGTCAGTCTGATCCGCCGCGGCTGGCACGGAACGTGAGTACCGCGAACGACTCAAGCAGATGGATTCTGTGCGTCGTCGATCACGACGCTTCACTGCCGATCGAAGTCGCCGCGGTTTAGAAGCCCGATTCGAAACGGGCGCCGCTTGCAATATGTCGTCGCGTGGAAGGCCAGAATTCCTTCAATTCTGCGTTTTTATCACCATGATCATATCGCCAATTCAACTCAATTTCGATGGCCTTGATTTCGTCTTGCTGTGGCAGAGCGATTCCGTTGTAGATCTGGGCATAGACCTCATTGCGCGTCCTGGTGAACGGGACCTGCGCGTAGAGATCGAGGCGACGCTGCTGCAATTGGTCCGTGCTCCAATCCTTATAAACTCCGCTACGATGGCCCCATACGTCGGCCGTATAAGCATAC
>Ga0126381_100003368_pt1 | contig 17386 bp, 11 predicted proteins | sample PanSoiMetPlot_28_FD_96465 | JGI IMG/M metagenome (GOLD analysis project Ga0126381, IMG submission 96465) | Tropical forest soil microbial communities from Panama - MetaG Plot_28 | ecosystem: Environmental > Terrestrial > Soil > Tropical forest > Bulk soil | place: Panama | collected 2016-02-17 | reverse complement strand
GGCAGCCATCACCGGCACGGTCACCGATCCCTCAGGGGCGCCGCTGGCAGGCGCCACGGTGACCGCCAAGGACCAGGATCGCGGGACCACCTGGCCCGCGACCACCAACAGCGACGGAATCTACGCGCTCTTGCGAATTCCCGTGGGTTCGTACAACTTGAGGGTTGAAGCGAAAGGATTCCAAACGGCAGTGTATCCGGCGTTCAAGCTGGTGCTGAACCAGACGGCGCGAATTGACGTGCAGATGAAAGTAGGGGCGGTGTCGGAGACAGTCGAAGTTAGTGGAGCAACGCCCTTACTGCAGACAGAAAGTACAGAAGTGAGCACGCTCGTCGATTCCGACACGATCTCTTCGATGCCCCTGGCGTCGCGCAACTATCTGCAGTTGACGCTCCTCGCTCCTGGAGCTACGAACGTCGACCCGGATGGTATGCGGCAACCCCAGACCATGCTCAATGCTGGCCGTCCGTATGTCAACGGGAACCGGGAACAGGCCAACGAGTATTTGCTGGACGGCCAGATCAACAGCGAAGATAAGAACAATGAGGTCGGCTATACCCCGCCTGTGGACGCAATTCAGGAATTTAACGTTGTGACTCAAAATGCGCCGGCGGACTTTGGCAATTACGAGGGAGCCGTGGTCAGCGCGTCCATCAAGTCGGGAACGAACAGCTACCACGGAGATGCTTTCGAGTACTTCCGGAATGACTACCTGAACGCCAACAATGCGTCAGCGTATTGGACCAAGGGCGTAGTTGCAGATGAGGGTGCTAGGGGGTTCTACGCCGACGGCACTACGGTTAAGCCCACGGTCCGTTACAATCAATTCGGGGGCACGTTTGGCGGCCCCATCGTGAAGAACAAGCTGTTCTTTTTTGCGGACTACCAAGGACAGAGGCTTCCCAACAACGGGGCGACATTCGCGCAGCTGTTGACATCCAGCGCTCGTGCCGGAGACTTCGGGCAACTGTGCACACAGTTCGGGGGGACCTTCAATGCCTCCGGCGCTTGCACGGGAGGAACTGGAGCTACCCAACTGCTCGACCCACGAAATGGGACCACGCCAATCCCCAACAACAACATCGCAACATACATTGCAAGCGGAGCTGGAGGCGCACCCCTGAATGGCAAGCCGGCCCTAACTGAAAGCACTTTTGCCAAAAACCTCTTTGTGGACACAAAGCTCTATCCACTCCCGCAAGTGGATAGCCTGAACGGAAACAACGACACCTTCAGCACCGGCAATAATCTCACAAACGATCAGGGCGACCTTAAAATCGACTACGTGATGTCCTCCAAAGACCACATTTCGGGCCGCTGGTCACAAATGGATCTGACCTTGGCCGCACTGAGTTCGCTGCCTGTCTCTAACGCTGGTGCGGCGGAAGGAATCGGCGAGCCGGTTCGCAATGCGAACCTGAGCTGGACACATACATTCAGTCCTTCTCTCCTGAATGAAGCGCGACTTGGATTCAACGCCGTTCATTTCAGCCAAAGTCAGACGCCCACTTCCGGACTGGGGAGTATCACGCAGCAGCTTGGAATCAACGGCGGGAACTTCCAAGCACCCGGCTTGATTGAGATTGACATGACCGGGGCGGGCCCTGCAGCGAATGCTAATCTCGGGCTGCGGAACCTGATTCAAATCTTTCACACCACGCAGGGCCAGGTAGAAGACAACTTCACGATCAGCCGTGGCCGGCACACCTTCCGGACCGGCTTCCAATTCATTCGCGAACGCCAGAATTACATCTATCCCGGAAATAATGGCGCGTTGGGTTTTCTGGGAATCAATTCTCTGACTGGTTCTGCGTTGGCAGACCTATGGCTCGGCAACGTGGCGGGCGGAGACAGGGATACTGGCGGTGGCGCAACTTTGGACGAACTGCGAGGAAACATCTGGGGGTTATTCGGGCAGGATGACTGGCGCCTTACCCCGACGATTACCCTGAATCTCGGTTTGCGATTTGAAGATCACACGCCGTTCTACGAAGTGCACAATCGCGTGGTTAATTTCAACTTGATGACAGGCGCCCTTGAGCTGCCTAACCAAGGCGGAAATTCCCGTGCTCTCTACAACAACTATCTCGGCATCGGAGATTTGCTGCCACGCTTTGGAGTCGCGTGGTCGCCTTCGAGGTTCCATGGCAGGACCGTCTTCCGGGCTGGGTTTGCCATTTCAAGTTTCGCAGAGGGCGGGGGCTCGAACGAAGAGCTGACGCAAAACGTACCATATGGCGTCCTCCAGCAGGCGGCCATAGTCGGCCCGATTGAGAATGGATTCGGGCCCGTCTCGACCTGCACCACCATCACGATTGCCTGCTACCAGGGAATCCGAATCCGCATCTTCGATCAGAACTTCAAGCCCGTGCAGGCGCAACAGTGGAACTTCACCGTGCAGCACCAATTCACGAACACGCTGACTTTCCAAATCGGCTACGTGGGGCAGCATGGAGTTCATCTCCTTAACTTCGAGGATGTGGCACAGCGCGAAGGCCTGAACGCCGCTGGTACAGTCGCTCTTCCCGGGCAACCCATCGTCAGTCAGAAGGCGGGCACTTACCTGGGTGGTGGCGGAGGAGCCTGCGGTGCGACATTGTCAACCTGCGGGGCGGCCGGGTCACTGTTCCAAGCAGATCAGAACGGCGCTTTGGCCGGGACCAACATGTCCAACGCCACGCAGCGTTACAATGCTCTCCAAGCGGTTCTCCAGAAACGCATGGGGAACGGCCTGGAAGGCCAGGTTTCCTACACTTATTCAAAGTGCCTCAGCAACTCACCCGGATATTTTGGAACCGGTTGGGGGAGTACGCAGGCGCAGAGTTCCGGTGGCCAGCCTGGGTGGCAGAACATTTTCGACCCGGGCGCAAGCTGGGGCCCGTGCTACTTCGACCAGACGCACATCGTCTCGAGCTACGTGACCTACCAATTGCCGCTGGGCCGCGGCAGACAATTTGGGAAAGACCTCAGCCCAGTTATGAACGCGCTGGTGGGAAATTGGGAGGTCGGCGGTATCATCTCGGCTCATACTGGCAACGCCCTCACTCTGAACAACTTTGGCGGCTGGGGGGTTGGTGGGAACACCTCAGGTACAAACGGCGTCGAGCCGCAAACCCTCTCTGGCGTGCCGAATTGCAACGGACCCATCAAGGTCCTTAACCAATATGTGCCGGCCACTGCCACAACGCCTGCGTACATCCAGTATTTCGACCCAACGAATATCTCCGTTCCAGCGGCGGGCACCTTCGGTACTTGCGGAATCGGCAACATCCGGGGTCCCGGTTATGCCAACTTGGACTTCACATTCCACAAGGCCTTCCCAATCATCGAGGGAAAGACGCTGGAGTTCCGAATGGACACGCTGAACCTATTCAATCGGCCGGTCTACACCTTCTTCGGAGGGCCTGCGAATGGCTCGTTTGATCCTGGCTCCGGAGTCTCGACCAGCAATCCCAACTTTGGGCACTTCAGCGGGTCCCAAGGTGCAAGACAAATCCAACTCGCTTTGAAGTTCATATTCTAAGTTTCTACTTCTATACCCCATGGAAAAGGCAGGCGCTTCGGCGCCTGCCATTTCTTTTGTGGACAAAGAACGGCGGCGCAGTTCGATGTACAATTCGGTCATGCGTGAAATCTCCCTGAACCTCGCGATATGTTCAATTGCTGGCCTGTTCGTTTGTTCCCCTTGCCATGCTCAAGCTCCTGCGAAAAGGCCGGTCACGTCAGAACAAGTTCAGTCTTCCTCCCAGCGCGCGGTGTCTCTAGCGGAATCCGGTCATTGCGTTGAGGCAGTTCCACTACTGAAAAAATCGGTGAGGCAGGTCGCCGATCGCGACGCAAAAAAACATATTGGTTTGCTTGGCCTGAACTGCGCGATGACGCATAACGACGCGTCAGACGCGCTGGACTTCCTGGCCGTCTTGCAGCGCGAGTTCCCGCGCGACCCTGAGGTGCTCTACGCAGCCACGCATGCGTTCTCGGATCTGTCGCTACACGCCTCGCAGGATCTAGTACGCGAAGCGCCATTCTCTTACCAAGTCCACCTGCTGAATGCGGAGGCACTGGAAACGCAGGGCAAAACTCAAGAAGCCGCCGCGGAATACCAGAAGATTCTGGACATCAACCCAATGCTGCCCGGGATACACGCTCGCCTGGGCCGCGTGTTGCTTTCCGGCCAGCCCACGCACGAAGCTGTAGCCCAGGCAAGGAAAAACTTCGAAGACGAACTGGCAATTGATCCAAGAAACGCGGCGGCAGAATACGTCCTGGGGGAACTTGCAAAAGACGCGAACGATCTACCCGGCGCCATACAGCATTATTTGCGAGCCACGAAACTTGACACAAACTTTGCCGAGGCCTATCTAGGACTCGGTTCGGCGCTGGTGGACACGAATCAATTCACCGATGCTATCCCGCCGCTCGAGACATACGAAAAGCTCGCTCCAGACAGCCCCAGCGGGCACTACCAGCTAGCGCTTGCATATAACGGCACTGGCCGGAAAGAAGATGCCAATCGCGAAGCCGCGCTTCAACGCGAGACTGCAAAGGCGCTCGACCAAGTGAAGCGCCGCGTAGCAGAGGGCCTTGAGCGCCAGAAACCCCCGCAGTAATAAGTAGTGCGCTAGGCACTAATCTCATGCGTCCTGATCGCCACCGCCGCAGAGAGTTTCTCCGATGGCTCACGGGCTCCGTTGGCCTGGCAGTGGCTCCGCGGATTGCCGGTGGAGCTGAGGAACTGGCTGGTTCAAACTTTCCTTTTTCTGAAGTCACCTCGTCGGACATCCATTTCGTGCACACCAGCGGAAAATCACCGCAAAAATACCTTCCGGAATCCACCGGCGCGGGCTGCGCGTTTTTTGACTACGACAATGACGGGTGGATGGACATCTACTTGGTGAACAGTGGGCCTTGCGATTTCTGGACCCCTGAGAAGCCGCTAAGGAATGCGCTGTACCACAACAACCGCGACGGGACGTTCACGGACGTGACGGAAAAGGCGGGAGTTGGCGGCGGCGGGTACGGAATGGGTGTGGCGGTGGGGGATTACGACGGCGACGGATCTCCGGATCTATATGTCACGCAATACGGGCGAAGCATTTTGTACCACAACAATGGAGACGGGACGTTTACGGATGTCACAGAGAAAGCGGGGGCAGCCGCTCCGGGATGGGCGTCAAGCGCTGTGTGGTTTGACTACGATAATGACGGCCGACTGGACCTTTTTGTTTGTCGGTTCGCGGATTTCAGCAAACTGAAGCACCACGTTTGTGGGGCTCCGAACGTTCCAGCACTTAAAGGGCTCAACGAATACTGCTATCCGCGCATTTTCGATCCCATGCCGAGCTGGCTCTACCACAATAATGGCGACGGCACTTTTACTGATGTGAGTCAGAAGATTGGAATCGCGGATAATCCAGGCAAGGCTTGGGGAGTGGTGGCAACGGACATTAACAACGACGGCTTCCTCGACCTTTTTGTGGCTAACGACACGACGGCCAATTTCGTTTTTGCGAACCGGGGGGGGAAGAAATTTGAAGAGATCGGCTTCACAGCAGGTGTCGCTTACGGACCGGGAGGCAAGGCGCGCTCGGGAATGGGCGTGGATTCCGCCGACTTCGATCAAGACGGCTGGATGGACCTGTTTGTGACAAATCTGGATCATGAATTTTACGGCCTCTACGAGAACAAGCACGACGAGTCGTTCCAAGACCTGGCATCGCGAGCGGGCGTTGCCCAAGCGAGTCAGATGATGAGCGGATGGGGCGTGAAGTTTTTCGACTATGACAATGACGGGAACCTGGACTTGTTCGTTGCCAACGGCCATCCCGACGACTTGATTGACAAAATCAGTCCGGGAGTGACTTACAGCGAGCCGCTACTGTTGTTCAGAAATGACAATGGAAAATTCAAGAATATCAGCGGCGAAAGCGGGCCGATTTTTGCGCAGCCCCTGTCGGCAAGGGGACTGGCGACCGGCGACTTCGACAACGATGGCGCGGTGGACGTGCTGGTTTCTGTGAACGATGGTGCCCCGGTGCTGCTGCGCAACCACGCCGGAAGGCAAAACAACTGGCTCGGTGTGAAGCTCATCGGAAAGAATTCCAATCCTGATGCAATTGGCGCTCGATTGACATATCAAGCGGGAGATTTAAAGAGGAGCCGGATGAAAGTCGGAGGCGGCAGCTATCTTTCGTCGCATGATCCGCGAATCGTGCTGGGGATAGGTAAGCGGGAGAAGATCGATGGGCTCGAAGTCAAATGGCCGCTGCCCAGTGGCGCCACGCAACGTTTCACCGGGCTTCCCATCAATCGGTACATCACGATTGTGGAAGGACAGGAGAAGTGGAGTTAGGCAAGTCGACGGCAAGCTGGCTGCGCTGCTGTCCCACGCAACGCCCAACACAAGTCCTCTTGATCCCACTTCGTTGGTCTAAGAATTCAAGAATGCGCGGACTTCCTCGGTGAAGCGGTCGGCGTCCTCGATGTTGCAGAGATGAGCGCCGTTAAGCTCGACGTAGCAGCCGCCTGTCATGTGGTTGGCAAGAAACTGGCCGTCGGCGGGAGTGGTGGCAGGGTCGTGTGTTCCGGAGATAACAAGAGTGGGAACGCGTATCTCGCTTAGCTTTTCGCGGAAGTCAAAATCGCGCAGCCCTGAGCAGCAGGCGGCGTAGCCTTCGGGGCTCGTAGCCACCAGAATTTTGTGGATTTTCTCGACGCTGGAAGGATTCTTCTCGCGAAAAGCAGTGGTGAACCAGCGCTCGATGGCAGCGGCCGCGACGTCCTTCATCCCTTCTTTGAAAACAGTGGCGATTCGAGCGTTCCACATTTCAGTAGTGCCGATTTTCGCAGCGGTGCTGCAGAGCACAACTTTATTGAGACGTTGGGGCGCATTCGCAGCGAGCCACATGCCGATTTGGCCACCCATGGAGAGTCCGCAGAAGTGGAAGCATCCGAAGTGCTGGGAATTGGCGACGGCGAGAACGTCTTTGGCGAGTTGCTCAATGGAATAGGGACTAGGCGTCACGGAAGATTTGCCGTGGCCGCGAGTGTCGGAACGCAAGACGCGGAAAGATTTCGTGAATTCGCGAATTTGCGGATCCCACATGGAAAGGTCCGCGCCGAGGGAATTCGAAAGGATCAGAGGAGGCTTGTCCGCTTGGCCTTCGAGGACATAGTGGATTTGCGCGTCAGCGGATTTGGCGAAGGGCATGAGCGGTGCGGTCTCCTTCTGGAGTTGTTGGTGCTAGCGGGACGGTTGCGGCGGATGGCGCAATGCCACTTGAGTTTTTGCTTCCTCCTCGAGATATTTTACGGCGAGTTGCGTTTCGCGAACCATCAGCACGCAGCCCGCGCACAAACCAAAGACCGCCGAAGCACCAGTGATGACTGCCAAGGCGGCACCAGCGCGGAAGAGAATGGGCTGAGCATAGTAGGCGACAATCGAACCGCCTACGGAGACTAAAGCGGAGGCGGCAAACAATCCGAGTCCCGCGTAGAAAAAGCGCAGCGCTCTCACAAGTAGCTGAGAGCGAATGTGCAGGGGAGCCAACTGTGCGGACCAGGCTTGATAATCCGCAGTGCCCAGTTCGAAAGTGGCCAATTGTGCAGCAACGATGCGCGTTCGATCCACAACGCGCGCGAGGCGGTTGCTCGTGCCTAGCGCCAAAACGGACGAGGCGTTCGTGAGGATAGCCGGAGCTACAATGGCCGTCAGTACCGCGAAGGGATTGCCAGCGGCGGTGGTGCCGTATTGCACAGATGGCCTTCCTGGTTGCCCGTGCCGCGAATTAGGCGCGACGGGCTTGAACTCAAGCCAAGTCGTGCCCGAGCAGATTAGGCTGTCCCAGGGGTCCAAGCAAGTGCTTTGCGAGGATCAGCTGGAGTGTGCACTAACGGCGGTACGTGTTTCGAGGAAAGCACAATCGTCAGCTAGTCGATTTGCGCAGCCCGCTCGTGTTGCGAAGAATAGACGGCATGCGCGGTTCAGACACGTTCGAGGATGAGGGAGATGCCTTGGCCGACGCCGATGCACATGGTGCAGAGGGCGTAGCGGCCGTTGCTGCGAAGTAGCTGGTAGACCGCGGTGGTGACGAGGCGGGCGCCGCTGGCGCCGAGTGGATGGCCTATGGCGATGGCGCCGCCGTTGGGATTCACGTGAGGAGCATCGTCTGGGATTCCCAAGTCGCGGAGAACGGCGAGTGACTGCGATGCAAAGGCTTCGTTGAGCTCGATGACGTCCATCTGGGAGAGCTGAAGACCTGCTTTGGCCAGGGCTTTCCGGGTGGCTGGAGCGGGACCCATTCCCATAATGCGGGGAGCAACTCCAGCGGCGGCTGCGGCAACAACCCTAGCCTTGCGCGTGAGGCCGTAACGCTTTGCGGCGTCTTCCGATGCCAGGAGCAATGCGCAAGCGCCGTCGTTCACACCGGAAGCGTTTCCTGCGGTGATGGTGCCATCGGGTTTCACGATGGGCTTCAACTTAGAGAGCGTTTCGAGAGTCGTGTCAGAGCGAGGATGTTCGTCTTCGGAAAAGAGAACGGGGTCGCTCTTTTTCTGCGGAATGGGGACGGGAACGATTTCCTGGCTCATGCGGCAGGAGCGAATGGCGGCGGCGGCGCGCTGCTGGCTGCGCAGTGCGAACAGATCCTGATCCTTGCGGCTAATGTGAAATTCCTCGGCCACAATTTCGCCGGTTTCCGGCATGGAATCCGTGCCGTACTTCGATTTCATTAGCGGATTGACAAAGCGCCACCCGATGGTCGTGTCTTCGAGCTTCGCGGATCGCGAGAAGGCGCTCTCTGCTTTGCCCATCACAAAGGGCGCCCGAGACATACTTTCGACGCCGCCCGCGATGACAAGGTCCGCTTCGCCGGACTTGATGGCGCGCGAGGCGATGGCGACGGCGTCCATGCTCGAGCCACAGAGACGGTTCACGGTGTCGGCGGGAACTTCCTTGGGCAAGCCCGCGAGCAAAAGGGCCATGCGGCCGACGTTGCGATTGTCTTCGCCAGCTTGGTTGGCGCAGCCATAAACAACATCGTCGAGAGCGGCCCAATCCACTTTAGGATTGCGGTCGACGAGAGCTTTGATGGGGACGGCAGCGAGGTCGTCCGTGCGAACCGTCGCCAGAGTTCCTGCATAGCGGCCGAAAGGCGTTCGAATGGCGTCGCAAATATAGGCTGAGTTCATGGAGGTACGGGAAAGATTCTAGCGCGGTTGCCGGACAAAATTGAAATTGGAAAGGTCGAAGAATTGAAAATCCAAACCTAAAAAAAAAGCTCTGCGCGGCAATTGGGTTGCGCCGCGAAGGGCTAAGAAAAGAGCTTGATGTTTGCCGAGACTACTTTTCGCGAATCTTTACAGGTTCGAGAAGCTTGAAGTCGAGCGGCGTTTCCGCGCTAAGCGTGATGTCGCGGTTACCGGTCAGGCCTGCGCCGCCCGTTCCCGCGGCAGCACCGATAAGTGCGCCAATGGCCGCTCCTTTTCCGCCGCCGGCAATCCCGCCAATCGCTGCTCCACCGGCCGCGCCGCCGCCAACCATCACGGCCGTCCGCTTGCCTTTGCCCTTGCTGGACATGGTTGCATCGGAAGTCTGAATCTCATAATCGCGGCCCGAGACGGTGATGCTTGTCAATTCAAGCGCGATATTAGCGCCGCCCTTGAAGCGTCCGGCCGACTTCGCATCTTTCACAACGCCATCGGCTCGCGCGTTCTTGGGGATCGCCACTTTGCCATCGATCTCAATGGGAGACTCGATGGTGGCGGAGAACTTGTCGCCAGAATGGGCTGTCTTGGAGCTGATGGTCTGGTCCAGCACGGCGGAAATGACAGTGTCTGCGGGAACGACCAAAGGCTTCGGCTCGAGCGCTTTCTTGATAGCGTCCTTGGCAGATCCCGCGGCGGATGGAGCACCCGCCGAGGCATCCGAGCCGCTCTGGGCCTGATCTGCAGATTTCTGGCCTTGGCAGCCGGTGATAAACAAGCCCAGCAAGAGAGAACCCACAACCATCGAACCACAACGACGAATCATTGAGAACCCTCCGATTTGGCCTGGATCACCTTTTCCCAACATACCCCGAAATACCGAGAAGTCCAAGTCACACAGCAGGAGCATGTTCGGATCAGGAAATGGCGCCAAGCCCAGTGCGGAGCATGGATGAGGGCTTGCGAAACTCCGGACGGGGTTCCGCCCTCACCTGATTTTTCGCGAGCGTTGCCCATACGTCTTCACGAATGTTCAGAAAGACATTCACTGCTTGCGGGTCGAAGGCCGCGGCTACCGGGTGCCCGCTTCAGTAGGAAATCTTCTGGAACGCACAGCTGCGTTTCTGAATTGCACACACTCCTTCAACTCAGCCATTCGGTTGCTTCTTGCACGGGAGGCGCCAAGGACCGCCCTTTTGGGCAAGCCGAATCCTCGCAAGGCATGGAACTGCAAGGGGATGAAGAAGGCCCAAAAGGGATGCGTGAGAAAGCCTAATGGTCCTGTGTCATGACGGATTGGAAGTGTCGCTTTGAAACAGAAGCTCGCCCGCGAATTTCTGCTGACATGTTGTCCAAGGCTTGCGCTTAACGCGTTAGACTGGTGGTTAAGACTCGACGGAGCGCGTTGCGCTTCCTCGTTGCGAGGACCTGATGAGAACTCCAGTCCATCAAGAATACCGCGTGCCGACTATCGAGACGCAACGATTGCGTTTGCGCGGTCCCCGGCCTGAGGATTTTCGCGATTCCGCCGCGCTTTGGTCCGACCCTGTAGTCACCCGCTTTACGAGCGGCCAGCCCCTTTCCGAGGAAGAAGTCTGGGGAAGGCTGTTGCGCTATGTTGGGCACTGGGCGTGGATGGGTTTCGGCTATTGGGTCGTGGAAGAAAAAGCAACGGGACGGTTTGCAGGGGAAGTGGGGTTCTCAGATTGGAAGCGTGAAATCCAACCGTCACTTCAAGGCTTGCCGGAACTCGGTTGGGTGCTTGCACCTTGCGTGCATGGCCAAGGCTATGCCACGGAAGCTGCTCGAGCGGCCATTGACTGGGCCGATCGAAACCTACGTCGTCAAACCTCAAGCTCAGGTTGTGCAGGTTCTGAGGTCCCCATCGCGCCGGAGTTGCGCGCCGCATGCATGACTTGCATCATTCATCCGGAGCACAGGCGCTCGATTCGTGTTGCAGAAAAGTGCGGCTTCAAGGAACTCCTGCGCACAAGCTATCGAGGCGAACCCACGGTCGTTTTCATTCAGTAGGGACCACATCGTCAGAGCCGGTTTGCCGACTGGTGAAGCGCAGGCAAGCTTTTAAGGCAAGTCTTTGCTCAGACGGTCGACGACCTCTTTGGTCTCAGTTTTGGGCGGATTGTTCAGATACTTCCCGAAGAACACTAGATACCGCTGCCAACGGTCCTGAATGTGCCGGGGTTCCACGAAGCCATGGTTTTCCCTGGGGTAAGTCACATATTCCACTGGCACGTGCCGCTGATAAAGCGCGCGGTAGAACTCTTCCGACTGTGGAATCGGAACGCGAGTGTCTGACTGGCCGTGCAAGATCATCGTTGGTGTCTTCACGTTCTCGATGTATTTCATTGGCGAATGGTCCCAATATTCCTGGAAATTGTCCCAGGGTTCCTTGTTGTCGAAAAACATCGTCATGTATCGATGAATGTCCGTTTGCGAATACATCGAGTAAAGATCTGGCAATCCAGCACCGGGCGAGATGGCTTTGAACTTGTCTGTCTGTGTGTCGATCCACATAGTCATAAAGCCGCCGTACGACCAGCCAAACGCGCCGAGGCGATCCGCGTCCGCCCAGCCCTTGTCCACCATCGATTGCACTCCGCTCATGTCGTCCTTGTAATCGCCGTTGCCCCAATCGTTCTGGTTCGCGCCTGCGAACTTTTCACCGCGGCCGGTTGATCCGCGGAAATTCGGTTCGAGGAGCAAATAACCGTTTGCGGCCATAATTTGTTCCGTGGGATTGAATGTCAAAAGCGATGCGCCGGTTGGCCCGCCGTGCGGATTCAGGAGGAACGGATACTTTCGCGAAGGGTCAAAGTCCACGGGCTTGGTCAGGATGCCGTCGATTTCCATTCCGTCTTTGCTGCTCTTCCATTTCACCACTTCCGTGCCGCCTAGCGCGTAGTCGGAAAGCCAGGCATTTTGGTTCGTCACTGGCTGGATCGAGCTGAATTTCAAATCGCTCCGAAAAACCTCGCTTGGGTGCTCCGGATCGCTCCAAGTCCCGATGGCGGTCTGACCGTTCGTGCTGATTTCCGCAAGGTTAACCGCTCCTGCCTTTTCTGTGAGTTGGCGAACAGAGCCAGCGGAGACATCCGCGGCAAAGATTTGCACGGACTCGCGGGCGTTGCTGCTGAAATAAACCGTCTTGCCATCCGGGGACCAGACCGGTTCGCCTGCATTCAGCTCAAAACCGGTGCTTAACTTCTTTTCTTTGCCACCATCGGCGCTGGCCACGTATAGGTTCGTCTGGTAAAAAGGACCGTCGCGGCTGACCAAATAAGCGATCCATTTACCGTCGGGCGACCATCGCGCGGTGTGCGTGAAGTCGCTAGTCTCGGCCACTTTGCGCTGATTTCCACTCGCAACGTCCAAGACCCATGCGGTTTGCAAACTGCCCTCGTCGAGCCGCGGCGTCGGGTTGCTCGTAAACGTAATGTGCGCGCCGTCCGGCGACCAGCGAGGATCGCTGACCGTGAAGTCGCCTTTCGTAATTTGTTTTTCTTCGCCCGAGGAGTTGTTCCACTTCCAAAGCTGCGCCATTTTCATCTCGTGATCAACAACTTCGGCGTCGTCCTTGTTCTTTGTGCGTTTCTCCTGTTCCTCAGGCTCCGGAGCCGTCGCCGTAAGGAGCAGTGTTTTGCCATCTGGCGAGAATTCGAACGAGCGCACGCCCGATTTGTGCTTTGTGACCTGCCAGGGCTCCCCGCCGTCCACGTACATGAACCAGACCTGCTGCTTTTTGTCCTTGTCTTCGCCCGCATTCATCAGGAAGGCGATCATCTTGCCATCGGGCGGCCATTGAACACCGGAAACGCTCTCTTCGCCGCGCGTGTATTGCCGCGCCGCGCTCGCTGGCCCGTTGGTTGGCACGAGCCACAGTTGCGTCACCGATTTCCAAGGTTTGTCTTTCTCCATTTTGTTTTCGGCGACGAGGTACGCCACGCGCGAGCCGTCGGGCGAAATTCGCGGTGAGAACACACGCGCAAGACGTAGTGCTTCCGCTGTGCCAAATAACTTCTTGCCATCCTTGCTTCGCAGCGTAGGGACTTCTTGCTTTTCCTTCGTTTCCTGGGATATTGCGATCGTGGGAGTTGCGAGCAGCACGACAGAAAAACAGACTGCGGGCTTTAAGCGGTTCATCGCCAGACCTCATTTCTAAGAAGCTTTGGACGGGCAACTCAGAGTCCGGCGCGCAGTATACTGACACACGGGCAAGCTTACAACGCTTCGAATGAGCTTATAACTTCAAGTTGTTCAGTGAACCTGTTTGGTCTTGCGAGACATGTAGTCCATCAGCAGGTACTGGCCCAGCGTGTAAGGCGTCGTGAAATATGCTTTGCCGCGGCACATCTGCGTAATCTTCTGAACGAAATTCACCAGTGAGTAGTCGCTAGCCAGCATGAACGTGTTGATCATGATGCCCGCGCGCTTGCATTTGTTCACTTCTTCGAGGGTCTGCCCAACAACGAAAGGGTCCAAGCCGAACGCATTTTTGTAAATGCGGCCGTCCTCGAGGGTTAACGCAGAAGGCTTTCCGTCGGTAATCATTACAATCTGCCGCATGTCCTTCTTCTGTCGCAGCAGGATTCGCTGGGCCATGCGCAAGCCTTCCCGCGTGTTGGTGTAGTAAGGACCGACCTGTACGCGCGCCAACTCGGCGAGGGGTACTTCTTCCGCGGAATCGTGGAACAAGACGAGGCTTAGCGTGTCGCCTGGATACTGCGTTCGAATGAGATGGGAAAGCGCCATGGCTACGCGCTTTGCCGGAGTGAACCGATCTTCGCCGTAGAGGATCATGCTGTGGCTGCAATCAAGCATTACGACAGTGGCGCAGGAGCTCTGGTATTCGCATTGATGAACCATCAAATCTGAATAATTCATCTCGATGGGGACCTTCGCCCCTTCGCGTCTCACGGCATTGAAAAGCGTTCCGCTGATGTCCAGGTTCAACGTGTCCCCAAATTCGTATTGCCGAGAAACGCCCCCTGATTCCACGCCCGTCGCCAGATCTCGCGTGTCGTGGCGTCCAAAACTGCTGCGTCCCAATGAACCAAGCAAATCCTGCAACGTTTTGAATCCCAGAAAATCGATAGTCTTGTCCGTGATTTCAAACCGTGCTTCTGTGCGGTCCTGCGGCTGTCCGATCTGCCCGCGCGCCGAAGTTTGCGGAGGCGGAGTCACCTGCGGCGGCTGTTGCGGATTGATGAAGCCCTCATTGGCCAAACGCTCCGTGAGCTTGTCGAGCAAATCCTTTACAGCTTCATTATTCATGGCATTGGGATCGTTCAACATTTCCCGAAGCTCGTCGCTTATTGCGCTGTCAGGTAACAGGTCGCCTTCTTGAAGAGCGCGCAAGATGGCTTCGCGCAACGCTTCCATCGAGCGCTCCGGATCCATTTGCGAAACACCGTAACTGCGATTCGAACCCGCTTTGGAGGAAAAAATTCCCGAGGCGCTTGACCAACTCTTCCAGGTCGATGGCGTCGGCCGGCTCCCCTGTATATTTTCCAAACTTGACAAGTTTCATCGTGAGGGTCGCTCAGTTTCTCTCGGCATCAAACGATCCTTGTCGCGTGCTCTTCGGCATGATGACTCCATCGAGTCGTCAGTTGTACTGCCGTCGTGGCGGTCGCCCTCCCGGGAATTCCCGCTCGCGATGCTCCGTCTGTTTCGCCTTCTCCGCGTGGAAGCCGCGTTCTTCACTGCGGCCTATGCGCCGATGCGCCCACAGGCCCTCCAAGATCATTTCTGCCGCTGCTGCTCCTGTTGCAGGGTCCTTCCGGTCCTGAATCCCCAACTTGCTGATGTGCTCCATCAAGCCCTGAATCTTTGAAAGCTGTTGGCAGCGCTCGACAGCCGTCGCGATTTCCGCCAGTTTCAACTCGCCGCCAAGCTCGAACCATTGAATCACGGGCTGGAAGTTTACTTCCGCGAAATGCTTGCTGAAGACGCGCCCGAAGGCGGTGCGAATGAGTTCGCGGGCAATCGTGTCGGCGCCCTTCAGTTCGCCTTCGTACTCTAGCTCCATTTTTCCAGTGATTGCCGGGAGTGCGGAATAGACATCGGCCGGTCGCGCCACCGTGGATTTCTCGCCGATCCGCGCCGTCCGCTGCTCCGCGCTGCTCACGACGCTCTCTAAAGTAGTGATGGGCAGCCGCTGGCTTACGCCCGAGCGGCGGTCGATTCGTTTGTCTTCGCGCGCCTGGAACGCAATTTCCTCCACGACTTCGCGCAAATAAGCCGGAACTTCGACTTTGCGAGTCGCATCGCGGCCTACCCACGCTTCCTGCGCGGTAATGCGCATTCCTTCCTCGAGAGTCGAAGGATAGTGCGTGCGAATTTCCGCGCCGATGCGATCTTTGAGCGGTGTGATAATTTTCCCACGAGCCGTGTAGTCTTCAGGGTTTGCCGTAAACACGAGAAGCACGTCCAATGGTAGGCGCAGCGGGTAGCCCTTAATCTGAATGTCGCCCTCTTGCATGATATTGAAGAGCCCAACCTGAATCTTTCCCGCCAAGTCCGGCAATTCGTTGATTGCGAAAATGCCGCGATTGGCACGCGGCAAGAGTCCGTAGTGAATCGTGAGTTCGTCGGAAAGGTCGCGCCCACCCTTTGCGGCTCTGATGGGATCTACGTCGCCGAGAATATCGGCCATGGTCACGTCGGGCGTGGCGAGTTTTTCCACATAGCGATGCTCGCGCGGCATCCATGCGAGAGCGGCGTTGTCGCCTTCGCCAGCAATCTTTTCGCGGCACGCCCGGCAAATCGGCCTGAACGGGTCATCATTAATTTCGCAACCTGCCACCACGGGCATTTCTGAATCGAGCAAATTGATGAGGCTCCGCAAGATGCGGCTCTTCGCCTGCCCGCGCAGCCCGAGAAGAATGAAATTGTGCCGCGACAGAAGCGCGTTTACGATTTGCGGGACTACCGTATCTTCGTAACCGTGCACCCCGGGGAATAAGGTCTCGCCTTTCTCTAAGGCGCGCAGCAAGTTCCGGCGAATTTCGTCTTTTACGGAGCGCGCCGCGCCGCGCGGATCGAAATCGGGGATACGTTTGAGTTCGCCCAACGTGCGGGGCCGGGATGGTCCTGAGGATTGCATTGCGTTGGCCATGATGGGGCCCCATTCCGCGGCCCGCCACTGCTGGACCGCACAAAAAAGCTAATTCAATCCGTGTCCATGGCTTCCGGCGCGTTGCCGCATGACCTTACTATTCTGTAGATGCGGCGCCCACTCGCGAAGATAGCTCACCAAGCGCTCCTGCCGGTCTTCTTCCGAACGCAACTCGAGGATTTGCTGTTTCCACAGGAGGTCCATCGGGAGAGTACTTGCGATGCGGTAGGAAAGCTCCTCCGCCGGCGCGCCTTCGAGATTCTTCGGGTAATCCTCGAAAAGCAGCGTGTGGCAGGCTTCGTAGAGTTCGACGAGTTGCCGTTCGAGCACTGGATGGCCATGCCCGCCCCGGTCCTCCAGGTAATCCACCTGTCCTTCGAGAAGGGGGTTTTCTTCAAATAATTCCACAACACGGAACGGAGCGCGGCCTACGGTCACAATGTCCACGCGCCCGTCGTTGTAGCGCTTCACGACTTCCAGAATTTCCGCCGTGCAGCCGACCTTCGCGACACCTTTTGGCAGCGCGAGCAACATCCCGAATTCCGTTTTTTCCTGGAGGCAATCCTTAACCATCCCTTTGTAGCGGGGTTCGAAAATATGCAAGGGCAGGGCGGCGCCGGGCAGGAGGACGACGTTCAACGGAAAAAGCGGAATGCGCTCTGGCCGCATGATTCCCATACCAAATGATACCAAACGAAAGCAAGTTGGTCAGTTTATCTGCGCGTCGAAACGCCGCCAATATCGCGCGGTTGTGATGCTGGCAATGCGCTTGCGTTAGTGGAAAAATAGTTGGAACGGCCCCTTGTCGTAAGTCCCTGATTTATCCTCCATTTATCTTGGGATGCCGAAAATGATTTGTAGGAAGAATTGAGAGAGGGATTGAACTACAACGCGCTATTGCGATCGGCGGTGGTGGCGCTGCTGCGCAACAAGATGCGCAGCGTGCTCACGGTGCTGGGCATCACCATCGGAATTGCCGCGGTGATCTGCGTTGTAGCCATTGGCAAAGCCGGCCAGGCGCGCGTCGAGCAGCAGCTCAACAAT
>Ga0126381_100003366_pt1 | contig 17398 bp, 10 predicted proteins | sample PanSoiMetPlot_28_FD_96465 | JGI IMG/M metagenome (GOLD analysis project Ga0126381, IMG submission 96465) | Tropical forest soil microbial communities from Panama - MetaG Plot_28 | ecosystem: Environmental > Terrestrial > Soil > Tropical forest > Bulk soil | place: Panama | collected 2016-02-17 | reverse complement strand
CGCCCGGATCCATTCCTACAGCCATGTCCGTGATCAGGCCGATCCGCATGCCGGCTCTTTTGGCGCGCGCCTGCGCCGCCTCGAGTCCCCGCTCGGCCACCCATTGCAGGAAAAGCTGAAACGCCATCTCAGGATCGTCCGGTCCCATCTCGCGCACCGCGCCGCTTTGATGGTCCCGGTATTCCTTGGGCCATTCCCGCCAATCGGCCAGGCCGCCGGCGCGAAAACGCGCGTCCAGCACTTCGAAGCGCGCATGATTCAAGAGCCGCGGTCCTCCTTGGCGCACAAACGCCTCGAACGCGGATTTGTTTTTTTGGTCGGCAAACTCGGCAAAAGCCATGCGCAACGCACGCCACTTTTCCCCGGCCGCGCGTCGCCAATCGACCGACCGTCCGCGGTCAGGCACAGCAGGGTGGTCAAGCGGCGCATAGAGCGGATTGAGAAACAGGCGCGTGGACGGCGCATAGGGACTGATATGAACCGGCCTCGCTGCGAAAAGCGCGTGAACCGGACTGATGGCGACGGCATCGGCGCCGAGCGCGGCAGATTTTTCCGCGAAGCCGGCCAGGGCCGCGAAGTCGCCGAAACCTTTGGTGGTGCCGCCCGGCAAGGCGTAAAGCTGCACGCCAATGCCCCAGGTTTTTTCGATATGGGGACAAAATGCCCGAGCCGGGACCACTGCCATGCGCCGGTCGCTGTCTGTTATGGCGTAATATCCCGGACGGCGCGGCGCCACGACGATCCCGTCGCTGCCTTCAAGAATAATCCGGCCGCCGGCCTCGTCGCTCAGGCATAGATGGCGCGCGGCGGTGCGGATCTTTGCACCTGGCCTTACAATTTCGAGTGGCGCGGGTTTCGCCCGCTCCTCTTTCAACCGGCCGAGACTGTCTCTGATGGTGGAGGCATTGCCGGCCGGAAGCGTCAAGCCTTCCAGGACGGCACGCAGAACCTCCGGCGGCACGTGGCGGGATTTGCCGCCGGCATCCGTCCACTCGATTTCCAGGCCAGCCGAGCGCGCAAGATTGGCAATACCCGCGTCAGACATGGGAAAGCCACGCCAGCGTGGTGAATGGCTGGAGTTCGACGCCCCGTCTCTCGCCCCAAATCAAGCCGTCTTTGGGAAGGTTTGCGGAAATGGCGGTCTCACCCAGGTTGACCGCAATGGTGAGACGTTCGCCATCGCCCATCCGCCAATGCGCCAGAACCGCCTTTTCGCCGACTGCCTGGGCGCCCCCGGCGCGAGAGCCTTTGAGACGCGGCATCACGTGGCGCCTGCGCGTGCCCAGCAGCGCGGAATAATAGGCAAGCCAAGACTCTTTCTCTGGTGCGTCGAAAGCGGGATCGCTCGATTGGAAAGTCTCTTCGGAATTGCAATCGGAAAGGTCATCATGGGCCGCACCGGCTGCCGCCTGAAATTCCCGTCTCCGCCCTTCCCGCACCTGCTCGGCCAATTCGGGCTCATGATCGGTGAAATAATAAAAGGGCGAGCGGCTTCCCAATTCTTCGCCCATGAAGATCATGGGTATATGCGGGCTCAACAGAAGGCAGGCAATCGCGGCCTTGAGCGCCCTGGGATCGGAAAGCCGGATTAATCTTTCGCCGAATGGGCGATTGCCAGTCTGATCGTGATTCTGCAGGAAATCGATAAAGGCGCTGGGCGGAAGATCGTGGCTTGGCTCGCCGCGCGGCGAGCCATGCCGGTAAGGAGACCGCTCGCCCTGGTAGATGAAGCCTTCCGCCAGCCCGCGCGCCAGCATTTCCGCGGGACGTTGCGAATAGTCGCTGTAATAGCCGTTGCCCTCGCCCGTCAAAAGCACATGGAAGGCGTGATGGACATCATCGTTCCACTGCGCGTCGAAGCCTTGACGCAGATGGCTTGCGGCGTTGTCATCGTTTTCCAGGGTCAGATGAATGTGACGGCTATTCGCTTCCCGGCGCAGTTCCTGCGCCAGCCGGTCCAGCCACCCTTCATCCTTGATGGCGTGGACGGCATCGAACCGCAATCCGTCGAAGCCATATCCGAACAGCCAATGGCGTGCATTCTCGCTGAAGAAATCGCGCACCTCGAGGACGCGGAAATCGATCGCCGATCCCCAGGGCGTGGGCGCGTCGGCACGGAAGAAGGGCTTCGCGTAAAGGGCGAGATAATTTCCCTCCGGTCCGAAATGATTGTAGACCACGTCGAGAAGGATCATCAAACCCAACGCATGGGCGCGCGCAATCAGCGCTTGAAGATCTTCCGGTGTCCCATAGGCTTCGGCCGGCGCGAAAGGCAACACCCCGTCATAACCCCAATTGCGCGCGCCCGGAAAAGCGGCAATGGGCATCAGCTCGATGGCGGTGACGCCCAGCGTCTGAAGGGCGGGCAATTTCTCCGCGACGCCTTTAAAGCCTCCCAGCAAGCCGGGGTGGCATTCATAAAGTACGGCTTCTTCCCAGGGCCTGCCTTTCCAATTGGGATCGGCGCGCAAGGGCGCCGTCACGACGCTCCAGCCATGAACGCCGCCCGCTTGCGCGCGGGATGCGGGATCGGGCACCGGCTGGCCGCCAATCCGAAAGCGGTAGCGCGTGCCTATGGCGGCTTCGGCGAAGACTTCCTTCCAGCCCCCGGGCCGCGTGTCCATTGCAAGCGGGGATTGGCCTTCTATCTCAAGAAGCACTTTCTCCACGCTCGGCGCCCAAAGCCGAAAGCGCACGCCTTTCTCCTCCAGCGTCGGCCCGAAGCGGTTCATGTGGCGAGTTCGGCGACAAGCAGGACGGCGGCGCGATCCTTGACCACATAAGTCTTAGTCTGGAGCGGCTGCGGGCCGATGGCGGGATCGGCGGTGTCGTACATCAGCATCCAGGCGAAATCGCCGGGCAGTTTGAAGCTCACGGTTTCCCAGCTCGCATTCATCATAAGCGCGGTGATCTCGATTTTGCCGTCAGCACGTTTGAAGGCGCGGCGCATGATGAACAGGCGTCCTTCCTTATTGTCCCAATCCTCGGGCGCGAGCGTGACGCCGCGTTCGTCCCACCAACTGAGTTCGGGAAGGTTTGGCGCCACTTCCTCGGGCCCCATGAAGCGGTTGAAGCGCAACGTCTCGTATCTGCGGCGGAGCCCGGTCAGCCGGCCCACAAACTCCGTCAGCGACTTGCCCTCTTTGGCGGAGTACAAGTTCCAATCGAGCCACGAGATCGCGTTGTCCTGGCAGTAGGCGTTGTTGTTTCCATTCTGGGTACGGCCCATTTCGTCGCCCATAAGGATCATGGGAGTTCCCAGGGACCCGAACAAAGCGGCCAGCATCGAACGCTTCACCCGCTCGCGATAGGCCTTGGTCACGGGATCGTCGGTGGGACCATCCACGCCGTAATTTGAGGAAAGATCGTCGGCCGCGCCGTCGCGATTGTCCTCGCCATTTGCCTCATTGTGCTTGCCGGCATAGGAGACCAGATCCATCAAAGTCGCTCCGTCATGACACGCGATGAAATTAATGGTGGACCAGGGCTTCTTCCGCTTGGGATCGAATATGTCGCCCGACCCGGAAAGCCGGGCTGCCAGCTCAGGCCGCATCGCGCTGTCGGCCCGCCAATAGCGGCGCAGGCAATCGCGATAGCGGTCGTTCCATTCCGCGAAGCCGGGCGGAAACTGGCCCAGCTGGTAGCCGCCCGGTCCCAGATCCCAAGGCTCGCTGATCAGTTTCAAATTGGAAAGCACCGGATCCTGGCGCAGCACGTCGAAAAAACCCGAGCGCGCGTCGAAGCCCCAGGATTCGCGCCCCAGCGTCAGGGCAAGATCGAAGCGGAAGCCATCGACGCGGAAGGATTCCGACCAGTAGCGCAGGGAATCCATCACCATCTGCAACACGCGCGGATGCGAAAGATTGAGCGTATTGCCAGTGCCGGTGTCGTTGATGACGTGGCGATTGTCCTGCGCCAGGCGGTAATAGCTCGCATTGTCCAGACCACGCCAGCACAGCGTGGGACCAAGCTCGCTTCCCTCGCAGGTGTGATTATAAACGACGTCCAGGATCACCTCGAGACCCGCCGCGTGATACCGGCGCACCATCTCGCGCATCTCCTTGGGATCGCCGTTGGTTAAATAGCGCGGCTCGGGCGCGAAATACGAAAGCGTGTTGTAACCCCAATAATTGGAGAGGCCTCTCTCCAACAGAACGCGGTCTTGCAGGAAGGCGTGCACCGGCATCAACTCGATGGTGGTGACGCCCAGCCGCTTGAGATGCGCGATGATCTCGGGATGGCAAAGCGCCGCGAACGTGCCGCGCTGCGGCTGCGGCACCTTCTCGAAAAGCTGCGTGAGGCCCCTGACATGAGCCTCATAGATCACCGTTTCGTTCCAGGGTATTTGCGGACGCCGGTCGTCGCCCCACGAGAAATGATCGTCGACCACGATGGCCTTGGGCATGGCGCTGGCGCTGTCCCGCCGGTCGATCGTGAGGTCGGCGCGCGAGGCGTTTACGCGATAGCCATAGACGGCGTCCGTCCAACGCAACTGACCTTTGAGGCTCTTGGCGTAAGGATCGAGCAGGAGCTTGGCGGGATTGAAACGGTGGCCCTTCTCCGGCTCATAGGGACCATAGGCGCGGAAACCGTAAGCGAGCCCCGGCCGGGCGTGCGGCAGATAGCCATGCCAGACTTCCTCGGAACGTTCCGGCAGGACATAGCGCGCGATCTCGCGCTTGGCCGAAGGGTGATAGAGGCAAAGCTCGATCTTGTCGGCATTGGCGGAAAAAACCGCGAAATTGACACCCAGTCCGTCCCAGGTCGCGCCCAACGGATAGGCGTTACCGGCTTCGAGTCTCTCGGGCAGGTGCAGCACGCTGGCAACTTAACCGGTTTTCAGGATCAAGGCGCCCAAAGGCGGCAAAGTCAGGGCAAGAGATTGCGGCAGGCCGTGCTTTCCGAAGGCTTGGGCCTTGAGCAATCCATCGTTGCCGATATTGCTTCCCCCGTAATAAGCGGAATCGGTGTTGAGAATTTCACGCCAAAGGCCGGGCCTGGGCACTCCCAGGCGATAATCATGGCGCGGTACCGGCGTCATGTTCACGACGGCAACCAGGCTTCCCCGCGCATAGCTGTACACGCTGTTGGCCGAGTCGTCGGCCGCCAGCCAGCGAAAACCATTGGGGTCGGAATCCGTGAGATGAAGATCGCCCTCGCGGCGGTAAAGCCGATTCAAGTCGCCGACCAGTTTTTGGACGCCGCGATGCCCCCCGTCATCCAGAAGATGCCATTCAAGCGCCGTATCGTGATTCCATTCGGCGACTTGCGCAAATTCTCCGCCCATGAATAGAAGCTTCTTGCCGGGATGCGTCCACATGAATGCAAAATAGGCCCGCAGGGTCGCGAGCTTCTGCCATTTGTCGCCGGGGATCTTGCCGTAAAGCGAGCCCTTGCCGTGCACAACTTCGTCGTGGGACAGCGGCAACACAAAACGCTCGGAAAACGCATAGAGAAGGCCAAAGGTCATCTCGTGGTGGTGCCAACCTCGATAGATGGGGTCCTTCGAAAGATAGTCCAGCGTGTCGTGCATCCAGCCCATGTTCCATTTATAGGAAAAGCCCAAACCTCCTTGACCGGCGGGGGCCGAGACCTGCGGCCAGGCCGTGGATTCTTCGGCCACCATGATGGCGCCTGGCGCGCGCTCGGCCACCACATTGTTGAGCCGCTTCAAGAAATCGATGGCTTCCAGATTTTCGCGCCCGCCATAGCGGTTGGGAATCCACTCGCCCTGCTTGCGCGAATAGTCGCGATAGAGCATGGAGGCGACCGCATCCACCCTGAGACCGTCGGCGTGGAACGTGTTGAGCCACCAAAGCGCGCTTGCAATCAAAAAGCCCTGCACTTCGCGGCGGCCCAGATTATAGACGCAAGTGTTCCAATCCGGATGAAAGCCCTCGCGCGGGTCGGCATGCTCGTAAAGCGCGGTGCCGTCGAAATGCGACAGGCCGTATGCATCGCTGGGAAAATGCGCGGGCACCCAATCGAGGATCACGCCCAATTCCGCTTGATGACAGCGATCGATGAAGCGCGCGAAATCGCGGGGACTGCCATAGCGGCTCGACGGTGCGAATTGCGACAAGGGCTGATAACCCCAGGAGCCTGCGAATGGATGCTCCATCACCGGCAGCAATTCGATATGCGTGAAACCAAGCTTCTTCACATAAGGAATAAGCCGTTCCGCCAGACCATCCCAACTTAGAACGCCGGTATCGCTGGCTTGGGGCCGCATCCAGGACGCGGCATGGACTTCATAGATCGCGATGGCGGCATCGGGCGTCTGGCGGCGCTTTGCCATCCAGCGCGCGTCGCGCCAGAGGAAGTTTGGCGCCGCTGCCACGATCGAAGCGGTGCCGGGCGGATGCTCGGTCGCGCGCGCAATGGGATCGGCCTTGAGCGGCAGGACGCGGCCGTCCCGGCTCACGATCTCATATTTATAAAATTCGCCCGGCTCGAGATGGGGAATGAAAAGCTCCCACACCCCGGCATCGTGGCGGTGCCGCATGGGGTGGCGGCGGCCGTCCCAGATGTTGAAACCTCCCACCACCGAGACGCGCCTTGCATTGGGTGCCCAGACCGCGAACGAGACGCCCGGCACGCCTTCGCGGAACGTATGCACGGCGCCGAATTTTTCGGCCAGCGCCCAATGCGTGCCTTCGGAAAAAAGATGAAGGTCGAGATCGCCCAGGATGGGGCCGAAGCGATAGGGATCTTCGGTTTCCTGAATCGCGCCTGGCCAATGGATGCGGAGCCGGTAAGACGGCCCGCGCGCGGCAGCGTAGAAAAATCCACCACCCAGGCTGGTCATCGTTATCGGCGGGCCCGCATCGTCCACCAGTTCCACCCCCGAGGCGCCGGGCTGGTAGCTGCGCACCACCCAAACGCCATTCACCTGATGAAGTCCGCGCACCGAGAATGGATCTTCGAGAAAGCTGCGCCAGAAGGCTTCGCGTGAAGCAAGATCGACGAAGGGCTCGCGGTCAGGCATTCACCGCCTCGCTCGCCGCCAATTGCCCGGACAGCGCAACCAGGTGCTTAAGCGGCACGATCAGCCAATCGGGGCGGTAGGCGGCCTCGTAACAGACTTCATAGGCGGCCTTTTCGAATACAAAAAGCTCAAGGAGGGCCCGTTCGTCAGCCCCGAGCGGATGGCCCAGTCCTTCCTGATATCCGTCCAGCAGTTTCTGGCGCGACAGCTTGCGGAATTCGGCCAGGATGCTGGCAACGCGGTTCGCGCTCTCCTCGCCTGCTTGTTTGGTGCCCCGCTCCACTTGCGCCGCGGCATAGTCGAAAGAACGCAAGAGGCCCGCCACGTCGCGCAGGGCAAGATCCTTGCGGCGTCTTTCTTCGAGCGGCTTGAGCGGCTCTCCTTCGAAATCGATGATCTGCACGTCCTCGCCTGCCACCAGCAATTGGCCTAGATGCAGATCGCCATGAATGCGGGTGAGCAACATGTTGCGGGCAAGCTCCGCGCGCCCTGCGATTGCGCGGGCAAGCGCAGCCCGCTGCGAGCCCAAATCGTTTGCGAGGGAAGCGGCCTCGCCGTCGCGCGCGCTCCTGGCCGCCTGAAGCGCGGCGTCGAACTGGCTCACGATGCGGTTTCCGATCGCTGTGGCGCGGCTCGCGTTTACCGTCTCGGGCGCGAAGGCCGGATCCTCGCTGGGCTCGGCCAGGATGCGATGCATCTGGCCCACCCTTCCCCCAATCTGCCGCGCCATCTCGCCATATTGGCCCAACCCGCCGCTTTCACCTTCCGAGAAGGGCGTGGCGCTCTCCTCCACGACCCGCGCCAGCCGGTCCAGCGTCCATCGCCAGCCATCGCCTTGATTGAAGACATAAGCCTGGACGATGGCGATGGTCGCGGTCCCGCCCTCGCCATCGTCGCGATGCACCTCGCCCAGAAGCGCGGGAGTGCCGGAAAATCCTTTTTTCGTGAGATGGCGATTCATCTCGCCTTCGGGATGAATGCCGGTGACCAGTTTTCGCAAAAGTTTGATCACGAGCTTGCGCGAGACCACCAGGGTTGAATTGGTTTGCTCCGCGCCGGGCCATTCGAAGGTCAAGGTCCCCAACTCGCCCTGCGTCTCGAGGAAATAATCCGTGGGCATGAAGGTGATATCGCCATTGCGCAGCTTGACCTTCATCCCGGCCCTCAGGCCATTCACGATGATGCGGGCGAAGGATGCTGCCGCGAACGCGTCGGTCAACAGGCCGACGCGCCGGCCCTTGCGCACGCGAGCGAGCGCCATCGGCGCTTCGAAGGGATTGACCGGCAAGTCTTCCCAGGCGACCGCGAGAGGCAGCGCATAATGCGTCTCATGCCCCTCTTCCGGCACAACGATCTCGGCGTAGAGAAACGACTCTCCACCGCTTTCGATCTGGCCCGAGACGCCGATCTTCAAATTCTCGGCATTTTGCTGCTGATACCAGCGCCGTTGCGGAGCGTAATGCGTCAGTATTTCCTGGAGGACGGGCCGCGCGCCATTCTCCATGATCTCTGCCAGGCTCTCGCGCAACACGAAGGTGTGATGCTCGACCATGGGCCCGGAAGTGGCCGAACTCCAGGCGGGCGGCGCCACGTCGCTTGCGATCGAGAACCAGTAAAAGCCGTATGGCGGCAGCGTCAAAAGATAAGAGAGCTGGCCGATCATGGGAAAGACCGCGCCGCCTGACAGTTCCACCGGAACGCGGCCCGCGAATTGCGAAAGGTCGAGCTCGACGGCTTGGGCCATGCGCGAGACATTGGCGACGCAGAGAATGGTCTCGCCATCATATTCGCGCAAATAAGCCAACACTTTGCGATTCTGGGGCTGAAGAAAGCGGATTAGGCCCCGGCCGAACGCCTTGTGTGTGCGGCGCTCGACCAGCATGCGGCGCAGCCAATTCAGCAACGAATGAGAGTCGCGCCATTGCGCCTCCACATTCACCGCCTCATAGCCGTAAAGCGGGTCCATGAGCACGGGCAGCACCAGCGAGGCGGGATCGACGCGCGAGAAGCCGCCATTGCGGTCCGACGACCATTGCATGGGCGTGCGCACGCCGTCGCGATCGCCCAGATGGAGATTGTCACCCATGCCGATCTCGTCGCCATAATAGATCACCGGCGTGCCCGGCATGGTGAGAAGCAGCGAATTCATCAGCTCGATGCGCCTTCGGTCGCGCTCCAGAAGCGGAGCAAGCCGCCTGCGGATTCCCAGGTTGAGGCGCGCCCGGGGCTCCGAAGCATAGGTTTTCCAGAGATAGTCGCGTTCCTTGTCCGTCACCATCTCGAGCGTGAGTTCGTCGTGATTGCGCAGGAAAATCGCCCATTGGCAAGTCGAAGGAATCTCCGGCGTCTGGCGCATGATGTCGGTGATGGGGAAACGGTCCTCCTGGGCGATCGCCATGTACATTCGCGGCATAAGCGGGAAATGGAACGCCATATGGCACTCGTCCCCGTTGCCAAAATAGATTTGCGTATCTTCCGGCCATTGATTTGCTTCGGCCAGCAGCATGCGTCCCGGAAAGCGCGCATCCACCTCCGAGCGGATTCGCTTGAGGACAGCATGCGTCTCGGGCAGATTCTCGTTGCTGGTGCCTTCGCGTTCCACCAGATAAGGCACAGCATCGAGCCTCAAGCCGTCCACGCCCATCTCGAGCCAGAAGCGCATCACCGCAAGCACGGATTTGAGCACGTGGGGGTTGTCGAAATTGAGATCGGGCTGGTGGGAATAGAAACGATGCCAGAAATAGGCTTTGGCCTCATCGTCCCAAGTCCAGTTGGATTTCTCGGAATCGACGAAGATGACGCGGGTGCCGGCATATTTCTTGTCGGTGTCGGACCAGACGTAGAAATTGCGCGCCGAGGAGCCGGGACGGGCCTTGCGCGCTCGCTGGAACCAGGGATGCTGGTCCGAAGTGTGGTTGATCACGAGCTCGGAAATCACCTTGAGGCCCCGGCGATGGGCTTCCTCGATAAAGCGGCGAACATCCCCCAATTTTCCATACTCGGCACTGACATCGCGATATTCGGCGATGTCATAGCCGTCATCGCGCCGGGGCGACGGGTAAAAAGGCAGAATCCAGATGGCGGTGACGCCGATCTCGGCGATGTAATCGAGCTTGGAGAGAAGGCCGGCGAAATCCCCCACGCCGTCATTGTTGGAGTCGAAGTACGACTTCACATGCAATTGATAGATGACCGCGTCCTTGTACCAGAGCGGATCGGGAAGTTGCCGGTTCATGGCGGTCCCGCGGGATAAATGCGCCAGATCGCGTAAGGCGCATTAGGTTCCAGATGCATGCGCTGGATCTTGCCGTTCCAGGTAAATTTGTGACCGTGAAGCAGATCCTCGACGCACAGACTCTCGTGATCCGGCAAGCCCCATTCCCACAAGGGAATCTCGAAATGACAAGCCTGGGCATGATGGGGGTCCAGATTGACCGCGACGAGAATCCGGTCGTCTCGCCCTGGCGCCGTCTTGCCATAGTAAAGAATGTCGTCGTTGAAGGCATTGTAAAATGAGACGCCGAGATGGGACTGAAGATGCGGGAAGGCGCGGCGCAGCCGGTTGAGATGGGTGATCTCGTCGGCAATATTGCCGGGTGCCGCAAAGTCGCGGTGTTTGAGTTCGTATTTCTCCGAGTCCTTATATTCTTCGCGGCCCGGCAGGGGCTCGGCTTCGCAGAGCTCGAACCCCGAATACATGCCCCATAGGCCCGAGAGCGTTGCCGCCAGCGCGGCCCGGATCAAAAAGGCCGGCCGCCCGCCCGTCTGCAGGAAAGGTGGATTGATGTCCGGCGTATTGGTGAAGAAATGCGGGCGGAAATAGTCGCGCACTTCGGTGGTGGAAAGTTCGGTCAGATAGTCGGTCAGCTCGCGCTTGGTGGTGCGCCAGGTGAAATAGGTGTAGCTCTCGCTGAAGCCTATTTTGGCCAGATGATACATGCGTTTCGGCCGGGTGAAGGCTTCGGCGAGAAGGATCACGCCGGGGTCGCGGGCCTTTAGCTCCGCGATCAACCATTCCCAGAATGGCATGGGCTTGGTGTGCGGATTATCCACGCGGAATATGCGCACACCATGATTCATCCAGTGAACGAACACATCGCGTAGGGCGGTCCAAAGCGCACGGTCGGCATAGAAATCGGGATTGATGATGTCCTCGTACTTCTTGGGCGGGTTCTCGGCATATTTCATCGAGCCGTCGGGCCGTTTGACGAACCAGTCCGGGTGCGCCTTGAGCCAGGGATGGTCGGGCGACATTTGCACGGCAATGTCGAGCGCCAGTTCCATCTCCCGCTCGCGAAGCGACGCTACAAGCGCATGAAAATCATCGAGCGTCCCAAGCTCGGGATGAATGGCATCGTGACCGCCCTTATCGCCGCCGATCGCGTAAGGGCTTCCGGGATCGCCGGGCTCCGCCTTTAATCGATTGTTGCGGCCCTTGCGGTTGGTGAAACCCACGGGATGGATGGGCGTGAAATAAAGCACGTCAAAGCCCAGGGCCTGAATACGCGGCAATTCCCGGATCACGTCGCGGAACGTGCCGTGGCGGCCGTCCTGCCCGTAACTGCGAGGGAAAAGCTCGTACCAACTGGCGAAGCCGGCGCGCTTGCGCTCCACCTCGACGGCCTGGATAGGGCTTTCGGCCAGGAACGGCCGTTGATCCGCCGCTTGCATTGCTGCCGCGGTCTCCGGCGCCAGCAAAAGCGCGATACGGCCTGCGGGACCAAGAACCCTCAGGCCTTCGAGAATTTTCTCAAGCCCGGCTTTGGTCTGGCCACTGGCCGCCTTTGCCGCTTCCACGACCAGAAGCCGGCCTTCTTCACTTTCGAGTTCGAGAGCAAGACCGGCGTCGCGCTTTTTTTCCGTGTCGCGCACGAAGCCGCCGAAGATGTCCACCCAGGCCTCGATGCGGAATTGCCAAATTCCTTCCTGACCGAGATGGGTTTCGCCGCGCCAGCGATCGTTGACCGTCGCGGCCATAGGATAGCGAAGCCAATTGGGGGACCCGGGGGCGCGGACCGCCAGTTGGGCCGCCAGTTTTTCGTGACCGTCGGCAAAAATATCGGCCACGACCGCTAAAAGATCGCCTAGGCACGACTTGACCGGGTAGCGCCCCTCCTCGACAGAGGGGGTGATGTGCTGGATCACCAGACGGCGTGCCGGCAGGCTCGCCTGATCCAGCGCGCCGCCACGGCGAGTGGATTTGGGCGGCTCCGCGTTCACCACGCCCTCCAAATCTGACATCCGATTGTATAAATCGCGGACTCGCCGAAAGTTCAGCTTTGGCCGGAGCCACCAAGCGATCCCGAGGTGACGGTTCCAGGAACCGTTGTCCGGAGTTTCGCCTGATTAGGCGTGCGAATCGACAGACCGGTGCCCAAGGCCGCGGCAGCGTGACCACGACCCGAATAACCGCCACCCAGATATTTTTTTGCGTGCGGAGCCCCGGGAACCAACTGCCGGCAAATGCGTTTCGTGCCCCCGTGATTTTCCCGCGTAGCTAACGAAAAATTCCAACGCCCTCAAATTCCTGAGATTTTCTCCGGTTCCGTTACTCAATCAATTTAAGTAAGTTATCGAATACCTGCCGGCTGGGGACAAGCAAGATGATCAGAGAGTATCAGGGGCGCTTTATGCCCCTGCGCGTGAGCGTACACGACGTTGTTGGGGAGCCGGACTTATTTGGGGTGAGCGTCAGCGCGCTCGTTTCGTGATGGTTGTGACATTCACCACATTGCGTGAGGAATATCTGGCCAACGCGGAAAAGGCGCAGGCGATGGCGGACATATTCGCAGACCCGTTGCGCCGCGAAAGCTGGCTAAAGATTGCGAAAAGCTATCGGCAACTGGCCGAGCAGAATGAGGTTGCCGCTTCCGTAACGTGAATCCGCCGGCGTCCGGAAACAATCTGTAACGCGGCGATCATCGCGACCAGGACACGAAGATCAGAGTGCGTGGCCCGGGTTATAATCGAGGTTATGATCGAGGGCGAACTGCTTCGTGAACGGGAGACACTGGATGGGGAAATTCAAGCTCGCGGCTTCAACCCTGGGCGCCTTGGGGGCCGCGTTGCTTCTGTGCGGCTGGTGGCAAGCAGCGGCTGCCGAGGGGGCGGCGGAAAGACAGCCGCCCGAATATCTTCACTGGCCCTTCTCCGCCGGTGACGCAAAATATGGAGCGATCGACGGCAGGCATATCTGGCAGTATGTGGTGGAGCAGGCCAAGATTGCCGAGCACTACCGGGACAATGGCCACCCGCAATTCTGGGGCCGCATCTCCGGTACATCCGCCGACGCCGAGGATGCGCAATGGCTCCTGAATAAATATCGCGAGGCGGGATTAACGGATACGCGCCTTCAGACGATCAATTACCTCGCCCCCCAATGGTCCGTCCGCTCTTGGAATGTCACGGTGACTGCCGGGGACAAGACCGTGCAGCTCGCTTCGGCGCAGCCATCTTACGGAAGCCCGGCAACCGGCGGGAACGAGTTGAATCTCGAAGTCGTGTATGTGGGGCTGGGCAGCGAAGCGGATTTCGCGGGACGGGACGTTCGCGGGAAAGCCGTATTGCTGGTCAAGGCCTCGCTGAGCCGCCAAGCCGGGCCGCCGGACATCCTCAAGCGGGCCGAGGATCATGGAGCAGCCGCCATTCTTTCCACGGACCTGCGCGGCGGAAACCAGACGGAACAGGCCTATCGGGCGCCCACCAAAGTGCCGACATTCCTTTTAGGAACGAAGGACGCCGAAACCATTCGCGACATGATCGGCAATGGACCCGCCAACGATCCGCCGCACGTCAAGATCCGCCTGGACGCCGACTGGGTGTCTGGCCAGAAGTCATACCTGGTCTGGGGCACGTTGCCGGGCCAGACCGACGAAACTATCTATGTGATAGCGCACCGCGACGGCTGGTTCGATGCGGCAGGCGACAACGCCAGCGGCGTCGCTTCGATGATCGGACTGGCGGAATATTTCGCCAAGCTTCCCAAGAGCCAGCGCCGCCGCACGATGATTTTCATCGGCACGGATGGGCATCACAACGTCAAGCCCGGCGAGTTCGGCAATGAGTGGCTGGTCGCCAATCGGAACAGGTTCTTCTCGAAGACGGCCTTGATGATCAACGACGAGCACCCTTCGGAGGTGCTCGCCCATGGGGGCGCAGCCGGATGGACCAACAACATGGTGCCCCTTGAATGGTATGCAGGCGGCCCGTCCAGGCCCGAACTGGAGAAAATTTCGACTGACGCCTTCCGGCAGTTCGGCGTGCCGATATGGACCAAGCCAAGTCAAATTCCGCCGGCGGGCGACCTGGGGAGGTTCTATTGGTTTCTGCCCGGCGTCGTGGCGCAGTCCAACGATTTCATCAATATGCACACCACGGACGACACGCCCGACAACGTGCCGTGGACGGGACTCGAGGCGGTGACGCGCGCCTATGCAAAGATTGTTGACGGGGTCAACAAACTCTCGCTCAAGGATCTGCAAAGACCCGCTACCAGCGATCCGAATGCACCGGACGCGCCCGAAGGATTCGCAAGTTTGGCCAGTTGCGCGGCTTGGGTAAGCGACTCGTCGCGCGGCTGCGTGCAGTAAAGGGCAAGCCGGTTTTTTTTGGCGAATGCATCGGCGCGAAAGCAGCTTGCGTCGCGGCAAAAATCGAATGCGCGCGCCCACTGTCTGTACAATGAAGGTTTGATACACTAAGCGTTCGACAACAAGACAAGTGGGGAGAAAATATGGGGCTTCAAGTCGTCGGCTCGGGCTTAGGGCGCACGGGCACCAAATCGCTGCATTCCGCGCTGAGCATTTTGGGCTACGGTCCCTGCCATCACATGGTCGAAGTTTTCGCCCATCCCGAAAGCATGAGACTTTGGGTCGAGGCTTTTAAGGGCCGGCCCGATTGGGACATGATCTTCAAGGATTATCGCGCGATGGTGGACTATCCCGGCGCGCAATATTGGCGGGAATTGGCCGACTATTATCCCGGCGCGAAAATTCTCCACACTGTGCGCGATCCAGATCAATGGTTCGACTCGACGCAAGCCACCATTTTCGCCCCCGATAGCCCCGCCTTGGGTCCAGGTCCCGGGCAAGAATTCTTCCAGACCATTCTGGGGCAATTTGGCGAGCACCTGCACGATCGCGCTTTCATGACGGATTTTTTCCGCCGCCACACGGAAAAGGTGATCGCTACGATCCCGGCCAAACGGCTCCTGGTCTATCGAGTGAGTGAAGGCTGGGGACCTTTGTGCGAATTCCTGGATGTGCAGGTGCCGGCCGTGCCTTTCCCGGCAGAAAATTCGCGCGCCGAGTTCATTGGCCGCACACAAATCGGCCGTATGATGACCTCGCCCGCGCACTGACGAAAATTGCGCCGGCGCCGTCGCGTTCAGTGGAGGCTCGGCACGCTGGCGTCACGCGACAGCTTGACCGCGCCGGTCGAAGTTTTTTCGCCGCCGTCCCCGTCATAGGGCAAACGGATCACGAAGGCCGTTCCCCAGGGCGCACGGTCCTCAACGCCGATCCAGCCGTGATGCGCCTCGACCACGGTGCGGGCAATGGAAAGGCCCATGCCGGTGCCGTCGCGCCGCGTCGTGAAGAAGGCGTCGAAGATTCGTTCCCGGTCGGCGGGCGCGACGCCCGGGCCGTTATCCTCGACGCTGATGGTCACGGTTTTGGGGCCTGGAATGCAGCGCACGGTCAAAGTGCGGCGCCGGCCGCCCACCTGGCTCAAGGCATCGATGGCGTTCTGAAGCAGGTTCAACACGACCTGCTGCATCTGAAGCCAGTTCAAATTGACGTGTTTGGGCTGGCCTTCCACGCCCACATCGATGGAGACATTCTGCGCGCGGGCGCTGTTGGCGATCAGAGCCACGCTGCTATGCAGTAGAGCGGCTATATCGGTAGGACGCTTTTCGCGGCTGTGACGGCCGAATATCGCGCGCGTGCTATCGATGATGCCATTGGCCCTCAGGCTGGCGGCCGTGATCTCGTCCAGCAATTGGGCCAGCTCCTCAATTTCGCTGGGCGGCGTTTTCCGCGCCACATGGGCATCGAGCAGGATCACGGACAAGGGCTGACGCAATTCATGCGCGATCGACGCCGCAATCACGTCGCGGATCAGGAAACGGTTTTCGTGTTCGCGCACATGCGCGACAAGCTGCTGCACCGACTGCGCATAGAGTCGGCTGGTTTCGGCGAGCAGCGAGAAAAGAACGAACAGGCTGGACAAGAGGCCCATGCCATTGCCCATGTACCAGCCCATCGTGTAGCGCCCGGATGCCAGGACGAGCAGGATCGTCTCCAAGAACGAACCCCACAGCACCAGGAGCAGCCAGAGGTCCAAGACCGCGCGCATCTCGAGCCAAAGCATCGCCATGGCGGCGATGGTCAGGATCAGCACGGGAGACACGACGACATAGATCGTCGGCTCCCATTGCGTCGGCGATACCGTGAGCGCCGGCAGCCAATTGGCGCCGGCCGTCGCAACCGCCGTGAGGATGACCGCCCCCGCGATGGGCACGGCAAGATAACAGCCAAACACAAGCGCCCTGGAAGGTGACGGCAAAGGCTGCCACCGCCCCAAAGCGCGGCCGAATAGGGAATAAGCAATGACAGCAGCGGGCAATGCCGTGTGCGCGGCCAGGTATAGCCAGATGGTCGAGTCGAATTTCGCGCCTAAAAGACCTTGGGGCGTGAACAGGCCAGAAAAGGTCAGGGCTCGCGCCATCACCAGCAGCCCGGTCAACAGATATCCCGCAGCAAGAACGCGCAGCGGCCTGGCCGCCATCACCCAGCCTTGCGCGAACAAGAGCGTCGCGGTGATCGCAGAGGCCATCACCATTGTGGCTTCAACGATCGGGAAGAAGGCATCAACCCTGGGAAGGGGCATCTTGACCAGGAACAGCGCGGGGACGAACACAAGAAACAGCGCCAGCGCCACCCCCATGGCGATCCGGATTTGCGCCTGGTTGGCGGGCGCGCGGTAAACGAGCAGCTTCAGTGCCGGCATCGCTTTCCCCGATCCGGGCATGTTAACGGATTTGCGGGAATCGAGCCACAGACCGCGGGCCATTCGGCTATCGCGCAGTTAAAATTGCATTCATCGTCACGTCATCCCCTCGTCCGCAGGCTGGTGAGTGGTCCGTGCGTTGGACACTCGAATTATGAAGTCGAATTGCAATTCGCCAGGGAACCCATGCCTTTGTGCCCGGGACTTTTTTGGCTAGACTTCCGCAGCGGCAAGATTCGTTGTAACCAGCCGTATATCACGCGTTTTTGCCCGGAAACATCAGCGGAGTCAAGCGATGGTCACGCTTCTAATCAATGGTCAGTCCCACACGGTGGACGCGCCCGACGACATGCCGCTGCTCTGGGTCCTGCGCGACCTGGTCGGGCTGACCGGAACCAAATT
>Ga0126381_100003365_pt1 | contig 17399 bp, 17 predicted proteins | sample PanSoiMetPlot_28_FD_96465 | JGI IMG/M metagenome (GOLD analysis project Ga0126381, IMG submission 96465) | Tropical forest soil microbial communities from Panama - MetaG Plot_28 | ecosystem: Environmental > Terrestrial > Soil > Tropical forest > Bulk soil | place: Panama | collected 2016-02-17 | reverse complement strand
TCCTCAAGCTTGCCTATGCGTACGAGCAGGCGACGCATCACCGCGTTCCGCCCAAGACCACGCCGGCGCTGCCGTAGCCTCAAACCGTCAGCGCCAGCACCCGGTTGCCCCCGGCTCCAGCCGCGTCCTGCACCTTGGCAATCGCCTGGGTGAGCAGGTGCACCCGGTCCATGCCTTTCCGCACCTGCCCGGTGATCGCGGCGACGCTCGCGGTCACATAGTCGGATACGGCCGATTCGGAATTCGGCAGCCGCAGCTTCGCCACCGTCGTGTGCAGCGTCTCGCCGAGCTCGCGCGCCGAGCTCGCGCCGAACTCGGGCGCCACCAGGATGATGAGCCCGTTGCGGTAGGCGGCCGCCACGATGCCGACATTGGCGGCAAGGCGGCGGACCGCGCGCGCCACCTCGGCAAGCACATCGCGGGCGGCCTTCTCGCCATGGGTGGAGCGATAGACCTCGAAGCGATCGAGCGCGAGCGCCAGGATCGAGATCGCCTCCTGTTTCTCAAAGCCGGTGGCCGCGGTGAGATAGGCCTCGGCGATCTCGCCGACGAACAGGCCGGTATTCTCGTCGATCCAGTGGCTCGCGCGCCGGTCGCCCCAGCTCGACAGAAACGCCAGAAGCTCGCGCTCGCGCGCCTGGCGCCGGTCGAGCTCGGCCTTGAGCCTGAGCGCCGCGCGCACGCGGGCGATGAGCTCCATCCGGTTGACCGGCTTGGTGACGTAATCGTTGGCGCCCGCCCCGAAGGCGTTGCCGAGCGAATCCATGTCGTCCATCGACGTGACCATGATGATGGGCAGGTCGGCGTAGCGCGCATCGTTGCGGATGCGGGCGCAGACCTCGACGCCATCCATCTCCGGCATGACGATATCGAGCAGCACCATGTCGACGGCGGGCGGCGCGTCGGCCCGCCGGCCGATGTCGAGCAGCTTGAGCGCCTCCCAGCCGGAGCCGGCCGTGACCACGTCGTCATAGCCGCCCGACAAGAGCGTTCCCTCGGTGAGATCGCGCGAATCCTCCTGATCGTCCACAATGAGCACCCGCATCGGCACCTCCGCTGGCGTAAAATGATTTCAGCTCGCTGGTCGCCGCCTCGCGCAGCCCATGCAGCGCCCTGCGGAACGAATCGATTTCCTGAGCGGTCAATCCACGCTTGGCGTGGTGCGGCTCGAGCAGGACAGTCTCGGCGCTGCGCGCCGTACGCCCCGTCGCCGCAAACCCGACTGTTGGCCCGATGCCGACCAAGCCATGCATCCGGCGATACATTTCGGAGACCTTCTCGGCTGCCTCAGAGGTCGCCCCCGACAGGTGGGGGATCGCCGCAAGGGCGTCCTGGATCTTGCTCTCGAGCGCGGAGACGAAGCGGCGCCGCACCCTGGCGAGGCGCTCGGCAAACGGGTCAACCATGACTTTCCACCTTCAACGCAAGGCAACGTCGCAAGGATAGACATGGCCGAGTTAATGACTTCTGGATGCGCCGAAGAATAGATGCGATGTATGCAGTTGTACTTAGCTGATGGACTGTATTGTTGACAATATACGCCGGGCCGGTCGGTAGTATTACATAGCGGGCCGGGCCGGCGCGAGGTGCGGCTTGCAGACGCTAGGCGGGCCGCCGAGGTCTCCCCTAGAATGCGGCGGGCGGACATGCCCGGGCCGCGAAATCGCCCGCCGGAAGGAGATGTTTCATGATCAAGCGTCGGAAGTCCTTGGCGGCCCTCATGGTCGCCGGCGCCCTTGCGACCGCAGCGGCGCCGCCCGCATCGGGACAGTCTCCGCCGAGCCTTGCCGGCAAGAACGTGCAGATGCTGATCGGCTTCGGGCCGGGCGGCGGGTACGACCTCTGGGGCCGCGTGGTCGCGCGCCATATCGGCAAGCACCTGCCCGGCAACCCCAACGTCGTTCCGCAGAACATGCCGGGCGCCGGCAGCTTCGTGGCCGCCAACAACATCTACAATCTCGCCCCCAAGGACGGCAGCGTGCTCGGCATCATCGCGCGCGATGCGGCGCTCGGGCCCATCACCGGCGCCACCGGTGCGCGCTTCGATCCGACCAGAATCACCTGGGTCGGCACGCCCACCACCGAGACCAATGTCTGCATCGCCATGAGCACCGCCAAGGTGCACACGCTCAAGGATCTGTACGAGAAGGAGTTGATCGTCGGCGACACCGGGGTGGGCACCGGCACGCATTCCTACCCGAAAGCGCTCAACGCGCTGCTCGGCATGAAGTTCAAGATCATTGCGGGCTTCCCCTCGTCCTCGGACGTGTTCCTGGCGATGGAGCGCGGCGAGGTCGATGGCATTTGCGAAAGCCTCGACAGCGTGTCGGGCAAGAGGCCGACCTGGATTCCGGACAAGAAGGTCGTGATCCTGTTCCAGGGCGGAGCGGCGCCGAACCCGGAGCTCAAGGACATCCCGTTCGTGGTCGACCTTGCGCGCACGCCCGAGGACAAGCAGGCAATCGAGTTCCTGTATGCGGGCCAGGGCATCGGGCGGCCGTTCGTGGCGCCTCCCGACATGCCGGCGGACCGGGTCAAGATGCTGCGCGATGCCTTCAACGCCACCATGAAGGATCCCGAATTCCTCGAGGACGCCAGGCGCAACATGCTGAGCGTGGACCCCGAAGACGGCGAGCATCTCGCGGCGCTGATAAAGAAGGTCTACGCCACCCCCAAGCCGATCGTGGAGAAGATCGGGGAATTGATCAAATAGTTAACGCCGCAACCTGCAGGGCTACCGCCAAAGGCGTGCTTGCGGCGTCCCCCGACCCTCCCCATATTCCAATTCCGGGTCATGGGCATGCGTGCAGAGCAGGGCCGTGGCCCGTTCGAGGGGTGCCGCAAGGGCCCCATCAAAGTCGCTCAACAGGGCTTTGAGACAATGTCCCGAGTTCCGTCGCTCTCCAGTCCTTTCCTCCTCGGCTTCGATGAGATCGAGCGCGTGCTCGACCGCGTCGCCAAGGCGTCGGACGGTTACCCGCCCTACAATATCGAGCGGGTTGCCGCGGCCGAGGGCAATCCGGAGCGGTTGCGCATCACGTTGGCGGTCGCCGGCTTCACCCGCGACCAGCTCGACGTGACGATCGAGGAAAGCCAGCTCGTCATCCGCGGGCGCCAGCACGACGACAAGACCCGGCAATACCTCCACCGCGGCATAGCGGCGCGCCAGTTCCAGCGCACGTTCGTGCTCGCGGACGGAATCGAGGTGATGGGGGCCGATCTCAAGAACGGCCTCTTGTCGATCGATCTCGCGCGCCCGGAGCCGGAACGGCTGGTTCGGACGATCAGCATCACGGATCGGGAGTGAACCCAAACGAGGACTCGACGGTTTATAGAGAAAGGAGTCGAGGGCCATGAACAAGGACATCGCCTTCAAGGCTGGCAGCGCCTTGATCTCGCCGGAAGCGCTGGCATTGCTCGGCGGCGGCAGGATCGCCTACGTCAAGACCATCCGTTCAGAGGACGTGCCCACCCTGTTCCCGCAGGCGCCGCAGATCGCGCCCGGCCTCAAGCTGTTCTCGCTGCATGCGGCCGACGGCACGCCGATCATGCTGACCGACAGCCGCGAAGCCGCGGTTGCCAATGCCTGGAGCCAGGAGCTCGAGACGGTCAGCGTGCACTGAGGCCGCAAGGGGAGAATCAGGCCGCGCTCGCCGACGGCATGGCGAGCACTGCGTAGATCGCTTCGGTATCGCGCGACTCGCGCAGCTTGCGCACGACATCACCGTCGCGGAGCAGGCGCGCCACGCGGGCGAGCGCCTTGAGATGGTCGGCCCCGGCCCCTTCGGGCGCCAGCAGCAGAAACACCAGATCGACCGGCTGCCCGTCGAGCGCTTCGAAGTCGACCGGGCGCGCCAGCCGCGCGAAGAGCCCGAACAGCTTGTTGAGCTTGGGCAGCTTCCCGTGCGGAATCGCCACGCCGTTGCCGACGCCGGTCGACCCGAGCTTCTCCCGCTGCAGCAAAATCTCGAAAATGGCGCGCTCGTTCTGCCCGGTGAGCTCGGCCGCCTTGGCGGCAAGCTCCTGCAGCAGTTGCTTCTTGCCGTTGACCTTGAGCGCCGCAATGACGGCATTGGGCGCGACGAGATCGGCGAGCGGCATTGAACTCATCCAGGGATCCGGAAGCGGGCGAATCTTGCGCTTGTCACGGAAAAGCGGCGGAACATAGGAACCTGCCTTGGCGGCGTCAATGGTCGATGTCGGCTGCGGTAACCTTGGATGCCTCAGATCTGTACGCAACAATACAATCGCCGAAGCTCAGCTCGACTGCGGGCCATCGGCCGCCATCGTGGGCGGATCGATCCAGCCGATGTGGCCATCGCCACGGCGGTAAACAAGGTTGACGCGACCGTGCCCGGCGTGCCGGAACAACACAACGGCAACTCCGGTCAAATCGAGCTCCATCACCGCCTCGCTGACCGACAGCCGCTTCAGTGCGGTCGTGGATTCCGCGATGATCACCGGATTGAATCCCGACGCATCGACGTCCTCCTCATGCTGCGGCGCCGCGATCACGTAGCTCGGCGCCTCGACCTCGGGCGACGGCGGCGCGGCACCGTTGCCGCGACCCGCGTGATGATCCTTGAGGCGACGCTTGTAGCGGCGCAGCCGCTTTTCGATGTGCACGGCGACTTGATCAGCGCTCGCATAGGCATCGCCAGCCAGAGCTTCCGCTTCCAGCACGATCCCGGAATCGAGATGGATCACGCATTCGCTGCGGAATCCGAAGCCTTCCTTGCCGACCGTCACATGGCCCGAGAAGCCGCCATCGAAGTATTTCGCGGTGGCCTCGCTGATCCGGCCGCTGATGCGCTCCCGCAAGGCTTCCCCAATATCGATATTCTTGCCCGAAACGCGAAGAGACATGTACGCCTCCAAGGCCCACAGCACCTGATTGCCGGTGCCTCAGTTTCAGATAGGGGAGGGCCGCCGGCTCCGCCAGAGCGGACGCGACATCAAACGGCCGCATGGGCCGAGCCCTGCTTTTCGCGCCGGCGCTGCACCGAGGAGGGGATGCGCATCGCCTCGCGATATTTGGCGACGGTGCGCCTCGCGATCTCGATTCCCGCCCCGCGCAGCTTTTCCACGATGGTGTCATCGGAGAGCACCTCGCGGGGGCTCTCGGCCTCGATGAGCCGCCGGATGCGGTGACGCACCGCCTCGGCGGAATGCGCCTCGCTGCCGTCGGCGGCCGCGATCGCCGCGGTGAAGAAATACTTCAATTCGAATATGCCGCGGCTCGTGGCCATGTATTTGTTGGCGGTGACGCGCGAGACCGTGGATTCGTGCATCGAAATCGCGTCCGCGATGGTCTTGAGATTGAGCGGCCGCAGGTGCTGGACCCCGTAGGCGAAGAAGCCATCCTGCTGGCGCACGATCTCGCTCGACACCTTGAGGATCGTGCGGGCGCGCTGATCGAGCGCGCGGATGAGCCAAGTCGCGGTCTGCAGGCACTCGTTGAGATAGCTCTTGTCCTTGTCGTTGCGGGCGGTCTTGGCGACTTGCGCATAGTAGCTCTGGTTGACGAGCACCTTGGGCAGCGTTTCCGAATTGAGCTCCACCATGAAGGTGCCGTCGCCCGCCGCCCGCACGAACACGTCGGGCACGATCGGCTGCACCAGGGTGGTTCCGAACGCGAGCCCCGGCTTGGGATTGAGCGCCCGGACCTCGGCGATCATCTCGATGAGGTCTTCCTCGCCGACCCCGCAGGCTTTCTTGAGCGCCGGGAGGTCGCGCCTGGCCACCAGATCAAGATTTCTGAGGAGGGCCTGCATCGCGGGATCGAGGCGGTCGCGCTCGGCAAGCTGGATCGAGAGGCATTCGGCGAGATGGCGTGCGCAGACGCCGGGAGGATCGAAGCTCTGCAGGATGGCCAGCACCGCTTCGACATCCGCGGGAGGTGCCGCAAGCCGGTCGCAGACCTGCCCAAGGTCGGAGGTGAGATAGCCGGTTTCGTCGACCAGATTGATGAGATACTGCCCGATCATGCGGCGGGCGGGGTCGGCGACCGCCAAAGCGAGCTGCTCGGAAAGATGATCCGCGAGCGTGCGCTCGACCGACACGAAGGCTTCGAGATTGTATTCCCCATCGTGCCGCCGTCCGCCCCCGGCTGCGGCCCATTCGGAGTAACCCGCGGGCAGCTCGGACCCGCCCGGGCCGCCGGTTCCGGAGCCATCTTCCATCTCGACGGCATCGCCCGGCTCGGACGCCTCGCCGCGCTCACTTTCGGGCGCCTGCTCCCAATCGCCGGAGTGCTCCTCGGCCGCGCCCTCGGCCCCATCGGGTGCCCGTGCGGCCTCTCCCTCCTCGGCGCTCTCCAGGAGCGGGTTGCGCTCCAGCTCGCTTTCCACATAGCCGGCAAGGTCGAGGTTCGAGAGCTGCAGCAGCTTGATGGCCTGCATCAGCTGCGGCGTCATCACCAGTGCCTGGCTCTGCCGCAGTTCGAGCTTTTGAGAAAGCGCCATGGGATGGGTCGATACGCCGCAGGCTTGACTTTGGCCGAAATTGGTCCGGTTCTTGCTTCCTCCCTTATACGCTTCCGCCAGCGCTGTATATGGGGTCCGCGCAATAGCGCTAATATGTTTTACGCTATGCGGAATTCCTCTCCCAGGTAGAGGCGGCGCACCTCCGGATCGTTGACGATGGCGTCCTTGTCGCCCTCCATCAGCACCTCCCCCGCGTAGATGATGTAGGAGCGGTCGGTCAGCGCGAGCGTCTCGCGCACATTGTGATCGGTGATCAGCACACCGATGCCGCGATTGGTCAGGTGCCTGACCAGCTTCTGGATTTCCACCACCGCCTTGGGATCGATGCCGGCAAAGGGTTCGTCCAGCAGCATGTAGCTTGGCCGGCTGGCGAGCGCCCGGGCGATCTCCACCCGCCGCCGCTCGCCGCCGGAGAGCGCAATCGACGGAGTCTTGCGGTGGCGGGCAACGCCGAACTCCTCCAGCAGCGCCGTCAGGGCGGCTTCGCGGCGGCGCCGATTGGGCTCGATCATTTCCAGGACCGAGCGGATATTGTCCTCGACGTTGAGGCCGCGGAAGATGGAGGCTTCCTGCGGCAGATAGCCGATGCCAAGGCGCGCGCGCTGATACATCGGCAACTGCGTCACGTCCTGCCCGTCGAGCTCGATGCGGCCGCGGTCAGCCCTGATCAGGCCGGTGATCATGTAGAACGCCGTCGTCTTGCCGGCGCCGTTGGGGCCGAGCAGGCCGACAGCCTCGCCGCGCCGCAGATGGATGCTGACATTGTTGACGACCTTGCGTCCTCCGAAGCTCTTGTCGAGCCCGTAGGCGGCAAGCAGATCGTGCGCGCCCAACTCCGCCGTCGGCGGCGGCGGGGGCGGGGGATCCGACCGGGTGGGCGGCGGCTCACGCCTGACGGGCTCTCCGCGAACGCCTTGCGGCCGCTGCCGATCGACCGGCAGCTTGGGGCGCGGGCTTGCCGCCGCCTCGCGCGCGCGGCGTGACGGGGTCAGATTGGTCAGCAGGTCGCCGACGACGACCGGAATACGGCCGCCGAGCGATTCAAGCTCGATCGGCCAGCTGCCGTCCTTGGCTCGACGTCCACCACGCTCCATCCGGCGGCCTCGAAGAAAAGACAACAAGCTCAAGCGCCGCCCCACGTCCCTGGATCGTTCCTTCGCCCCGTCCCTACCCTCCCGGCATGCGGGGAGGGTAGGGAGGGGGCGGCATCAATTTCCGCGCTGCGGTCGCGTCGGAGGAACAGTATCGTGTGCTGCCGGTTGGAACAAACTCTGGACCTGGCCGCCTGCGGCCGATTCGATTCGGGAGACCCCGGTGTTGAGATCGACCACCAGCCGCTCGCCGCGGACCACGTCCTTTCCCCGGGTAACGACCACGTTGCCGATCAGCGTGACCACGTTCGAGCGCATGTCAAAGGTGCCCTTGTCGCCAACCGCGTTCTGTTCCTTTTGGGTCACGCGCACGCCCCCGGTCGCTTCGATCCAGCGAATTTGCTGCTGGTCGCCGGATGCGGCGGCCGGTACCGCCTTCGCGCCCGCCGCATTGGCGGCGCCGGGCTTGGCGACATCCTCGTAGAAAACGACGAGCGCCTTGCTGCGCATCTCGGTGTCGCCCTGGGTAACATGCACGTTGCCGGTGAAGGTCGCCGTCTTGTTCTTGTCGCGGACCTCGAGCTTATCGGCCTCGATCTTCACCGGCTGATCCTTGTTCTGCGAAAAGCCCTGCAGCGCATTGGGGGGGCCCTGGGAGACGGGGGGCGAGGGCTGACCCCTCTGGGCGGGCGCTGGCGCGGCCGCAATCAACGCGATTAAGCCCAGCACGGCGGCGAGGGCGCAGCGGGCGAACAGCTGACCAGGGAGCGAGCGCGACAAGGCGATCAACATTACGGCACTCCCAGATTGCCGCCGAGACGCGTGAACTGACCGGACGATTTCAGCACCATGGTGACCTCGCCCTCGAAGCGGATGAGGTCGCCGGAATCGACGACCTCCATCCGATTGGCATTGACGGTTCCCTGCGAGAACTTCACCTCGGCCGGCTTGTCCGAAACCATGCCGCCGCTGTGAACATCGACCGCCGCCTCGCTGAGAAAGACCGAAAGCCCGGCCGATGACTTCAGGACCACATGGCTGCGCAAGGTCAGCATGTCGCTCTTGCTGTCGTAGACGCCCTCGTCCGCCGTCACGTTGAACACGGTGCGGTCCCCCGCCTCGGAGGTGCCGGTAATGCCCTGCAGTTCGATCGTGTCGGGCTTGGTGACGTCCTGGGCGGCCGCCTTGGCGGTGAGCTCATAGGGGCGCTTATCGCGGGTGAAGCCGGCGATGCGCGGCTGCTGCATGGTGATCTTGGTGCCCGAGATCACCAGGCCGCCGACGTCGACCGGCAGCTTGGTGAGCATTCGCAGGGGATCGAGCTGCGACAGGAGGAATGCCATCGCGCCCGCCGCCACGATCGCGCCCGGGATGGCAAGCCGCAGGAACCGGACCTGGCGGCTGTGGCGCTTGGCGCGGCGAAACGCCCGCGCGCGCTGGCCCGGTTGCTGCAGCGCGAAAGCGCTGACGCCGCGCTCGTCGACAGGCGCCAAACTGGTCAAGCCATTGCTCCCAACCCGCGGCCCCCCTCCGCGACCATCGCCCGCTGGCGGGGGAGGGAGTTCCCTGGTCGATCTTAAGGAATCAGCCGCCCCGCAGGGGCCATTTTAACCCTTTTGCCACCGCGGAGTAGCCGGGAAATGTGGCCCGGCCACGGCACTCCTCGGCGCGCCGGGCGGCGGGGGCGGATCACGAATGAGCGAAAATATCTTCCGCCGCCCAGCCCCCCACGTCGAGGCGGACCCGGTCGGGCAGGAAGGAGAAGCAGGCCTGCGCCAGCTTCTCGCGCCCTTCGCGGACAAGCATGCCGTCGAGCCTGGCTTTCAGCGCATGCAGATGCTGCACGTCGCAGGCCGCATAGGCCACCTGCGCATCGGTGAGTTCTCCGGCGCCCCAGTCGGAGAGCTGCTGCTGCTTCGAGAGATCGACCCCGAGGAGCTCACGCGCCAGATCCTTGAGGCCATGCTTGTCGGTATAGGTGCGGACAAGGCGCGATGCGATCTTGGTGCAATACACCGGTCCCGGCATCACGCCGAGCGCCCGGCTCAGCACGCCGAGGTCGAAGCGGGCAAAATGGAAAATCTTCAGGATCGCCGGATCGGCGAGGAGCTTGGTCAGGTTGGGCGCATCGAGGCGCCCGCGCGGAATCTGCACCACATCGGCTGACCCGTCGCCCGGTGACAGCTGCACGACGCAGAGGCGGTCGCGGTCGAGTACAAGCCCCATGGTCTCGGTGTCGACCGCGACCGCTGGAACCTGGTAGCGCGCGAGATCAGGCAGATCGCCGCGGTGCAGGCGGATGGTCATGGCATTGTCGGTATAGAGATTCTCAACAACCGACAAGGGCTCGGGATTGGTGATCGGCGCGTTGAGCTCCTCATCCGATAAGGTAGATTATCCAATCGTCACCAGCGGGCTTGACACGCGAAGACGGGCGTGAACGCCCTTATGCCCTGCGGGTCCATCTTCTTGGAAATTTGTTGACCGCTTGGAGGAAGCCGATGGCGGATATGCGCAGCCGATCTGCCCTTTTGCGATCCGCCGTCACGGTCGCGACCCTTCTGCCGCTGACCGCCGCCGGCGAGCCCGCGATCCCGGATTTTTCCGGCCCCTGGATGCGCACCGGCAATGCCTTCGATTTTGCGCCGCCCAGGCCGGGAACCGGCCCCGGGGCGCTGGTGAACGTTTCCGGCAACGACCTCATCCCGATCGGCAATATCGACAGCCCGATCCTCAAGCCCTGGGCCGCCGCCGAGGTCAAAAAGCACAACGAGGTCATCCTCGGCGGCAAGCTTGCGCTCGACGCACCGGCCTCGTGCATGCCGATGGGCGTGCCGTATGTGCTGCAGGTGCGGGAGAACGTCTGGCTGCTGCAGCAGCCCGACACGGTGACCATCGCGTACCAGAACGACAACCAGTGGCGCACCGTGCATCTCAACGCGCAGCATGCGCCGCATCCGGTGCCGTCCTGGTTCGGGGAATCCATCGGCCGCTACGAGGGCGACACGTTCGTGGTCGACACGCGCGCCATCGCGGTGCACGAATTCTCGGCGATCGACCGTTTCGGCACGCCGCATACCGAGGCGATGCACGTGGTCGAGCGCTACCGCGTCGCCGACGATCGCAAAACCCTGCGGGTGGATTTCACCGTCGAGGATCCCGGAACCTTCACCATGGCGTGGCACGCCGCCGTCATCTACAGCCGCGGCACCGCCTATCCGGGCGAGCGCCCCTGCGCGGAGAACAACCGCGAGGGCGCGGAGGGGCTGGTGCCGATGCCGGTGGCCAGGAAGGCGGATTTCTGAACGAGTCGAGTCGTGTTCCAGTGATACCGGTTGTCGTCATCAGCCTTGCGCGAGCGGCGGATCGCCGCGCCGTCGCGCAGGAGAACCTCGCCGGCCTCGGCATCGCGTTCACATTCTTCGATGCGATCGAGGGCCGCGCCATGTCGGCGGAGGCCATCGCCGCGATCTCGCCGCGTCCCTATGTCGGTCAATTCAGTCGTCCTCTGAGCGCGGGCGAAATCGGTTGCGCGGCAAGCTTTTTTGCCGTGCTGAGGCGGTTTCTCGACGGCAGCGAAGGCTTCATCTGCATCGCGGAGGACGACGCGAGCTTCGCGCCGGACGCGGCGCATTTTCTCGATCCCACGCGGCTTGCCTCGCTGCCGCCGTTCGATGTGCTGCGGCTGGTCAACGATCCGCGCCGCGGCACCAAGCTGTCGCGCATTGTCGCGCGCGACGGCGGCCACGCGGTGCACGCACCGCTGCGGCTTGGACATTTCACGGCGGCGCAGGTCTTCAGCCGTGCCGGCGCCAGGGCCGTGCTCGCCGGGGCGGTTCCGCTTACCGCGCCGATCGACAATCTCATGTACCGCGACGCCGGCATCCTGGGCCTGCGCGTGCTGGAAGTGCGTCCGCCGGTCGTCGCGATGCGGCAACTGCCGAGCACGATCGACGATCGGTTCAGGGAGAACGCGCCGGGGCCGCGGCACGGCCCGATCATCGTGCTTCGCCGCAAGCTGTTCATGCTCGACCGCCGCATTCGGGCGGTGGCGAGCTATCTGCGTGCCTGGGGGCCGGCGGCGATCCTGCGCATCCGGCCCTATCCGGGAAGCGACATTGCCGCCGGATTGAGCCTTTGCCTGGCCATCGCCGAAATGTGCCTCCGGTGATTGGCCGTCATTGCGAGGCCCGATAGGGGCGAAGCAATCCAGGATCTGCTTGCGCAAGTTGCTTTACGCAGGCGCAAAGCCGAACAACCGAGCCGGATTTTCCACGAGAATGCGTTGGCGGAGCGCCGGATCCGGCGCGATCACGGCCAGGAGATCGAGCAGGTCGCCTTCGTTGGGCGTGCGGCCCGGCGTGAAGGTGTTGCCGTGCGGCCAGTCGGTGCCCCAGATCACGCGGTCGGGCGCCGCCGCGATCACCGCCTGGGCGAACGGAACCATGTCCGTGAACGGCAGGCTTCCCTCGACATGCGCCTGCGGCACGGCGCTGATCTTGTCGAAGCTGCACAGCTTCACCCAGTAGCGGTCGTCCTTCATGAGGTCGAGCAGTAGGCGGAATGCCGGCTGGTCGAGACCATCCCGGCCGCGAACGCGCGCCATATGGTCGATGATGGTGACGGTCGGAAGCGCCCGGATGAATTTCTCGTGGGCAATGAGATCCACTGGATCGACATGAAGATCGAGAATCCAATCAAGCCTCAGCAGCACCGGCAGATGCTCGCTCAGATGCGTCTCGCTGCCGGGCCGGTCCTTCATCAGGTGGAAGCGCGCGCCACGAATCCCGCCCTCGGCCAGGGCCGCAAGCGACCTGCCGTCGAAGGAGGAATCGATGTTGGCGATGCCGCGCGCGCCATCTCCCAGCTCGGCGATGGCATCCAGGATGACGCGGTTGTCATATCCGTGGGCGGTCGGGGTGACGAAAACGGCGCGGCTGAGGCCCGTGATCCGCTGCATGTTGCGGTAGTGCTCGACCGGCGCGGCCGGCGGCGTGTAGCGGCGCTGATCGGCGTAGGGAAAAAGATCGGGCGGACCGAAGATGTGCGCATGGGTGTCGCAGGCGCCTTTGGGCAGCGACCAGCGCGGCGCCCTCGTATTGGGGTCCGGCGGCAAGCTCACAGGCAATGCGGAGCGTGTCATCAAGGCCTCGCTGTGTGGGAAGGTCGCGCACCTTATCAAGGCCACTAAGCCGCGTCAGCTTGCTGAAGAGCTGCGGACGCGCTCAACCCTGCTCGCCGTCGCCTGACGCGCGCCTCGCCTATGGTTGACTTTAGGACCCAGGCTGTTACGCCCAGCCCTGTGGGGGGACGCGTCCGCGGGGCGTTGGGGTGAGTGGCTCGGGCGAGGATGCGGCGGGGCTGGCCCGCGCCGGGGCGCTTACGTTGGCGCGAGCCGGCGAAGCCGCAGGGCTGCGCCCATCGGCAGCGCCACCGGCATCAACGCAGCGCGACGCCCCTTATCTATCCTTCGTCGATGGCTTGCGGGCGATCTCGATCGTCGCCGTGGTCGGGTGCCACGTCGGGCTCCCCGGCTTTGCCGGAGGATTTGTCGGCGTCGACGTGTTTTTTGTGATCTCGGGATTTCTCATCATCAATCAGATCAAGGATGGTCTGGAGGCCAAGCGCTTCTCGGTCGCGACGTTCTATGCGCGGCGGGCGCTGCGCATCCTTCCGCCGTTTCTGATCATGTTTGCGGCCGTCGTCGCGGTCGCACCCTTCGTCATTCCGACCCCGAACGACTCGCTGGAGTTCGCCCGCTCGGCGCCGTTTTCGGCGCTGATGGCAGCCAACGTTTTCTTTTATCTCCGGCAGGGCTACTTCGATATCGACGCCAAATCGAAGCCCCTCCTGCACACCTGGACCCTGTCGGTCGAAGAGCAGTTCTATTTGTTGATTCCGATAGCGCTGGTCATCATCTTCCATCTGCGCGGCCGACGGGCGAGCGCGGGACTGCTGGCGGCCGGCGTCGTGGTGGGCGTCATCTCGCTCGTCGGCGCCATCACTCAGACCGAGACCGATCCCCACGAACGCAATGCCGCGTTCTACTTCACGCATTGGCGGATGTGGGAGTTCATCATCGGCGGAATGATCGGCGCGCCTCTGGTGGCGGCCGCGCGCCGCCTGCCATCGGCCGCAACAGAGATCCTGGGCCTCGCGGGTCTAGTCCTGATCGTCTGCGCCATCGCGCTCTTCGACAGCGGCACGCCTTATCCGTCATGGCGGGCGCTGCTTCCCGTCGCGGGCGCCGGTTTTGTCATCGTTTCCGGCCTGGCGCGGCCACAGGCGCTTGCGGCGCGGCTGCTGGCATTGCGCTTTATGGTCGGCATCGGGCTTGTGTCCTATGCCTGGTATCTGTGGCACTGGCCGATCCTGACGTTCATTCGATTTTCCGGTGACGCGGACTGGCTTCTCGGCAACCTGCTGGGCGCAGGCGTGCTGGCATTCCTCATCGCCTGTGCGTCTTATGTCCTGGTCGAGCGGCCCATTCGCCGCTGGAAAAGGTTGCCCGGCGCGCTGCGGCATCCCGGCCGCATCGCTCTGACCGGCGTTGCCGCCGGCACGGGCGCCGCGGCCCTGGGCGGACTGGCCGCCTTGGGCGGCTACCTGTGGCTCAACTCTGTCGCGACCTCCACCTATGCCGCCGGCAGGGACGGGTTCGACAGCGGCTGCCAGGCGTCCGACTATTCAACCTCCGCGTTCCCGGAGCGCTGCTTCGGCGGCCACATCGCGGTGCTCATGGGCGACTCGCTCGCGAACGCGATGTTCCCTGCGTTTGCCCGGCGCTTCAATGAGCTCGGCCTGTCGCTCATTTACATGGGACGCGGCGGCTGCGATCCGCTCCTGCTCACTCCGACGCTGCGACCAACCGTTCGCAAAGGCGGCTGCGCCAGCCTCTATCACCTGTTCGATCAATTGCTGGCCCATACCGCAACGGCGCAGCGCGTGTCAGTGATTGCAACCCCACGCCTTGAAGACAGGAACACGCCGGCGCGCTGGAACGAGCTGATCGGTCAATTCGATCCGGCGCATTCGCGCGTCCTCCTGCTCGGGCCGTCGCCAGCCTTCCCGATGCCAGCCACCGAATGCGTGATTCTCAGCGACCGCTACGCCCTGAGTCGCGAGCGCTGCGGGCGTCCGCGCTCGGAGGTCGAGCGGCTCAGCGCACCATACGATGCGCCGCTCGTGAAGGTCGCGGCGAGCCGCCCCGAGAGCATTCGCTTCATCAGCCCGATCGACGTTTTCTGCGACGCCCAGACGTGCCGGCCGTTCATCGGCAATAAGGTGCTGTACGACGACGGGTATCATCTGTGGACGTCGGGCGTCGATCTCGTCTGGAAAGCGTTCGAGAGCGACTTCCGCTGGGTGGCGTGGAAGTGAAACTCTCCCGAAGATTGGCTATGGAGCCGCGGGAACCATGGAACATATATCCGTGAGCCAATCCATTGGTTCCCTGACCTGATTGGATTTACCTTCGTTCTGCTCTCTGCATCTTACACGCACGTGTGTCTCAGATTCACAGATGCTGGCGATAGTAATCGTGTCGGGCGTGCAAGCAGGGACAACCGCGCTCAATATCCATCCGACGTCATCGCACTCGTGGTCTTCTGGCGCCTTCGCTACAAGCTGAGCCTGCGCGATTTGTCAGAGATGTTCCTGATCCGGGGCATCGAATTCAGCTACGAGGCGGTTCGCGATTGGCAGGCGAAGCTGACGTCGGCTCTCATCGATGACCTCCGGCGGCGGCGTCTAGGGCGGAGCGGCAAGAGTTGGTACATCGACGAAACATACATCAAGGTGAACGGCCGCTGGTGCTATCTTTACCGCGCCATCGATCGCTGGTGTGTGCTTGTAGACGTCAGGCTGAGCGAGAAGCGCGACATGACGGCGGCGAAGGCGTTCTTCCGATCGGCCAAAGCAGTCTTGAGACGTCCGCCAACGTCCGCTATCTGGTCGTGTTAGGGACAAAGCGGAAACGTCTGCTCACCTTGTTCTCCTATCAGCGGAAAGCAACGGCCACATGGATCAGCCACCCACTGCGGGCGAAATGGCAACGAAGTTAGCAATTAAGCGACAACTTGACCGAGCAGTTTCCGCTGCTCAGGAGAAAAAATTCGACGAAGCAATTGCCATTTGCGACAAGCTACTTGAACGCCATCCCGACCTGCCGCGTGCGCTTGCTATCAAAAGCACCATTCGGGCCGAGATCGGGGACGTGCACAATGCGATTTCGCTCCTCGAAAATGCGATCGGTGGCGACGCAAGGGTCGCCAGTTGGCATGCCAGCCTTAGCGCGCTGTACCTGTCCGTCTATCGCTGCGCGGACGCCGTCCGCGGCGCCCGTGCCGCCCTGAGCCTCAATCCGAACAGTCCGCAATACCTGGTCGATTTGGCGCTGGCGCTGCAGCATGTAGACGACCATGATGAAGCCATGTTGTGTCTTCTTCGTGCAGTTGGTATTGCGCCAAACGATGCAGTGGTGCATCTGACATTGGCCCAGATGCTGCTCTCCCGCGGTGAGATGGATCCCGGCTGGATCGAGTACGAATGGCGTAACAAACTGGATTCTGCGCTTCACACCTTACCGCGCATGACGTCGGCTCTCTGGAATGGGATGCGTTTGCCTGGCCGGCTTTTTGTGATCGTTGACCAGGGATACGGCGATACGATTCAGTTTTCGCGCTACCTTCCGCTGGCAGCCGAGCGTTGCGATGAGCTTCTCGTCGGGTCCAGCCCCGAACTTGCAGTCCTGCTATCGCCAATCCAAGGCGTCTCCGCTTGTCTGACACACTGGGAGGAGGTTCCCGGCCATGCGGCTCATATTCGGATATCCAGCCTACCGTTCGTGCTGCGTATGCAATCTCACGAAGGCATTTTCTCGCCTGGCCCATATCTGAAAGCGCCTGTCGACCGTGTCGAGCCCTGGAAGAGACGCGTGGAATCACTTCCACCGGGCATCCGTGTCGGCTTCGTCTGGAAGGGCAGAACGACGCATCCAAATGATCGGAGTCGATCGCTCAATCTGGCTACAGTTAGGCCCCTCATGCAGCAACGCGGCATTCAATGGGTGTCCTTGCAGAAGCCCGTTGCCGAGCTTGAGGCGACCGAGTTGGCGCAAAGTGGCGCATTGGATTTGTCTGAGGCGTTAACGGATTTTGGTGAGACAGCGGCCGTTATGACCAATCTGGATCTCGTCATCACGATCGACACGGCGGTCGCACACCTTGCCGGCGCCCTTGGGCGTCCCGTGTGGGTCATGCTGCCGAAACCGGCCGATTGGCGCTGGATGCGCAAAGGATCGGATACGCCGTGGTATTCGTCTATGCGCCTGTTCCGCCAGGACGCGCCGGGCGGATGGGACCACGTCGTGTCCGAACTCGGCCGGGCCTTGCAGGATTTCCCCAAGAACCGAGTGCAATCGAGCTAGAGCGGTTTGGGGTTACCAGCACAAGACCGCCGCCAATCCGGAGCCCGCCATTCGACGGTTGCCGAACACGCCGAAGAGCAGCTAACGTCTCCTCACGGCGGCCGAACAGTCCCTTCAGTAGCGGAATCCCGGTTAGTATTGGGTTACCAGCTCCGGTGACGACGGAGAGCTGGCTAGCGACGTTTCGCGACTATCGCGCACGCTGTCGTAGTGGCGGGGAGGACTAGATGACAACTAGTTTCAAGCAGACCACCACCAGCAATATCATCACCAATGGCTTCACCTTTGGGGTCTATCTGTGGAGCACGGCGGCCAACTGGACCAACGGCGTACCCGGCGATGGTGCGGCGGTAACGACCAACGTCATTGGCGGCGGCAACCCCTCGGGTTATGACG
>Ga0126381_100003364_pt1 | contig 17400 bp, 10 predicted proteins | sample PanSoiMetPlot_28_FD_96465 | JGI IMG/M metagenome (GOLD analysis project Ga0126381, IMG submission 96465) | Tropical forest soil microbial communities from Panama - MetaG Plot_28 | ecosystem: Environmental > Terrestrial > Soil > Tropical forest > Bulk soil | place: Panama | collected 2016-02-17 | reverse complement strand
GACGGATTGAAGCACAACAAATACCGGAGCCGCTGCTATGGGCGCGGCGCATGCGAGCGCAAAGGTGGCTGCGACATTCACGCGGCGTTCGATTCGCCCACTGGATTGATTTACCCGGCGATGGATACGGGCAATCTGACGGTGCGGCCAAACTCGACGGTGCACGAAGTGACCGTTGATCAGGACACCGGCAAAGCGACCGGTGTGCGCTTTGTCGATTCCCAGACCATGAAGGATTACCACGTGCGCGCGAAGGTGGTGATTGTGGCGGCGTCCACGTTGGAGTCGGCGCGGTTGCTGCTGCTTTCGAAGTCGCGCCGCTATCCCAATGGGTTGGCAAACTCCAGTGGACACGTAGGACACAATTTCTGCGAACACATCATGGGGCCGGGAGTGGCCGGGCGTGCGAAAGACCTGGTGGGCAAGCCGCCGACGCTCGATGACGGCCGGCCGGGTGGGTTTTACCTGACGCGCTTCCGCAATTTAACGGAAAAGCACCCGAAATTCATTCGCGGATACGGGTTCGAAGGCGGCAGCGGCAGCGCCATGTTCCCCCACGGAACGGACCTACACGGTTTCGGTGCGTCGTTCAAAGAAGAGGTGCGCAAGAATCAAGGCGCGTATATCGGGATGGGAGCCTTTGGCGAAGTGCTGGCGCGCTACGAGAATTACGTGGACCTCGATCCTGCCGTGAAAGACAAGTGGGGGGTGCCGGCGCTGCGGTTTCATTACAAATTTGGCGAGAACGAACTTCGCATGGCCGAAGACATGAAGGAAACCGCGCAGGAGATGTTCGAAGCCGCGGGATTTGAAATCATGCATGTCAACGACCGCGTGCTTACGGAAGGCTGGTCAATCCACGAACTCGGCACGACGCGCATGGGCAACGATCCGAAGGCTTCGGTGCTGAATCAATTCGAACAGTCGCACGACGTGAAGAATTTGTTCGTGGTGGATGGAAGCGCGTTCGTCAGTGCCAGCTGCCAGAATCCGACATGGACCATCATGGCATTGTGCTGGCGGTCCTGCGATTACCTGGCAGACGAAATGCGCAAAGGCAACCTGTAGGGAGACGTCATGTCCATGAAAAATCCGATCGACCTCAGACAAGACCGCCGCCAGTGGCTGAAGACTTCTGCGAGCGTTTTAGGCGCATCGCTGGTGCCCCTGCCTGCCGTGTCTGCCGAGATGCCGCAGGCCGGAACTGCTGCGCCGTCCGTGGCGCAGCCGGTGGCAGCGCGGTCCGCGGCCCGCTTTTTGACTCCCGCGCAGCACGCGCTGGTCGCAGAGTTGTCGGAGACGATGATTCCGGCCGACAGCCACTCCGGCGGCGCCAAGGCGGCCGGAGTGGCCGATTTTATCGACCAAGTGTTGCGCGAAACCACAGATGACAATCAAAAGGTTTTGTGGCGCGAAGGGCTGCGGCTAATCGATATCATGAGCCAGCATTACAACGGAAAGACTTTTGTCCATGCGAGTCCCGAGGAGCGGATCGCCGTGCTCACGGTGCTCTCTGACAACGTAAGAATGACTGACCTGCCTGAAGTGAAATTTTTTGTCGAGCTCAAACATCTCACAGTTTATGGATACTACACCTCGAAAATCGGAATTCACGACGAGCTGGAATACAAAGGCAATCGCATTTTGAAAGAGTATGTGGGCTGCGACGATCAAGGGCCGGTAACTTCATAGTCTCACCGCGGAAAGGGAATTTACCCTCCTGGGAGAAGCGATGGGCGGCGACAGAGTTAAGGTCGGAATTATTGGATCGCAATTTCAGGCGGACATCCAGGTCGTTTCGCTAAAAAGCATGCCGCACGAAGCGGAAGTAGTCGCAGTGGCTTCGCCAACACCCGGCAACGCCGCACAATTCGGAAAAAAGTTCGGTATTCCGCGGGTATTCACCGATTACCACGAAATGCTGAAGGAGCGCGACATCGAGATGGTCAGCATTTGCGCGCCAAACAGCCTGCACGCGCAAATGGCCAAGGACATCGCCGCCGCCGGCAAACATATCGTCTGCGAAAAGCCCTTAGCCATGACCATTGCTGAAGGCGAAGAGATGATCGCCGCGGCGAAAAAGCACGGTGTTCTGTTGATGTACGGCGAAGAGCTGTTCTTCACGCCAAAATATTTGAAAGCCAAGGAAATGGCGGACGCCGGCGCGTTTGGAAAAATCCACCTGGTCAAGCAGAGCGAAAAGCATTTTGGACCGCACAGCCCGTGGTTCTGGGACGTGAATCGTTCGGGGGGCGGCGCGCTGATGGATCTCGGCTGCCACGGCATCGCATTCTGCTACTGGTTTCTCGGACGCTCGCCGATCAAAACGGTTTATTGCCAGATGGGAACGTACGTTCATGGCGACAAAACTCAGGCCGAGGATGAATCGCTGTGCATACTGGAATTTGCCAACGGGGCCATGGGCCTGGTGGAGGACAGTTGGGCGCGGCGCGGCGGCATGGACGATCGCATCGAGGTTTTCGGGTCGCAAGGCGTGACCTATGGCAATCTGCACATGGGCAATGCCCTGCCGACGTTCAGTGAACATGGCTACGGTTATGCGGTGGAAAAAGCGCCGACCACTACCGGTTGGACCTACCCGGTATTTGAAGAGCTTTGGAACTACGGCACGCCACAGGAGCTGAATCACTTTGCGCGCTGCGCTCGCGGCAAGGAAACTCCGCAGGCCACCGGGGAAGACGGCTTGGTGGTGATGCAGGCGCTCTACGCCGGTTACGCGTCCGCTGGCGAGGGAAGAAAGATCACCATGCCGTACGAGCCGCCGCCCAGCGCAAAGAAGCCCATCGATTTGTGGCTGCATGGGCCGACGCGCAAGTAAACTGGCACAACTAACAGTGCCAGGAAATTTTGTGGGAATTTAAGTGAATCCTTGGTTCGAGGGGTGAATTTGTGCAATTGCAAATGAGAGGCCGGCTCTCGCTGATGATGTTCCTGGAGTATTTCATCTGGGGAGCGTGGTATGTGACGCTGGGAACGTGGCTGGGGCAGACGCTGCATTTCTCCGGCGAGCAGATTGGCCTGGCAGCGGGCACGACGGCGCTGGGCGCAATGCTTTCGCCGTTCTTGGTCGGGCTGATGGCTGACGAGTTGTTCGCCAACCAGCACTTGCTGGCGGCGCTGCACGGAATCGGCGGCGTGCTTTTGTGGATGGCGTCCACGCGAGAAAATTTCGGCGCGATTTATTTCATCCTTTTGATTTACTCGCTGTGCTACATGCCGACTATGGCCTTGACCAACGCGCTCGCTTTCCGGCAAATGAAGGATCCCAAGCAGGATTTTGGATCGATCCGCGTTCTCGGCACGGCAGGATGGATCGTGGCGGGGCTGGCGATCGGCTACGGCGCACCGCTGTTCGGTCTAAAAGGAGTGGAAGCGACGGCCATCCCGGTTCGCGTGGCGTCGGTTTGTTCGATAGTGATGGCCATTTATTGCCTCACACTGCCGCACACTCCGCCGCTGCGGACCGCGCACGGCTTCAAGATCAGTAATATCTTTCCTCCGGAAGCATTCGCGTTGTTCAAGGACAGAAATTTTTCGGTCTTTGTTTTGGCATCGTTTCTGATCTGCATTCCGCTGCAGTTCTACTACACCTTCACAAATCCGTTTCTGAATGAAATCGGCGTGCAGAACGCGATCGGCAAGATGACCATGGGACAAATGTCCGAGCTGCTATTCATGGTCACGCTGCCGTGGTTTTTCAGACGGGTGGGAGTGAAGTACACGCTGATTCTGGGCATGTTGGCCTGGGTGTTGCGGTACATCTGTTTCGGCACCGGCAACAGCACTTCCCTGGTGTGGCTGCTGTATCTCGGCATCGTGCTGCACGGAATCTGCTATGACTTTTTCTTCGTAACCGGCCAGGTGTATGTGGACCAGAAAGCACCGCCGGCTTTGCGAGCCGCCGCACAAGGACTGATCTATTTCATCACCTATGGCATCGGAATGTTTGTTGGATCGTGGATCTGTGGCCGGGTGGTTGATTTTTATGCCCAGGCGGCTCCCGCAGGAGCAGCAAGCCACAACTGGTTTTCCATCTGGATGGTGCCGGCGATCGCCTCGGGAGCCGTGCTGCTGTTTTTCTGGGCTGGATTTAAGGGCGGCGAGAAAGAAGCGAGTCCCGTGGCGGAAGTTCCTGCTCATAACTGATCGACAAAGAAGAAGCGACGATCGTTTTGACGACCTGGCGACGAATTGAGAGTGCGCCGCAATGGTTGCTTGCTGCGCGCTCCCTCTTTGACTCCGATGAAGCCATCTATTCCATTGGCAGGCCGACGTAGTTTTCCGCAAGCGTTTGCGCCGCGGCTCTCGAACTGGTGACGTAGTCGAGTTCGGCGAGCTGTCGCCGCTGGTCAAACGGCTTGTGGTCCACGAAACGGTGGAGGAGGGAAGTCATCCACCAGGAAAATCGTTGTACCTTCCAGACTCGGCGCAGGCAGGTTTCCGAGTATCGCGCGAGCAACTGGTTTTTACCGCTCGCATAGAATTCTCCCAGCGCCTGGGCCAGGACACGCACGTCCGCCACCGCCAGATTGAGTCCTTTTGCTCCTGTGGGGGGCACGATGTGCGCGGCGTCTCCGGCCAGAAACAATTTGCCAAACTGCATGGGCTCGGTCACAAAGCTTCGCATGCCGGTCACACCTTTCTGAATGACCGGTCCCTCTGTCAACTTCCATCCGTCCACGGTCGCGAATCGTTTGTGCAACTCTTCCCAAATGCGCTCGTCTGGCCATTGCGCAATATCCTCATCGGGTGCGCACTGTAAATAGAGGCGACTGATTTCGGGCGAACGCATGCTGAGCAGGGCGAATCCACGCTGGTGGTAAGCATAGATCAGCTCGTCTGACGACGGTGGCGCTTGCGCCAGAATTCCCAGCCATGCAAAGGGATACTCGCGTTCATAAATCGTCAGCGCACCCGGCGGAATAGAAGGCCGGCAGACTCCGTGGAAACCATCGCAGCCCGCGATGAAGTCACATTCGAGTTGCTCGGCCATTCCATTCGCCCGGAAATGAATCGCGGGAGCTGAACCTTGTAGATTCTGGACGCTGACGTCTTTTGCTTCAAAAATAATCGGCCGGTTCGCCGCCAGCCGAGCTGCGATCAAGTCTTTGATCACTTCATGTTGCGCGTAAATCGTTACGCACTTGCCGCCAGCCAACTCGCGAAAATCAATCCGGTGGCCCCGTCCAGCGAAGCGAAGTTCGATGCCCCCATGCTCCAGCCCTTGGCGCTTGAGTCGTTCGCCCACGCCGAGTTCGCGCATCAGGTTGACTGTGCCCTGCTCCAGCAGGCCGGCGCGTACGCGCTGTTCGCAATACTTGCGGCTATGCATTTCGAGCACTACCGATTCGATTCCCAGCCGCTCAAGGAGCAGCGCCAAAAATAGTCCGGCGGGTCCTGCTCCGATGATGCCCACTGGTGTGCGCATGGCCGCTTCCAAGACGATACTCTACTCCACCGACGCGCGGTGTTTCCATTCGGGCTGGTTTCTCCACGCGCTTCGCCAAGATAATTCTCCCGTAGTGCCATGAATTCAATACCATGCCGCGCTGACCAAGCCTTTCTGCCAGCAGGATTGCTGTCGGTTCGTTTTTGGCGATGGTAACCTCTTGTGGAGAGCAAGCTTGGCTTGCCCTGGTGCACACCATGCCAGCGAACTCTGTCCTGGTTCGCGGCACGGTGGTGGCCGCGCCGGGAGGATTGCTTTTCGGATTCGACGCCGCGGTGATCGCAGGCGCGACTCAGCCCTGAAAATCTGTATCGCTCACTTTCCGCTGCTCTCTGAGAAGGCTTTACGGTTGCCAGCGCGCTCTGTATTGCTATGGTATCCGGAAACCGAAGGCATCAGTCTCGAAGACACGCGGAAAAAGCTTGGGATCGCTGGGATCGCCTAGGTTTTGCTCGCATCATGATTCCGGTCTCTTTATTTCTGCAGTCTGGCCACACAAAAACCGAAGGGTTCAAGCAAGATCGTTTTGTATCCGTCCGGCCCTAATTTTGTTCCGCTGCTGAGCAGCGAGACATAGCCCGCCGCTGGCACTTCGAGCTTTGCTTCCTGATTTGTGCTTGAGAAATTAAGCACAACCAGGACTTCTTCATTTTCGTAGCGGCGCAGATAAGCGAGCACGTTCGGATCGCTATTATTGAGTGAGAAGTAGTCCCCTTCGACGAGCGCGGGTTGATGGTGGCGTAGCGCCAGAATGCCGCGATAAGTCTCCAGAACGGAATGCGGATCTTTTTCCTCGGAGGCGACGTTATGGCTTTGTGCGCTCGGCGGCACCGCCAGCCAGGGCTTGCCCGTGGTGAAACCCGCGTTCGGACCACTGGTCCACTGCATTGGCGTGCGTTCACCGTCCCGGCCTTTGTCCTTTGGCCAGCTCAGCTTGCCTACTGGATCCTGCACTTCATCCCTTGTCTTGGGGTCGTTATTTTCCATCCCCAACTCTTCGCCGTAATACATAATCGCCGCGCCGCGCAGCGTCAAATAAAACACCGCCATCAGTTTGGCGATTTCGTCATTGTGTTTTCCGTCGGCGTAGCGTGTGTAGGAGCGCGTCATATCGTGATTGGTGATCACATACACTGGCCAGCGGCCCGAAGAATCCATGGCCGCCACATGCTTGCGATAGGCCTCGGCTGAAAAAGGAAGGCCGTTCAGCAGCAGGTCCATGGGCAGTTGCAGTTCATCGTTGCGCTGGCCATAGTATTCCTTCAGTTGGGAAACATCGCTGGTCCAGGTTTCGCCGATCAGCACCGCGTGGTATTCGTCCGCGACTTTTCGAAGACGCCGCAATGCTCCGTGCACTTCCGGCAATTTCTTGTTGTAAGTTTCCTCGGTATTGGGACGGCCGAATTTATCTATTCCTGGCGCCGGCGGGTTATCTTTCAGATCCGCCCGTTCAAACAGCGTGTCTACGGCATCCAATCGAAAACCAGCGACGCCGCGCCGGTACCAGAAGCGCGTGGTGTCGAACATCGCTTTTTCCACTGCGGGATTTCGCCAGTTTAGGTCCGGCTGTTGGGGATAAAAGTAGTGGTAGTAATACTGTTTGGTTGCGGAATCGTAAGTCCACGCCGGCGTTCCAAACGTCGATGTCCAGTTGTTGGGTGGTTGGTTTGGTCCTTTGCCGTCGCGCCAGATATACCAATCGCGATGCGCCGAATTCTTCGATGATTTTGAATCGAGAAACCATTTGTGCTGGTCGGAAGTATGATTCACGACGAAATCGAGAATGACGGCAATGTTGCGCTTTTTCGCTTCGGCCGCCAGCCGGTCGAAATCCGCCATGGTGCCGTACATCGGATCGATCGCTTCGTAGTCCGAGACGTCATATCCAAAGTCGACCTGCGGAGACGGGAAGCATGGCGTGATCCAAATTGCGTCGACGCCAAGTTTTTTCAGGTAGTCCAGTTTGGAGGTAATGCCATTTAGGTCGCCAATGCCGTCGCCGTTGCTATCCGCAAAGCTGCGCGGATAAATCTCGTAGAAAACCGCGTGCTGCCACCAGGGGTGGCCTTGCGCATCTAGCTCGGGTTTTGCGGCTTGCGCGGAGCAAGTGGGGATCTGAAACGCTGCGATCAGGACAATCAGGATGGCCAGGATTTTTGCGAGTGCCGGCATGGATTCTCCTCGAAACGCAAAATCATGCTTTAGTTGTCCGGGGCCTTCTGAATGCCGGGCTTCACCGCGAAATAAAGCACAATTCTTGCGTGCGGATAGGTTTCTGAGTTACTGGCAGGGATGTGGATCGACAAGAACGGGCCGATGGCATTTCGCGGAAAGTTCAACTCCGCTCCTTCCGAGCGCTCAAGGCTCGCCGTGTTCCACAATTTCAGGATATAGTTGTGATTGGCCGCGCCTGCGACTTCGATTTCTAGCCGATGTTTATCGGGCGACCAAGTCTCTGAAAGAATTCGCATGCCCCGACTTGGGCCGCCAAGAGGCGGCAAGGAATTTTCCAGACTAATTGCAAAATCATTCGCGACGAAGATCCGCACAATGGCTTTTGTGCCATTCACCGGAATCCGTACGACGACGTGCTGTTCCTTTTCGTTTTTTTCTATTTTGAATGGGATCGATTTGCCATTCAAATCCACTTTCTGCACTTTCGCACGCATGCTGAGGGCAGGACGGAATTCAACGATGCAGTCTTCGCTGCCAGCGGTACGAGCTACTTCCAATAACAGTCCTTCTTCAGTTCTCTTGTAATTGAACAGCAGTCGACTTTCGCCCAGGCGAACTTGTTCGATGCTGAACCACGGCCAATTCGCGGGAATGTGCGGAGCGAAGGTGAGCGTGTGATTTTGCGCGTCGAATTGCAGGCCGAACAAACCACGGAGGAGCGGACTGATGACCATGGCCGCCGACCAGATCTGATGCGGTGAACTAGTAGATAACGGCTGGTAGTAATCGCCGGACAAAACTTCGGTCACGTGTCCCGGCGAACCGTCCAGCGCCAGTAGGGCATTGGCCCGCAGGTTGTCATAAGCCGCTTGCGGTTTGTGGTAGCGGTATTCTGCCACCGAAGCCCAGCCGGTGAACAGCGGCCAGACTGAACCGTAATGATATCCGCCGCCGCTGTATTTTTCGGAGCGATCGGAGATGATGCGCATGCCCCAATCAGTCTGGTGCTCTGGCTTGGAAAGTTCGCCGATGGTCTGTTGCGATTTAGTTTCGTCTGTCAAGCCAAACCACATCGGCACGGTGGTCAAAACGGTTGGCTCGTCTACCCGTTTATTCTCGCGGTCCATCGCATATGCAAAAATCTTTTTCTCTGGTGACCAGAATGCCTGGTTCAGCTGCTTCTGTTCCTTGGAGAATTCCTCGATCAGCGATTTTGCGTCTGCATCCTTTGCCGTGAGCTGCGAAAGGTGCGCCAGCGAACGGATCGCCGCGACCGCCAGACCGCTCTGATAGAACTCGCTTTCAATAGGCAACAGCGGCCCGCCTTCGATCCAACCGTGTCCGACACCGAAATTCTTCGGAAATCCGTTGGCGTCGTAAGTGGAACGCAAAAACTCATAAGCCTTTGCCAGATGCGTCCAGTTAGCGTTGGCAAATTCAATGTCGCCACTCGACGTCACATAGTCATCCACGGCAACAATGTACAGCGGCGTGGCATCGGCCGAGGCAAATGCATATGGATAGCCCTTGAACCAATCGACAAAGCTCGCGCCTTGTGCAATTTCGTGCGGAAGCTTTCCATCTTCCCGTTGAAACTTTGCAATGAATTCCAGAGCGGTCTTGGTCGTCGCGAAGTCGCCCTCGCTGTCAAGCGCCATGTCGCACCACAGCGAATCCCTGCCAAAAAACCACGCGAAACCGGGACGGTAGCCTTCGCCGGATGTTCGGTAACCAGCAATCAGGCCGTCACCCATAGTCGGGTTGGACACCAGGCCCTGGATCAAGCTCACGCGCGACCAGTCGTAGGCAGCCTGCAATTCGTTGTCTGGCAAATCTACGCGGGTGGTACGCTGCAAATACTTTTCGTAAAACTCTGTCGATTCCTTCCAGAGCTTCTGATAGTCGGAAGTGAGCAAGCGATAAGTTTTTTCCGCTTCCGCGCGGCCATTCACCGAGCCAGAAATCACGATAATTTTCGTATCGCGACCCTTGACCGTCACACCCAGCTTCATTGAACTGCTGTGCGTTCCACCGTAGTTGGTTTGGTGCTCCAAATGCGGCTCCGCCGCGCTCGGCGATCCAGCCAATGCCGCGAACTTCTGGTGGTCTTCTCCAAAAACGAATCCATGCAGTGCGTCGCTCCAACCCACATACGTTCCGCCCATCGCCGCCGGCCATTCCAGCTGGAAATCTCGAATGAAACTCGCTTGCACTTCCAGCGGTTGCTCCGTCTCGACTTGAATTTCAATCACTGCGCCGGGCTGATCCACGGGAACGAAAAACGTCTCGCGCAGCGAAAACGTGTCGCCGGTGTACACCAGTGTCGTCGATTCCGGACGCGCGACGACTGTCCGCACCAAATTTTCCGCCGGGATTTCCCGTCCTTCGGTCAGAATTGTCAGTTTCAGATCACGCAGGATTTTCAGAGGATAGGCCCACGCTTCCACCAGGCCTGATTCATTACCCAGCAGTCCTGCCCGCTTGCCAACCGCTGCCAGAAACTCCCACGGTCGCGCCGTACGCGTGATTTCCAGCTTGTGCTCTGTTGCACGCGCTGGGAACGCTGGTCGGGCCTGGCCTTGTGCGAAACAGCATGGCGCAGACAGTACAAGGGCGATGGGAAAGACCCAAACCGGCTTCGAAGGCAGGAGGTGGAACATTGGTCGCATTGCAATGATCGTGAGAAACTTTCAGCTGGCGCGCCGGTTGCAAAACCCAGCCGCACTGTCTATAAAAGAAACGGCCAGAGTGTAGCACGCACCACCGCGGCAAAATAGCCGAACTCGTTCCCGTTTCAGGAAGGTCTCGTTCCGATTGTTTTCCCCACGCCGCAACTTTCTCAAGTCCCTGAGCCGTTCCGCGCTGGTTCTCTCTCTCGAAAATCTTTTGGCGGGTGTTGGTTCGGTGCTCGGCGGTCTTTTGCACTCGCCAGCCGCCCCGCAAAACCCGGCAGTGCCGGCAGCTATCCCGACGATCGGCGTAAGCTTCCTGAACATCGCCAGGGAATGCGGGCTCAACTCCAGGACCATCTACGGCGGCGAACACCAGAATAAGTATTTGCTGGAGACCACCGGATGCGGCGTGGCCTTCTACGATTACGACAACGATGGCTGGCTGGACATTTTCCTGGTGAACGGATGGCGCCTGGAAGGTTTTCCCAAAGGCCAGGAGCCTCATTCGCACCTGTTCAAAAACAATCGCGACGGCACCTTTACCGATGTCACCGAAAAAGCCGGATTGCTTCATACCGGCTGGGGACAGGGGGTGTGCGTGGGCGACTACGACAACGATGGCTTCGACGATCTCTTCGTCGCTTACTTTGGTAAGAATGTTCTTTATCACAACAACGGCAACGGCACGTTCAGCGACGTCAGCGAAAAAGCCGGCGTTCAGACCAATGGCAAGCGCTGGAACTCCGGCTGCGCCTTCGTCGATTACGACCGCGACGGCAAGCTCGATCTATTCGTCGCCAATTACATTGACATGGATCTGGCCACCACTCCGCGTCCCGAGTCCGGCCCCTGCCTATACAAGGGAGTGATGGTCGCCTGCGGACCGCCCGGCCTCATCGGCGGCAAAAATATTCTCTTTCACAACAACGGCGACGGCACCTTCACCGACGTGTCCGAGCCGGCGGGAATTCTTTCCGCCAACGGTACCTTCGGCCTTGGTGTCCTAACTGCCGACTTTGACAATGACGGCTGGCCGGACATTTACGTCGCCAACGATTCCACGGCGAGCGCGCTCTACCAAAACAAGAAAAACGGGAAATTCTCCGATATCGCCATGGAAGCTGGCTGCGCACTGAGCGCCGACGGCAAACCACAAGCTGGCATGGGCGTTTCCGCTGCGGACTACGATCTTGACGGCAATTTGGACATCGTAAAGACAAATTTTGCCGGCGATACGCCGTCGCTTTATCACAATCTCGGCGGCGCAGATTTCGAAGACACCACGTTCACCGGCGGTCTCGGAAAGCACACGCAATACCTTGGCTGGGGCTGCGGCTTTTTCGATTTTGACAACGACGGCTGGCCGGACATTTTAATTTGCAATGGCCACGTCTATCCCGAGGTTGAGCAGCTCACCACCGAAGCTGGCTACGCGCAACGCAAATTGCTCTATCGCAATTTGCGCGACGGCCGCTTTGCAGATGTCTCGATGAATGTCGGTCCCGGTATTTCCTCGCCCTCCTCCTCGCGCGGCTGCGCTTTCGGCGATTTCGACAATGACGGCGACATCGACGTGGTGGTCAACTGCGTCAATGACTATCCGCAACTTCTGCGTTGTGATTCGTCCCTGAAAAATAACTGGATTAAAATTCGCACCATCGGCACCAAATCCAACCGCAGCGGAATCGGCGCGAGAATTCGTTGTGTGACAAAGGTTGCCGGTGTGGCAAAAGCTCATCAGCAAATCGATGAAGTGCGCAGCGGCGGTGGTTATTTTTCGCAGAACGATTTGCGGGTGCACTTCGGCGTCGGCTTAGCGGAAAAAATCGACCTGCTGGAAATCCACTGGCCCAGCGGCCAATCGGATTCGCTGAAGGATCTCCAACCGAATCGCCTCTACTATGTGACCGAAGGGCAGGGAATCACGCGCAGCGAAGCGTTTCTCGCCGCAAAACGCGGTTGAATCGTTTTTCTTTCACAGTCCATCCAGCATCCACACGTTTGCACCACCGGTCGATCGCCACATTGCCAGGCGCTTGCCATCGCGCGAAGGAATAGCCCATCCGATGTATGGCTTGCCGTCTTGCAGTAACGGCTTCAGATTTCCCTGTAGATCGATGTTCGCCAGCGCGTGAATGCCTCCGGGCAACTGAGTGCTCGCCCAAAAGCTCCGTCCGTCCGCCGCCCAATCAATGGCCACTACTGCAGCCGACTCGCGAATCGGAATGACACGTTCAGTTCCGCTGCTGAGAGAAATCAGCCGGATAACGGTATCCCGCGGTACGCGGATCGCCTTCGACAGCGCCAATTGCGTCCCGCTTGGCGACAGTGTCCAGTTGTAGCTCTGCCAGCCGGAGTCGCTGGTGCGAAAAAGCTCTTTGGTCGCACCGGTTGCCGAGTCAAATTGTACAAACACCAAAGCATCCTTGGTCACTCTGCTGAACAAGCACATGCGCGAAGGCGCCCGCGCGCACTGAAAATTGACCATGCCCTCCGCTTCCAGAAGCAGTTGACCGGCGCCCCCGCTGATGGGAGCCCGCATGAGCCGCACTTTTTCTTGTTGAAACTCCGGACTACGAGGCGCCGGCGCCTCGCTGGCGTGACTGGTTTGGCTCTCATACAAGATCTCGGTCGCGTCCGGATTCAACCGTAAGATAACCGGCGCGTCATGCCCGTCCACCAGCAACTCCGGAGAAGCCGCGTCAGGCGCTTGTTGATAAATGTGAAATTCTCCGTCGCGATCGGAAACAAACAGGACTGCCTTGCCGTCCGGTGTCCATTCATACGGCCTGCTGCGGCTTTCATCGAGCGTCAAGCGTTGTAGTTTTTCGAGCGTCTTGGTTTTTGCATCAACGTCCGCGACAAACACGGTAGGCGCAATGGTCGATCTCAAAAACGCCAGATGTTTTCCATCGGCGGAAAGTTCCGGGCGAAGCTTCCAGTCCGGACCGCTGGTATGCTTTGTCAATTCCCCCCGCGATTGACCAGAGTTTTCATCGGCGCGAATGGACCAGACATTCGATTCCGCGTTGGCATTTTCTTCCGAGCGCGTAAAGTACAGCCGGCCATCTCGGGCCCAGCTCAATCCGGTTTGTAAACGATAATCGGAATATAAGGTGGTGGCCCTTTCGCCGGAAAGGTCGTAACTCTCGATCCGCGAGTCTGCAGTATCGCCAGGCCAGTACGTCGTCCGCAGATACGCCACCTTCCGGCTGCTGGGTGACCAGGCAATGGAATCGGTAAAGCCCGCGATATCGCACAATTTGCGGGCTTGAGTGCCTTCGACGTCCATCAGCCACAGCTCGGAACCGCTAAATTTGCCGCCGCTTCGCACGAACGCGATTTTCAGTCCGTCCGGCGAAACCGCACCGGAGTCGGTCTCGCTACTAACGTTCCGAGCAGTGCCTCCCAGAATGGAGACTTTCCACAGGTTGAGATTTCCGGCATCGCCGCTGCCGCCAACTAGCAGATGACTTCCATCCGGGTACCAGCCGACGAAGTGGGCCTTGAGGTTGGCGGGCAATGCGATTTGGTGTGAGTCTTGCCGTGACATTTCACGCAAGAAAAGCCCCCGTGGATCCGTGTACGCCAGCAATCTTCCGTCCGGCGAAATCGATGCTCGCTCCACCGGTATGTCGGCTGAATTCGCTGTCAGGCGAACTTCGCTTGGGGCCGCAGGCAGCGCGGTGCGATGGCCGATGTGCCAACCCACAAAAATACAGGCGGCCACCAGAAGCACAGTTGGCGCAATCCAAATCGCGCGATGATCCCGGGCCGCAGGAACCGATTGAATAATACCGGTTCCGTTTGCCGGCACTACCCCCGCCACCGGGGCCACAAATCGATACCCGCGTCGCGCCAGCGTCTCTACAAACCGGGGATTGTCCGCGGAATCCCGCAGGGCGTCCCGCAACCTTTTAATCGCCGCGTTCAGGCCGTGGTCAAAGTCCACAAAAGTGTCTGCGGGCCACAGCCTCTTTTGCATCTCCTCACGCGAGACCACTTCGCCAGGCCGCTCCAATAGGATGGTCAGGACTTGGAAGGGCTGCTCCTGTAGCTTGACCTTCAGACCGTTGCGGCGAAGTTCCCCGGCGTGTGGGTCCACTTCATAAACTCCAAACCGCACCACGCCAGTCAGATTTCCGTTGATCCCTGTAACCACTGGTTTTCACCATGCCCATCTGGTTGCTTCGACGCCTTCGGCCGGGTCTCTCTCTTACTTTTACGTACGCAACTGCCTTTCGTTCCGTTACAAGCCCGGAAATTTCTGGGTTTTTCGCGTTACCTCGCTTTGTAACCCGCTTAAAAAGCGGCGCTTAGCTCGTCACCTACGTTTGGGTACGCCGTCGCCCCGCAGGCCTTGAGGCACCCCGCTTCCGGCCGCATTTTCGCGCATGCATTGGGGAGCCGCGTCATGAAAAACAAGCTTTGGTGCTTCTTCGCTCTGCTTACCAGTAGCACCCCGCAAATCGCCATAGCCCATCAACCGGCGCGGGCTGGCACGGTAGGTCTTACTGTCTCTGTCTTCAATGACGCTGATGTGCCCCTACCCGTCTTAGCGGAAGCACGAATTCGCGCAAATCTAATTCTCCAGCGCGCTGGCGTTTCTGTCGTTTGGCTCGACTGCGGCACTCCCGCCAACCGCCCTCTAAATTCGGACTGCAGCGCGCTCTCTTTTCCCCAGCATCTGTCAGTTCGCCTGGTATCGACACCCAGCGGCGGCGCGCAAGACACCTTCGGCCAGTCATTCCAGAACGCTGAAGGCGAAGGCAACTACGTCGTCGTATATTTCAGAGTGCTGACCGCCCTAAAATCGGCCGAAGGGATCCGGACCGGGGATCTTCTCGGATTCGTCGTCGCACACGAACTGGGGCATTTGCTTTTGGGACGAGACTCTCATTCTCCTACCGGCCTGATGTCGCCGGTCTGGCAATCGGCCGAAATGCACCAAGCCGCCCGCGGCAACCTGTTTTTCACGGAGGAACAGCAAGATCTGATCCGCGCTCGTTATCTCGCGGGCCTTTCGAAAAAACGGAACGAGTCAATGCAGACGGGCTCCGGCGAATAGTCGAACCGACGCTAATGCGCCGCGCGATCGAACGCTGTGCCCGAGCCCTCTTTTAATTTCTGAATGTGATCGATCTGGGGGTTCAAAAATCTTTCCCTCAGCCCACTGGGCCAGCGAACTTCGACCCATTCCACGCTTGCGGCTTGTCCCAATCCAAAATGCACTCGCATGTCGTTGTTCGAATCGTAGCTGGAACCGCTGCGCACCTCGTCAAATAGAATTCTAGCGCCGGCTTTGAGCCCAATCTTCGCGCCGATTCCGTCGCGGTTCGACTTTGTTCCCACGGTCTTGAAAGCGATCCAGTGATTGCCGTTTCGAATCTGATTCACCAGCAAACTTACCGGAGCGTTCATATTGCTCACCACGGCGGACATTCGTCCATCGTTCCACAAATCTCCCACCGCCAAGCCGCGTCCCGAAGCGACCGCTGTAATGCCGGGCCCAGCATTCGCTGAAATATCCTCAAACGTTCCGTTGCCCTTGTTGTGATAAAGAATTCTCGGCTCCTGATAATCGCTACCCAGATGCTGTCTGTCCACTTCCGGATAGACGTGGCCGTTCACCAACAAGAGATCCGGCCATCCGTCGTTGTCCACGTCCAGAAACATCGTGCCCCAGCCCAGATACTTGGTATGTAGTCCGAGACCCGCGGCAAATGTCACATCGTCAAAGGTTCCGTCGCCATTGTTGCGATAGAGCGTCGCGGTGTCATCGGAAAAATTGGTCTTGAAAATATCGAGACGCCCGTCTCCGTTGTAATCGCCTATGGTTGATCCCATTCCCGCTTGCTCTTTTCCGTCCTCGTTGAACGCCGCGCCCGCCACTACCGCCACATCGCTGAAAGTTCCATCGCGATTGTTATGGTAGAGAATGCTCGGTGTGCTGTCGCAAGCCACGTAAATATCCGGCCAGCCGTCGTCATCGAAGTCCAGCGTTGACACGCTGAATCCGTAGTGACCATTGGTCTGGTCAATTTTCGCCTTGGCACTCACATCTTCGAACGTTCCGTCGCCGTTGTTGTGGTACAGCATGTTTTTTCCCCACGGCAATCCGCGCGGCCCGCACATTACTGGCACACCTTTCCACATACAAGACGCGCGTTCGCCGGGCTGCGGAACCGTTTTCATGTCGAAGTCCACGTATGTCGCGACGAATAAATCGAGCTTTCCGTCGCGGTCATAGTCCAGGAACGCGCAGCCCGTGCTCCATGTTCCGTTGCCGGCAACGTGCGCTTTGTCACTCACATCGGTAAATGTCCCATTCCCGTTGTTGTGGTAAAGGACATTCTTGCCGTAGTAGGTTACGAATAAATCCGGGTATCCGTCGTTGTCGTAGTCACCAACGCACACTCCTTGTCCCCAGCCGGAGTGCGCCAGTGCGGCTTTTTCCGTCACATCGGTAAACGTTCCATCGTGATTGTTGTGGTACAGATGATTGCTCGGTTGTTTTTTGCCGGGCAGAGCATCGAGCGTTGTTCCGTTGACCACAAAAATGTCGGGCCAGCCGTCGTTGTCGTAGTCAAAGATGGCCACGCCGGTACCGGTCGTCTCCAGGATAAACTTCTTGGTGTCCACGCCGCCGAAGGTATTGGGATCGCTGAGTCCGGCTTTTGCTGCTTCATCTACAAAATAAGCGACTTTTTTTTCTCCCGTCTCAGGCTTACGTTGCGGTTCCTGTGGGAGAGCCGCGTGCGTGCCCACACTCATCAGTAAAAGGAACAAAGACAGAGCGATATTCCTCATCTGCAAAGCGAACTCTCTCATCAATTTCCGCCCCAATCCTTGTCAGGCCGAAGAAGAAGATTCTCGGTGCACTGTTTCGATCTGCTGGCTTGTGCATAGCTTGATGCTAGTATGAATTTCTGGGCTCGCACAGCCTCGGAGACCGGTCGTTGTGTAACGTCAATCGAAATCATAGCTGGCCTTTGCGCTTTGTGCTCTGCGCAGCTCTGTTTTTTCCGCTGGAGCTGGCCGCACAGTCCACGGGTCCCAGCCCTTCGCCTGCGACCGACAAAT
>Ga0126381_100003362_pt1 | contig 17402 bp, 17 predicted proteins | sample PanSoiMetPlot_28_FD_96465 | JGI IMG/M metagenome (GOLD analysis project Ga0126381, IMG submission 96465) | Tropical forest soil microbial communities from Panama - MetaG Plot_28 | ecosystem: Environmental > Terrestrial > Soil > Tropical forest > Bulk soil | place: Panama | collected 2016-02-17 | reverse complement strand
GCCATCCGGGGCTCATCCATGCGTATGCCCACGCGGTAGCAGGTCACCCGCGGCTGCGTCACTTCAAACAGCGCGCCGCCGATCCGATAGCGGTCGCCGACGCAGACCTCGCTGTCCGCCAAGCCCTCCACGGTGAAGTTTTCACCGAATTGCCCGAAGGTGAAATCGCGCCGCTTCAGTTCACGCTCCCAGTAGTGATAAGATTCCATCTGATAGACAAAAACAGCGCGGTACTTTCCACCGTGACCGGCCAGATCCCCCTGTGCGTCACCATCGATGTTGAGCCAGCGAACTAGGCGCCGGCCCTCCACTTGCTGCTTCCACACGGACGTGTAGACAGTCTTACCGCGCCATGCGATCTCGCGGGGATGACCTACGTTGACTGACAACAACCGTGCCAATTGGACCACCTCCTATTTCCTGTTCGGGCTTTTCTGACACCTGTCGTAATCATCGGCTTCGGCTCCCACAACTGCAAGGCGTACCGCGTACCAGAACGACGGAACGGGTGAAGAACGACCCACTGCGGCTCGAGATCTTGGCAGCCCATGCCTTGAGCAAGGCGAGTTTGACCTACTGGAGCATTAGGTTCTATTCCGAAGCGAGGAACTCTCTTGGAACCTACCGGAGCACACGACGGAACGACGTCGAGTCGTCTAAGCCACAGGACAGGACCAATGCTCTTTCGATCTGTAGGACTACGTCTTCGGCGCGCTCTCTGGCTGTCCGGCGAGAAAGACCCGCCTCAACCCCAAGCCGTTCCAGGCCTTCGACCCAGGCGGAAAAGGCGGAGCGCGACTGCCGCTGGTAAAGGTGACGCGCTCCGCCCGCCACCAGGTTCCCGAGTACGCAGGCGTTCTTGCCACCGGCATAAAAAGAGTCCAGGACGTGGAGCATTCGCTCCAGACGTTCTTTTGGCGAACCCCGACTTCGCAGCGTTGCGATGACCTGTTCCCCAATCCAGTCGTGGACTCGAAGGGTTAAAACAGCCGCAATTCGGTGACCGCAATGTCGCCCCGTAGGCAGACATCAATGTCGGCACCTGCTTTGCGCCTGCGGGTGGTGTAGTTGCCCTCATAATAGAACTCATCCTCTTCTTTCTCGTGTCGGTACTCGAGTGGTAGCGGGTTAGGGTCGAGCGGGCAGAAGACGACCTGTGGCTCCTTGTTCTGCTTCGGCTCAAGGTGCGGTAGATTCACGCTGTAGAAGAGCCCCGGCTGTGTTGACCGGGCAAACAGATCGGACAGCACGGAAGCTGCCCACGGTGTCACGCGCGCCCAATCATCAATTTCCATACCTTTTCTGCGGTAGTGCGAGAGCGCCACTCCGGGCCAGCCATGCAGTACAGCCTCGCGCACGGCGGCGACTGTTCCTGAGTAATACACGTCCGCTCCCAGGTTAGCGCCGTAATTAATGCCACTGAGTACCCATTTGGCATCAGGGGCCAGGCGGAGTAAGCCCATCCGTACGCAATCGGCCGGCGTGCCGTGGACGGCGAAGTGGTTGTCTCCGCGTCGCTCCACGCGCACTCCGCGGGTAGCGGTGATCGTATGACTGGACCAAGACTGGTGGGTGGCAGGAGCGACGACCACCAAGTCATGGTTGAGACTGCGAGCTACGCGCACGAGCACCTCCAGACCCGGGGCATCGATGCCGTCGTCATTGGTGAGCAGCAGCTTCATTCGGAAGAGCCGATCGGCTCATTCATATGCCCACTATTCCGCGGCGACATGAGCTCCTTTTTGCGCAACGGAGCGTTTCATCAGTAGTACCAAAAAAGAAAGGAGAACGGCCAGTATTCCGAAAATTAAGAATACATCGAAATAGGCCAAAGCTGAGGCTTGCTGCGCGCGCAAGTTTTCCAGCGACTGCCAAGCCATCTGTTGAGATGCAGCAGGATCCCCGGTCTGTTGTAAGAAGCCGGGCTGAACTTGCTCGATAAAAGAGTTCACTGCGGGGTTCAGTGGATCGAGATTCTCATTCAGTCGCAGAGCGTGGAATATTTCCCGCCGCTCGCTAATGGTCTGACCCATCGAAGTCCCAACGCTGCCGCCTTCGTTGCGCAGCAGCGCCAGCAGACCGACAGCGGCACCACGCAATGAACGCGGTATGTACAAGTAAGCAGCCACGTTCAGTGGTGCAAAGATTAGACCCAAGCCCGCGACCGTGACCACTCGCGGCCAGACGACATGCCAAGGGGAAATGTCCAGATTGAGTTGAGACAGCCAGAAATTGCCGGCGGCAAGAATCAATAAGCCGGCGGCGATTAACCAACGCGCGTCAAGCCCCCGCCCGAGCAGCGCACCAACGATTACCAGCGCAAGGATAGTAAAAATGCCTGACGGCGACAACACCAGCCCGGCATGGAAAGCGTCGTAGCCGAAAAGCGACTCCAGCAAACTTGGCAAAAGAGTGCTGCTGCCGTACAGCACTCCGAAAGCGCAGAAAATAATGATGCAGGAAATAGCCAGGTTACGATCACGCAATGGCCGGAAGTTCACGATTGGACTCGGGTGGCGCGTTTCCCAAAACACCAGGCTGGCAGCACCAACCACGAAGAGGGTGGCCAAGATTTGTACGCGACCGAAAGCATCGTTGAACCAATCCCACTCCTGGCCTTTGCTGAGCAATACCTCCCAACAAACCAGGGTGAGCACGAGGAATCCGAGACCGATCGAGTCGAAATTCAGGGGTCGGCTTCTCAACTCCGCTCTCTGGTTACGGAGATATTCCGGGTCCCGGACCATGAGCCAGCAGAAGAAGAACGCCAGGGCGCCAACCGGCAGATTAATATAAAAGATCCATCGCCAGGAATATTGGTCGGTGATCCAACCGCCTAGAGTCGGGCCGATGACGGGAGCAAGCAACGCGGCCACACCAAAGAGTGTCTGGGCAGCACCCTGTTTCTCGACTGGAAAAGAATCGAGTAGGATCCCTTGGCTGGAGGGTTGGAGACCGCCCCCGGCGAGACCCTGCATCACGCGGAAGAGGATCAATTGAGCGAGACTGGTTGCCATCCCGCAGAGCACAGAGCTGATCGTGAAGATAGCGATCGACAGAAGGAAATAGTTACGCCGTCCCAAATGCGCCGCGAGCCAGCCGGAGATCGGCAAAATAATCGCGTTAGCGGCCAGATAGCTAGTGATAACCCATTCGCTATCTGTAACTGCTGCGGAAAGCCCACCGGCAATGTAGCGCAGAGCCACATTTGCAATGGTGGTATCAAGCACCTCCATAAAAGTCGGAATCACCACCGCAAGCGCGATCAGCCAGGGGTTGAAAACTCGTGCGCTTGCCGGCTCAAGGCGCGCATCGATCGCGGGCGCTCCAGCGCTCATGGCGTGGGGGTAGCGGATGTGCTAGAACTGCTTGGTTCCTGGAGAAACTTTCCAGCATTCGGGCCAGTGGGGGCAGATCTCAAATCCACTGTTGGCGTGACTGACAAGCCAACGAAAAGCGGCAGCTTATCCGGATCGTAATTCATCACATCGATGCGGACCGGTAGTCGCTGCACGACTTTCACGAAATTGCCAGTTGCGTTCTGGGCCGGTAACAACGCCAGCGTCGAGCCGGTACCAAAGGTGAAACCAGAGATGCGCCCTTCGAATCTGTGTTTACTGCCGTACATGTCCGCCTCCAGGTCTACGCGCTGGCCGATCCGTAACCTACGAAGTTGCGTTTCCTTAAAATTTGCGTCGATCCAGATGTCGCGGAGCGAGCGGATTGCCATGAGACTTTGACCAACCTGCACGTTGTTGCCGGGATTGACGTTACGGCGCGTGATGACGCCATCGATCTCCGCAACGACTTTACAGTACCGAAGGTCGAGCTTCGCCTTATCCAGATCGCGCTGCGCCTGCACCAAGTTGGTTTGGGCTTGTTTTAAGCTGGGAGCGTTCTGAATCACAGCGGCGTAGATGCGATCGAGGTCGCCGCTCGGATCGCGCCGGTAGAATTCATCCAACGTTTCCTTTGGCGTATGATTGTAGGAGGACGGCACGATGCCGAGTTGCGCCGCGCTCTGAAGCATGTCGGCCAGCGCTTGACGAACCGAGGAGAAGTTCTGGTCGAGATCTGCCGGTACATCGTCTAGACGCATTCCTGCGGGCGGTTGGGCAGGCAATCCAAGAGCGACGCGTGCCTGCAGTACGCTTTCCAGCGCCTGTGTGACCTGCGCTTTGGCCACATCGAGCGCCTCCAGTCTTTGGTCATATTCCTCCGCGCTAACTACCTTGGTCGCATGCAAGCGTTGGGCGCGATCAAATTCAGCCTGGGCAAGCACCAGCGCGGCTTTGGCCTGTTCCCAGGTGGCAACCCGGGCTCGTATTACTGCGATTTGATTATCGACGTCTTCGATCGCACGAGCAAGTTTGTATCGCTGACCCCTAGTCTGACCAACTAAACCTCGCACGGTGGCTTGCGCCAAAACCAGGTTCGCCTGGGCGGTATCGACAGCCGCCTGTTTGATGGCGACCTGGACCTGGTATGGCTCCGGATCGAGTTCGACCAACACATCGCCCGTTTTCACCCGATTGTTATCGTCGACCAAGACGCGCGCTACCTGGCCGCTGACCCGCGGCGCGACAAACGTCACGTAACCGTTCACGTACGCGTCGTCTGTCGAGACCGTATTCAACGCACGAATCAGCCATGGGATTCCCAGCAGGAGCAACATCACTACCAGGATACCGATCACGATGCGCCAGAGGCGGCGTTTGCCGGTTGGTTTGGAAATCGGTTTCGGCGGTGTTTGGTTGACTACCGATTCGTCGAGCGCTGGAGACTTCGATTCTTCGCTCTGCATTGGTCAGGAGACTCTGTAGCATATTACAAGCAGGGCCGTCACGATCCAATGCTTTTGCATGTCTCCTTCTGGATAACGACTGGAACAGAGTCGGGTAAGTGCCCGGCGGATGTCCACGTAACAAAGTTTCAATGGCCTAGATGGGACGCACTTTTCGGTCTTTCAGATATGGGGTCAGATCCACGTCATGGTGGACCAGTTTCGTACCTAGTAAGGCTAGGAATCTTCCGATCCTTTGCGGTTTTAGGTGAGTATTTTTTAGTCCTTTCCTTTGGTTCGTACGCTGACAGCTCGGGCACGCTTGTTTTCGTACGCCTTCAAATTCGCGTAAACCAGGCGTAACAGCGGAAAATCTCTGTCCCCGCCCCGGTGCATCAGCCCGCGCCCCAGTAGATCGCCAATAATATGATCCGCCTCGATCAATGCGTTACGCTCCATGTCGCGATACATCGAGGCGGTAAGAGGGGAGTTGGTCTCAGTCAATTGAGCCCGCATTTTCTCCAGGAGCGAAGCTCGCGGCTGAAATCCTTCGAGTGCTGCGATTCTGTGACATTCTTCGATCAAATCGAGCAGGAAACCGCGTCCCTCTGAAGTGGTACACACATCTCCGATGGTCGCGCGCATCAGAGTGGTGCCGCCGGCCAACGAGGCCAGGAAGACCCATTTTTCCCACATTTCAAGCAGTATCCTTTCACTGGCACTCACCTCGAACAACGCTCCCTGGAGCGTTGATAAAATCGCGCCTATCCGCTCAGTCATACCACCCTTTCGCTCACCAAAAGTGATTGAATGCAGCGGAACGGAATGAATCACCGTGCCGTTCTGATCAAGCGTTGCCGAGATTACGCATTGACCGCCGAGCACCTTCGTTCCTCCAAAGGTCGACTCCAAAACCTCCAGGTGTCGCATTCCGTTCAGCAACGGCAGAACGGCAGTCTCTGCTCCCACTGCTGCTGCAAAAGACACGATAGCGTCCTGTAGATCGTAAGCCTTGCAGCTTAACAGAACCAGATCGAAGATCTCGTTCAGCGTTTTCGCTGACACCGTTCTTGGCGCTGGCAGGGTAGCTTCGCCCGCCGGACTTTTGATTACTAAACCGGACTTTGCCAGCTCAGCCGCTCGCCGAGGGCGAACGAGAAAAGTAACGTCCCGACCGGCTTGCAAAAGCCTGCCGCCGAAATAACCGCCGACTGCGCCGGCGCCGACCACCAGGATTTTCATATCGCTAGATCAACAAGCTTTTAAGCGTTTTGGCAGTCCTGTCGAATAAAGAGTCGAAATAGCCACAGTTTTCCGTTGCCGCTTTTCGGTTACGAAGGCGATTGGAAATGCCGATCGAATGGCGCGAGGTTTCCGCCACAACAAAATTTACGTCCGTATCAGACCTCGGTCGAGTATGTGCCTCCTAATCCACCGCTGGACTTTCAAGATGCCCAACAGATAGCATCAGGCCTTGGAACAAACTGGGGACAGCTGACCGAAGTGAACGAGCAATAGCGCGGAAATGAGAAAAGCATCATGAAATTGTTGCCGTTTTTAGCTGCTCATGGATTTCCCTGGTCTCAGGCGGCCATCAGCTTAGTCAGCGCGCTGATCGGCGGATTGATCGCCGGATTCCTTACGGTGCTAGCCCAGGACAAGGCCATCCGCGCACAGAGACAGACTGTTCAGGATGCGGAGGCGCGAGAAGTCAGCGGTATTCTCAAAGCAATCGAGGAAGAGTTATCTGACGTCGATGGTTGGTTCATCGATTGGTTGGAAAAAACATTGAAAGACCGGCCACAACAGCCACTAAACATTACACCGATTCACCAAAACCCATTCACCATCTTTGACGCCAATGCTGCGGCAATCGGAAAGATTGCTGACCCAGAATTGCGCCAAATGATCATTCGAAGTTATATCCGAGCTAAGACTCTGTTGGATTTGGTAAATCACTATTCCGAGAAGTACACTATCTGGCAGCAGCTTCGCCACGGAATAGGCGCGGATACGTCGGGTGCTTTATCGATGCGAGACGAGCTTCTTGTACGGATGAGTGACATTGAAAGACTCACTGAAGGAATTAAACCGACTCTAACGCGTGCTCTAGAGCTTCTCCGAAAGACCAGTGCCAAATAGCGACGCAAGACTCTTTGTAATCGGTTTCCCGCAAGCCTGGCTGAGAACGCCTCACCCAATCCCCGCAAGATCAAGGTCGTGACGTTAACGCCCCAAAGCTCCTGGTGGGAACCAATCTTTCTGTGCTATCGATTAACTTTCGGATTCCAGCCGAGCAGATTATAAATGTAGTAACGCACTATCCCGACGTATTCATGTGCAGCCAGATCGGCGATAGCGAAGTTGTATCCGGTTGGGAGGATCGATATCGCTGGAGCAACATAGTCAGCAGGGCTAGGCGTCGGGTGGATGTTAAAGTGGCCGAAGTACAAGAGTGCGCGTCGCAGATGAAGGCCTGAGGTTACCAGAAACAGTTTGTCAAACTGTTGCTCGTGTAAGATCGATTCGGTAAATTCGGCATTCTGGAAGGTATTCATACTGCGTCGTTCGAGTATAATGTCGCTATCGGTAACGCCGAGTTGTGTCATCACAGTTCGGTAAGCTTCTGCCTCGGCTATTCCGGTCCCAGAAGCATCTCCACCGCTGATGAGAATATTGCACTGATGGTTTCTTTTCTTTGCCAAAGTGTACAGCCGCACCGCCTCCAGAATCCGTGAATACGATAAAGCAGATGGCTTTACGATGGACCGGCCCGGTAAGAGCACCGTGCCATCCCCTAAAACGATAATAACATTCCGCTCTCCCCAGGCAGGATTCTCGCCAGCCAATGTCGATTGGAGCGAGCCTAATAAAAGCGATGGTATCCACCCAGATCCCACTGCTTCAAACGCGATCAATGTAACTAAGATCATGATTGCGGTGGTTCTGCGGCACGTGAGTAGAGCGGCGCCGGCCAATCCGATCAGGCACAAAATAGCTAAGGTGATCATCCGGATGGACGGTCCAGTGAGTGGGTCGCAGAAGCAAGAACGCGCCTACGTTAGCTCATCTGCGTCGTTAGCGATGAGCGTCGGCGTGGCCCCGGCCTTTTGCATCTTCAATGTCGACGTAGAAGTATTCGCTATCGGGAAAGGCGTTCAAGCCATCGAGTGCCAGATCCCGTGCTATCTCATTCAGATTACGATTCCCTCTATATTCGCCGGAGAGAAAAATAAACGCGCTGTCTGACGAAACAGAAATGTGGGCTCCAGACCCGCAAAGCTCCTTAACCGCATTTTCAAAGTATGTCCGGCCCCCGGAGGTATCGCGCACCGTCTGGGCATTTGATTCTTGTGGCGTTTCCACGAGGCCGGCCATTGCCAAAACAACTAGGGCTACGGCGAGTTTCATAAAGATGTTATCGCGGATAATCGACAGGCTTTTCTTGTTCTTTAGCCCTTTTAAGATTTTGATTCCGCCCAGGCTCACACCGTCTTTTAGCCAACTGAAAGACAGGAGGTTAGCTCGCTCGGAAAGTGAACCGGTGAGCATTCTCAACTCTGGCAAATCCTGCGGCTCCTCGAACTCCTTTTTTTTGCGCACTTTTACGGCTATTCCTGATTTCGTGAAGCAGAACAAATAGGACGAGCCTGATCAGCAACCAACTCACTAGCACCAGCACTCTAAGTTGGACAATCGAAAATGGCGGGGATAGGAATGGTGAGCGCGACGGTGATCCCCACACAACTTATGAGGCAGCCATGAGCACCAAGGAAGTCCGTAGTAGCGACGCGACCAGCGATCCGAGTATCGCCAGAGTTGACATGAAGCTCGAAGTAGTCGTCATCCCCGTCTCCGATGTCGACCGCGCGAAGGAGTTCTACGGAAGGCTTGGTTGGCGGCTCGACGCCGACGTCACCGGCGACAACTCCCGCTTGATCCAGTTCACGCCTCCGGGCTCTGGGTGCTCGATTCAATTCGGCACGAATATCACGTCGGCCCCGCCCGGTTCGGCTCAGAGTCTATACCTGGTCATCTCAGACATCGATGCTGCGCGCAACGAGCTCGTCGCGCACGGCGTCGAAGCGAGTGAGGTGTTCCACTGTGAAAAGGGGTACGCTTGTCGGTTTCCGGGCAACCAAGGCCGGGTCGGCGGCCCGCACCCCGAGCGTGGCAGCTACGGGTCATTCCTCTCATTTAGGGATCCCGACGGTAACAGCTGGCTGCTGCAGGAGGTCACGACGCGGCTTCCTGGGCGGGTCGCCGGCAACGCGACGTACGCGTCGGCGGCCGACCTGTCGCAGGCGCTGAAGCGCGCCGCGGCCGCGCACGGTCAGCACGAGGCGCCGACGGGACAAGCCGATCCAAACTGGCCGGACTGGTACGCCGAGTACATGGTGAGTGAGCGGGCCGGCAAAGAGCTGCCGCTATGAGAGCGGCCTGGTACGAGAAGCAAGGGCCGGCCACGGAGGTTTTGAGAGTCGGAGAGATGCCGGACCCTCATCCTGCTGGCAGCGAAGTTCGCATTCGTGTAGTCGCATCGGGCGTCAACCCGGGCGATGTTAAGAAGCGTCAAGACACCTTTGGTTACGGCATGGCGTACGCGCGCGTCATTCCGCACAGCGACGGAGCCGGGCAGGTGGACGAAATCGGTGAGGGCGTTCCTTCCGAATGGCTCGGGCGGGCGGTCTGGTGCTACGGGGCCCAATCCTATCGCCCGTTCGGTACGGCAGCCGAGTTTACGGTAGTCCCATTGGATCAAGTGGCTCCCCTGCCTCCGGGCGTGTCGATGGAGCAAGGAGCTTGCCTGGGGATACCCGGCATCACCGCGCGCCGCGCCGTCCATGTTGCCGGAGCCGTGAGTGGACGGACCGTGTTGGTTCAGGGGGCAGCAGGTGCGGTTGGCTTGTGCGCGGTTCAATTGGCTCGTCGTGCAGGAGCACAGGTGATCGGGACTATTCGGTCTTCTGCGGACGAAGCAACCGCGACGACAGCGGGTGCCCATCAAGTTGTCCTTAATGATGAGCAGCTGATTGCGAAGGTACGGGCGCTGGCGCCGGATGGAGTCGACCACATTATCGAAGTGGCCTTCGGAACCAATCTGGAAGCCGATCTCGAACTGCTGAAGCTGAACGGGTCGATTGCCGCCTACGCCACCGATCGTGAGAATCCCCAGATCCCGTTTTGGCCAATGGTGTTCAAGGACATTCGGTTATTCTTTCTTGGAAGCGACGACTTTCCAAGGGAGGCAAAAGCGTTAGCCGCCAAGGATCTGAACGCGGCGCTTGAAGCCGGGTGGTCAGGTTTCAATATTGCCGAACGAATTCCTCTATCCGAGATCGCGCGGGCACACCAACTTGTTGAACATCCAACGCGACGCGGGCGGGTTGTGGTCATCCCGTAGTCGAAAACGGTTGATGACCGGCAGACTCACTGCTTGAGGAGCAAGCCTTTTGGAATGACCATACGATCTAACCCCTCAAAGCCGAACTGCACCAGCAACGCCAGTAATGCAGCGGGAATGGCACCCTGCAGAATGGTATTTGCGTCGTTGAGGTTAAGCCCGCTTAGAATGGGTTCGCCCAGCCCGCCGACCCCGATTAACGCGGCGAGTGTAGCGGTACCAACGTTGATAATTGCGCTGGTTTTTATGCCGGCCAAAATCGTACGTGAGGCCAGTGGCAGAAATACCTTCCACAGCTGCGCACGCGGCTCCAAGCCAAGCGCCGCGGCCGAGTCCCGGACCGCTGCGGGAATGTCCTGAAGACCTGTCGCGGTGTTGCGGACAATTGGCAACAAGCTATACAGAAACAGCGCAAAGATCGCAGTTGTCGGGCTGATCCCGAAAAAGGGAACCGGTACGAGCAACGCCAGTAACGCGAGCGACGGGATGGTTTGAATGACTCCACATGTGCTCAGAATGACGTTGCTGACTGGGCCGGGACGGCTTGCGCGGATTCCAAGCGGCAGGCCGATGACAATTCCGAGGAACAGTGAGGCTCCCACCAATTCCAGATGCCGCAGAATCCACCGGCCAATTTTTGTCGCTAAGTTGCCATCCGCTCGTGTTGGCGCATCGCCAAAGTAGAGCGCGGCGGCCAGCGCGTAATCCTTGGTCCGCTCTGCCTCGGCATTGAGGCGGGTCATGCGCGCTTCGTCTAATGTGCCCGCAAGCTTTTCCAGCGCGGCAATCGCACGAGGATCGATGTCCAGCCGGTAAAGAAACACTGCCTTGTACTGCGGGAAGAAGTGCAGGTCGTCGTCGAGTACAACGAGATCGTTTTCGGCGATTTTGGCGTCTGTCGAATAGGCGTCCTTTAGATCGATCGAGCCGTTGGCCAGCGCGGCGTAGCCGAGTGCGTGATCGATTCCGCGTACATCGTCCATCTGCAAATTGTAGCGCCGGCTGAGTGGCGCCCAGCCGTCCTGCCGGTCGAGGAACTCATGCGTCAGGCCCACTCGCAGGCTGGCATGTTGCCGCAAATCGCTGATTTTGTGAATGCCGAGCTGGGCGGCACGATTCCGCTTCATTACCAGTCCGTAAGTATTATTGAAGCCAAGCTCACCAGTTACGCCGATGCCCTGTTCACGAAGCAGCGCACGGATGTCGCCTGTGCTGAGCGGTTCCTTTGTCTTTAAAATTTCCTCACCAATTGTGCCCGTATATTCTGGATAGAGTGAGATTTGGCCATCGCGCAAGGCTTGCCATAAAATGATTGTTCCACCCATCCCCTGCCGAAGTTGAACTGTAAATCCCGCGTCTTGCAGAACGGCCCTGGCAAGCTCGCCCAACACGTAGGACTCGGTGAATTTCTTCGAGCCGACAATCACGTGCTTCGGCGGTGCAGCAGCGCAGAACACCAGAACAACTAAGGTCGCGATTGTCGATCTCATGCGGTCGCTAACACGCGCTGCGCGTTCAGGAATTCCCGGACAAACGGCGACGCCGGCCGGCTCCGCAGGTCGTCGAGCGTTCCGGACTGAACGATGCGGCCTTCATTGAGCAACACAATCCGGTCAGCCAAAAAAGCGGCTTCGGCCATGTCGTGGGTCACCAGGACAGTGGTTTGGCGGAGGCGTTCGAAAATCTCTTTTAATTCCTCCTGCAACCGCGCGCGCACCATCGGGTCGAGCGCACCGAACGGCTCGTCGAGAAGCAGCACACCGGGCTCAAGCATCAGCGCTCGCATCAGGCTGACGCGCTGACGTTGGCCACCGGAGAGCTCGACCGGATAGCGTTGGAGGCCATTCTCAGGGAAATGAGTCAGCTGGCACAGCTCTCGCAGTCGAGTTTCCATTTGCGCAACAGGCCGTTTCAAATGCTTCGCCATCAACAACACATTCTGTGCGGCAGTTAAATGGGCGAACAGGCCGCCTTCCTGAATCACGTAACCGATCCGCCGCCGCAGGGCCAGAACACTGGTCGCCGAGACGCGCTGACCCTCGATTCTGATCGTGCCGGTTGTCGGCTCGAGCAAACCAATGATTAGCCTCAAAATCGTTGACTTGCCGCAACCGCTAGACCCAATCAGAACGGTTGTTTTTCCGGCGTCAATGGACAGATCCGTTTCGTGAAGCGCGATGGTCGTGCCAAATTTTTTGCTGACAGATTCGAGTTCAATCATTCGACCGTGAGATACTGAACGCTGAACAGATTTCCAGCGTCGATCCAGACCTTTTTGACGGTCCATCCAGAGCGCCCCGCGAGTTTGGCGAACTCGTCCACGCTGTATTTGTACGAGTGTTCCGTGACGATGTGCTCTCCCTCCTCGAAGAAAAAGGTGGTTCCATTTAGTTGCACACTCTGCTCGACCAAGCTAACCAAGTGCATCTCGATCCGGCCAAATTCTTCGTTGTAAAACGCGTGATGTTGGAATTTGTCACCCCGAATCCCGGCACCGAGTGAGCGATTGATCCGTGCAAGCAGGTTAAGATTGAATCTGGCGGTCACGCCCCGCGCGTCATTGTAGGCGCGTTCAAGTGTGAGCCGGTCCTTTTTCATATCCACGCCAATTAAGAGTCCGCCGCCCGCCCCGCAGAGAATCGCAATTCTGCGGAGAAAATTCTCGGCCTCAGCCGGCTCGAGATTGCCGATTGTTGAACCTGGAAAAAAAGCAACTGTCCGGCGCACTCTGCTGGGTATCTCTGGCAACGTAAATTCTCTGGTAAAATCGGCGCATACTGGTGCGATGCAAAGCTCCGGATAGACGCGTGCAAGTCTGGCAGAGGATCGCAATAAATGTGCTCGCGCGATATCGACCGGCACATAGGCGGCAGGGGCACGCAGGTGATCCAGCAAAATCCGTGTCTTGGCATTGCTACCGCTGCCAAACTCAACCAAGCAACACTCCGGACCGCATAGGTCGCTAATCTCGGCGGTCCTTTCCCACAGAATGCCCACCTCGGTCCGCGTAAGATAATATTCGTCGAGGCAGCAAATCTGATCAAAAAGCTGGCAGCCTATCTCATCGTAGAAAAATTTCGGTGCGATAGACTTTGGGTGTCGCGAGAGACCGAGTAGAAGCTCGTCGAAAAACGCGTCGACCGAAGGTTCCAAGTTATGCAGAGCAGGGTGTGCGTCGCGGCGGACTTTCATTGTTCAGAGGCGATTTTGAACTCGGCCAAAATAGGCCGAGTCAGGTCACGCTTTTGGCCAGGCGGATTCCCATGAACTGCCAGCGTGCGTTTGGCGGGAAAAAATTGCGGTAGGTTTTGCGGATGTGCGATTGCGAGGTGGCGCATGAGCCCCCGCGCAGAACGTACTGATTGCACATGAATTTCCCGTTGTATTCGCCCAGCGCACCGCCTGTGGGCCAATACCCTGGATATGGGGAATAGGAACTACTTGTCCATTCCCAGACGTCGCCAAACATTTGTGCGAGCGGCTGGCTGGCGGCTATTTCGGCGACCTGCCGTGGATGAAAACGTTCGTTCTCCACAAAGTTTCCTGCGTATGGCAAATTCGCCGCCGCGACCTCCCACTCGAATTCGGTCGGCAATCGCGCTGCCGCCCAACGGGCAAACGCATCAGCCTCGAAGTAGCTCACATGGCAGACTGGCTCGCTCGCATCCAGCACACGCATCCCTGCCAACGTGAAGATTGACCAGTTTCCGTCACGTTTTTCCCAATAAAGCGGCGCCTCCCAACGTTGCTCGCTGACGGTGTACCAGCCCAGCGAAAGCCAAAACTCCGGTCGCTGATAACCACCATCCTCAATAAATTCGAGATAATCTCCGTTTGTAACCAGGCGCGGTGCCAGCTGAAATGCTTCGACGAATTGGCGGTGTCGCGGGCCTTCGTTATCAAAATGAAATTCACTGCCTGCGTAGCCTACCTCGTAAACTCTCGCTGGAAATGTCTCCCACCGCGTCAGCGGAACCGCTGCGGACTCCTGTGCTGAGCGCTCGCGAAAAGCAGGCCGCAGCGGATTTTCGGAAAACAAATGTTTGATGTCCGTCAATATTAACTCCTGGTGTTGCTGTTCATGATGGAGACCAAGCACGACCCTCGGCGCGAACTTTTCCAGGATCGCCGGCTTCTGAAATATTGCGTCCATCAAACCATCAATTTGGTGCCGATATTCAAGCGTCTCGCGCAGAGTGGGCCGGGAAATAAGCCCTCGCTTGGGCCGACAGTGCATTTTACCCGCAGCATTGTAATAAGAGTTGAACAAGTAGGCGTACTGCGGGTGGATCGGTCTGTAGTCCGGTAATGCTTCTTTGAGAATAAAGGTCTCGAAAAACCAACTGGTGTGCGCGAGATGCCATTTGGTGGGGCTCACCTCTGGCATCGTCTGCACGACACAATCCTCGGGCTCAAGGGTCTGGCAGAGCTTTTCGCTGAACTCTCGTACCCAACGGTACCTGCCAGCGAGATCCTGCGAATTTGCCTCTGCGAACCGCGCCGTAGCGGGTTCGGCTCCCGTCGGCGCTACAGGCGGGGCACGCATAAATAAAACTCTAAGAAGAAGACCGCTGGCGACAAGGACAAAGAACGTCCTTAAGGAAAATTTCCGTGCCAGGTCGATTCATTCGATTCATCCGCTATCGGGCGTTTGGAGCCGCGCATGGGCACAATGGGTATTGTTGGCAGAGGTCCTCCTTCGTCCGGCCAAGGCCGGACTACGGCGCGACAAGCTGTCCCGCCCTACAGCGTCACTCGTCACTTTTTCTAATCCTTTTCACCAAGAGTTTGGACGTACGTTTTGCCGTATGGATAGAAGAGTTCCTTGCGGCCTTGTTCCCACGCCGCTTTGAGCTCGGGCGTTGTGATATCCCAATCCGGCCGGCATTTCTTCGTCACCGCACGCAAATCCTGGCGGAGATCTTCCAGCGTGGGCCGGCCAAAGAACCAGTAGCCATTGTAGACTTTATAGATTACCAGACCGGGTTCGAGCACAATCGTGTGCGGGATCATTGGGTTGTGTTCCGGATCGGTGTACTCAGCGATGTCGAGATCTTTCTGGATCTTGCGCGCCGGGTCGGAGAGGAAGGGCCAGTGCGCGCCAACTCCGGTGCGAAATTCATTCGTCTGAGTAATGTTGTCAGTGCTAATCGTGGTCAGCCGGCAATAGCCAACCTCAAGCTCGGCATGAAGTTGAAGAAGCAATTCATGCTGTCGGCGGTCCTTTGGGCAGTAACCGCCGCGGCTGAGCACGAGAACCATTGGATGTTGTCCTTGCAATTCGGAGAGCTTGCGCCGCTTTGTCGTGTGATCGGGAAGTTGGTAATCGGGGAACACAGCCCCTGGAACTATGTCAGTCCGCATATGCAAACCGCCTTTCTTGTTAAGAACTTAACGACCTTGGCCGGCGCGCTGTTCGGTATCCGCTTCGGCAGATGTCTGCAATCAGTCGAAGGGCCGCCAACTGATGCAGGTTTGTTACAGCCCGCCCCTTAATCTAGCTTCTTGCATGTTTTGGATACGATCATTTGTCAACGAATTACACACGTGGCAGTGGCTCGGAATTCTTATCGCACGATTAGCGGTCGGTCTGCTGTTCTTCCTTTCCGGACGAGCCAAACTGTTTATCCCGGAGCGACGCGAAGTGATGCGGCAAACGATGCTGAATGCTCACATTCCTTTTCCGGAGCTCAACGCGCTCTTTGTTTCAATAGTTGAATTTGTCTGTGGCGCACTCATTGTTCTCGGAGCGCTAACACCCCTTGCTTGTTTGATGCTCGGCGGAGTGATGATTACGGCAATCGCAACTACTGCGATTCGAAGTGTTAAGGCGTCCGCTCCTCTTGACTGGCTCTCCGACCTTTTATACCTGCCAGAGGTACTCTATCTCGTGATCCTTCTATTGCTTTTCCTATCCGGACCCGGTTGGTTCAGTGCGGATTCGCTAATACTTTCTTAAGGATCGTCGGCATCGAACGGCATTGGCATCGAGCGGCATCGAGCGGCATCGAGCGGCATCGAGCGAGAGACCATGCCGAAGAACGCGAACATACTACACGAATCCCGGCACTCGTGGGATCGTCGGCATCGGTTCCCTGCGTTCGCGGCGATCCCGCTCGATGCCGACGATGCCAATGCCGCTCGATGTTGCCAGCTAACTGGGATATTCGTCGGGGTAAGGACTTAGATCCGGCCGCGGCGGTAGACCATCGCCGACTGATCGGCCTTTGGGTAATTCCCAGTCTTCCTGGCGGCCAAGCGCAGTTAAATCCAGGAAATAGTAACCTCCGCCGACTGTCTCGCAGCCGCGGCCGTAGCTGGAATAAGTATGATAAACTTCGTCGCCTTTGCGCAGGAAGCAGCTTATCCCAGGCAAATCGAAGGGTTGTTCACCCTGCAGATAGTAGGAAGTGCCTGCACTTTCGTGCTGCTCCGGAGTCCGATAATTGTACACAACTGGAGCAACTGAAACATCAAAGCTGACGTGGTAGTCGTAGTTGAAGGAATTCCTAAACGACGAATACCATGGGATCGTCCAACCCATCCGCTTCTTGAACGTTAGTATCTTGGTAAGTGGAGCGCGTGAGATGAGCGCGAGCGTAGTGTTGCGTGAGTGCAGGCTGTTGAAATGACCGCGCGCGACCTGATCCGCCCAACCGGCGCAACCCGGGCACGGGTTGTCCAGCGGCTGGCCCTTGTCCCAATGCCACATGAAATGATACACAAAAAGCTGCAGACGCCCGTCAAACAGGTCCACCAATGATTTGGGACCGTCAGGACCGTCGAAGATGTATTCTTGCTCCACCAGTACCATCGGCAACTCACGTCGAGCCGTATTAGTCTGATCACGGGCACGGGTCAGTTCTTTCTCACGCTCAAGCAGGTCGAGCCGCGCTTTGAGCCATTCCTCACGGGGAACAATCCTTGGGTAGTTGATAGCTGTAGTTGTCATAGTGATTTTGTCCTGAGATTTGTGACCTTTTCTAAATCACGACGAACGAACCCGCGCGTTTTGGACACCAACCGCGGGACTTTTCAGTCCCGCGGTTAGCGGTTTTCGGTTTTCAGTTTTCCGGCTTCGCATCAGGCTCGGTCGGAGAGGTCAGTTTTCTGTTTTCCGCCTTTGCGCAATGCTACGTCGGACAGGTCAGTTTTCGGTTCCATGCGTTCGCGGCGATCCCGCTCGATCCCGCTCGATGTCGCTCGATGTCGCTC
>Ga0126381_100003361_pt1 | contig 17404 bp, 10 predicted proteins | sample PanSoiMetPlot_28_FD_96465 | JGI IMG/M metagenome (GOLD analysis project Ga0126381, IMG submission 96465) | Tropical forest soil microbial communities from Panama - MetaG Plot_28 | ecosystem: Environmental > Terrestrial > Soil > Tropical forest > Bulk soil | place: Panama | collected 2016-02-17 | reverse complement strand
GCCATCGAGCGAGTAGCCGATGTTCTTGCCGGGATGATGCGCGGAGGCGCGGCCAACTCGCACTATGACCTCGGGCTTTCTCTCCGCACCCGCAACGCCGGTCGTATTTGCGAAGAGCGGCGGTTGTGAGCTGCGATCCGGTTGAGGACGGTCGAGATCCCAGTGCACGAAGCCGCCATAGTCGCCAATCGCAGAGATTAGATGTGCGCCAGAAGGCGGGCTGAGCAGATCGAGCGCGACCGTTTCATCGATTCCAGTGCTCATCACGCTCCAGCGTGTCGGCTGGCCCCGATCCATGTCGGTGAGGTCGAAGGTTTCCCAACCACCGTAGCCAGTCGTGAATATTGCGTGATTGGAATTGAACGGATCGATTTCGATGTCAAACATCCAATGGATGGGCGTGTCCGCGACATAAGGCGCAAGCGAGGCGTCCAACTGTCCGCCGGAGGCGAAGACCGCCTGCCAGGTTTTGCCGCCATCTTTGGAGCGATAGATGTCATCGTGATCCCCCTGTCCATTGACATGGCGGTCGAAAGAAGTTGCGATGAGGGTTTCGGGATCCTGTGCGTCAACAGAAACGCCGACCCAGCCAAATCCCGTTTGGGTTGACGCCGGCTTTTCCGGAGTCACATCGGTCCATTGACCGGTCTCGGTATTCAGTTTCCATACGGCGCCATGCCCCATACGCCAAGGGCCGGGGACCGTGCCATAGGCAATGTATAGATTGCCATCCGAGGCGAGTGCGGCGCGGTGCGGACGATACTGCGTAGGTTCGTTTGCAATCGCTTGCCAGGTTTCGCCGCTATCCCGGCTGAGAAAAAGATTCGTGCGACCGAGAACAGATGCGCCGATATAAATCGTTGCCGTGGCCTTACCCTTGCTGCCGCTCCTGGGATCGAAAATCACGAACACAATTCCCGCACCCCGCCGCTGCGCCGCCATCCATGGGTTTTCGCCAGGAGAGGGAGTCGCGGCAGGCTCGCTCACATCGGGGAAACTGGTCACTCGATTCCAGTGCGCCCCGGCATCCGAGCTCTTCCACAAACCATCGTGGCGCGTACCCAGATAAAGAATGTCGCCTTCGTTCGGATCGACGGCAAGCCGCTCTCCGTTACCGCGCCCGGTTTCGTTGCCTCCGAACTTGAACGGCACATTCGTCCGCTGAAACGTCCGGCCGCGATCGCGCGAGCGCAGAATCGCTCCGCTAGGCGTCGCCGGATTGGTATAAGTTCCGCATGCCAGATACACGCGTTCGGGGTCGGAAGCATCGACAGCAATACTCTCTACGCCCATCAGGTTCAAGTCAGAATAAGAAACCCAATCGAGCAGCGGTTCCCAGCGCTTGCTCTGGTCGTTCCAGCGGTACGCGCCGCCAATATCCGTCCGGGCATAGCGCAGGCCTTTTTCTTTGGGATGAAAGACGATGCCATCCACAAAACCGCCGCCGACGATCTGCACGTTTTTCCAGGTGTAAGGCTGTTCGGTTGTCCCTTTCGCGCGGATTTTTGCGGGTGACAACAACGATGCGATGAGTGTGATCAGAAGTTTTGCCGATGATCTCGAAATCATGAGAGTGCTCTGGCTTTTCTTTCCTGTCCTGAGTGGCAAAGGGCACAAAGGTACCCGAAGAAGGCTTACTCAAACTTCGATGAAAGCCGGTGTGGAGCGTCATCGCCCGAGCTTTACCACCACCTCTTCGCCTTTGTAGCTCACGGTGCGATCTATTTGCGGAGTGAACGAAAATCCTATGGCCTTGCTTTTTGAGACCAGCACCACGTCAAACGTCCGCTCAGGCAGCATCTCCGGAAATGATCCTTCGCGCCTGCCGATGGTGAGGGTCTGCGCGGCATCATCCCAGCGAATCGGGATCCGGGCAAACTCCCCCTTTTCGTAGTTGTAGGTGAGACCGTCGTCTCCGTACAGATCGAAACTTCCGTTCGCTCCGCTATACACGAAAAGGGTAATCGGATCAGACTTCTTGTCCGTCGTGTACTGAATTTCCGGCCCGAAGGGAACGATCGACCCGGCGCGCACGTGGATAGGGATCTGATCGTAAGGAGCGGATGCTGCGACCGACCCTCCGCTTGCAACCGGTTTGTCTGCCACCGCGCCCGTCCAGAAGTCGTACCAGGTGCCGCGCGGCAAATAAACCGACCGACTGCGTGCTTGGTAGGTGGTTACGGGCGCGACGAGGAACGCCGGTCCGAACATATACTCGTCCGTGATATCCCGTGCTTTTCGATCATCGGGAAAATCCATCACCAGCGGCCGCATCATCGTGCTGCCATTCTGGGTTATGTCTCCTGCCTGCGAATACACGTAGGGCAAGAGCCGATAGCGCAGCCGATCGAATTTCAGCTGAGCCCGATACGCAGGACTCGACTCGCCTCCCAGAAACCACATCTCGCGGTTGGGAAATTCGCCATGCACGCGCAGCAACGGCACGAAGGTGCCAAACTCAAACCAACGCGCGTTCAGCTCACGCCATTCCTCCACGTCTTCGGGCTTGGGATTTTCCGTGGAAAACCGTGCCGGAACGGAAAAACCGCCGACATCCATCGTCCAGTACGGAATGCCGGAAATCGAAAAACTGAGCCCGGCAGATATTTGCAGACGCATTGCGGTCCATGTGGAAGAAGTATCGCCGGACCACGAGGCCGCGGCGTAGCGCTGCTGACCGCTGTAGGCGGACCGAGTAAGAATAAAAACGCGCTGATTGGGCGCAACTTCTCGCTGACCGGTGTAGACGCCTTCACTATTCATCAGCGGATATGCGTTCAGCACGCTGGCTCCCGTGCCCAAGTACGTCGGATTCATATGTGTGCGTTGGCCTTCGAGCGTGGGCGTGGGCAGAAGATCAGGTTCGGTAGCATCCATCCACCAGGCATCGACGTGCTTGGAGAAGAGTTCGCGATTCACCTGAGACCAGAAAAGCTTGCGCGCATCAGGACTGAATGCGTCATAGAACGTATAAGGATGTCCGACCCAATCGTGAAGTCCTTCTTTCAGGTTTTGCTCATACAGGAAGCCGCGCGAGTGCATGGCTTCAAAGTTCTCGGTGCCCGGATAAAACTTGCCCCAGACAGAAATCATCAGACGCGCATGTCGGTCGTGGATGGAGTTGATCCACCCCTGCGGATCGGGAAAGCGTGCGGGATCGAATTGATGCGAGCCCCACTCGGCTTCTTTCCAGTAAAACCAGTCCTGCACGATATTGTCGAAGGGAATGTGGCGCGATCGGAACCCATCAATCACGTCCAGGCTCTCCTGCGCGGTCTTGTATCGTTGCCGGCTCTGCCATAGCCCGAAGGCCCAGACCGGCATCATCGGAGCCGGGCCGGTGATCTGGCGATAGCCGGCGATCACTCGATCGATCTTGGGGCCGTAGACAAAGTAATAGTCGACGCCATCGCCCACCTCAGACCACAGCGAAATCCCGTCTTGGTGCGAAGGTGTTTTCCAGGTGAGGTTCGACACCACAAGCCCGCCCTGATCTTTTGACCATTCCAGCTTCAGATGGTAGCGATGGTTGGCTTCAAGGTGAATCCGTGCCAGATCCTTCCAGGGTAGCCAGGACTGGCGCCAGTGGTTCATCAGCAGCTTGTCATCAATCCAGAACTTGATGCCGTCGGTCGAGAACCCCTGAAACAGATAATTGCCGGTTTCCGGCGCAAGGAGTGTGCCTTCCCAGCGAACACTGACGTCGCCGTCGGGCAAATCTGGATGAATGACGCGGTTCGGATTCGCCGTCTCACCCTTGATATCGATATCGATCTTCGGATCGGTGCGGGTCGCGACCAGTTTCTCAAAGTGTGCCCCAGAATAAAACGAGCCGGTGAGGCCGCCGGGCCTGCCATTTGCGTCAATGAGTTGAGCCGCGGGAATGGGTTCAAACGGCCGGAGGTCGCCAAATCGCGTGTAGGAAGGGTTATCCCACAGAATGCCATAGCCCCGGCTGGAGACCAGAAACGGAATGGCGTCGGTGCCGTTGTGTTGCCAGAGATCCAGATCGTAGCCCTTGATGTCGACAAGCCCCAGTTGATTCTCGCCCAAACCATAAAGCGATTCTTCGGGGTTCGGTTCCCACTGCTGCTGTACATGGAGCGTCTGCTTACCCGTATCTTGGGCGGGCGTAATGGATCGGCTCTCGGGCTTCTCTGCGGCAATCATCTTGCCTGCGGAATCGAGAAAACTCACAGCACCTGACGTCGTGTCCACGCGTACGGTCATGTTTCCGGTCGTAAGAGCCACAGAATGCGCATCGTTGGTTAGGGTCCATCCCGTGTACGGCGTTGGCGGGGGCAAGACCGGCAGACTCTTTCGCTCAAAAAACGATCGGTCTTTGGCAACGGCTACGCGAACGACATTTTCGCCGCGAAACTGAATTCTCAGAAATCCGCTCGGAACCGGAAGAATGATGCCGTCAGGCTGTTTTTCCGGCGCAGAGGATTGAGCTAGAGACCCGGTAATAAGAAGGGCGAACGTCAACATCAAGCAGAACATGACAAAACGCAAAAGTCGCCTCATGAGTTCTCCGAAGGAGCCTGTCATGATAATCGATTTTCTTCGTGAAAAGCAGTGTTTTCGGCGCAGCGGCACCGGGGAAAGGAAGACGACGGCCGGAAAATTCTCCGCCTTGCAGCGCGGCTGCCGTTTCACCGAAGAAAGGCCGCCGCACTCTCAGCTGCGTCGGCGGCGAGAACCAACCATTAGTTCCTGAGCGTCTTTCCGGTTTTTAACGTGTACTGAATCCTCTCCTGCGTCTTGCGCTCACCGCAAAGCGATTTGAAAGCTTCCCGCTCCAGATCGAGGACATACTGTTCGCCGATCGGCGTGCCCGGCGTTACATTTCCGCCGCAGAGCACCTCGGCAATCTTGTGCCCGAGTTTCACTTCATAATCGGTGATGTACCCGCCCTCATGCATCAGGTGCACGCCCAATTTGAGGGTCGCCAAAATGCTTTCCCCCGGCGCAGGAAAGTGTGTCCGAGGCACCGGAGCTTCATAGCCGGCTCGACCCAATTCCAGTGCTTGAGCCTTGGCATCGGCCAGCACGCGCTCTCGGTTCATGCTGATGCGGTCGCTATTCGAGAGGAAACCGTACCCCTGTGCCTCCGGCGCCGAGGTCGCAACCTTGGCTGTCGCGATGGTCTCGAACGCCTTCTTCATGGTTTCGGTGAGTTCGATGGAATCGGCTAATCCGACCGACGGCCTAGTTCCACGCCGGAGCGCCCCCGCGCTATCAATGGCGCGCAGCAGCATTTCTTTCGATCCGCCGCCGCCCGGAAGCAGGCCGACGCCGACTTCGACCAGGCCAATGTAAAGTTCCGCATGAGGCTGGCGTGCCGCCGCATGCAGCGTAATCTCGGCGCCGCCACCCAGGGTCATGCCAAACGGCGCTACCACGACCGGCTTCGGAGAAAACTTGATGGCCTGGGTCATTCCCTGGAATTGCCGGATAGCAAGATCCACCTCATCCCACTCTTCTTCCTGCACCGACATGAGCAGCAGCATGAGGTTTGCGCCTACAGAGAAGTTCGCCGCGTCGTTGGTGATGACGAAAGCGTCAAAGGGATCCCCGGGGCCATGCGGCTTCAAGCTTTGGGTGATGAGCGAAATAATGTCGGCGCCGAGCGAATTCATTTTCGAGTGGAATTCAATGCAGCCAACGCCATCGCCCAGATCGACCAGCGAGGCTCCGGCGTTTTTCTTAACCACCCCATTGGATTTTTTCGCCACCGTCACCGACCACACGCCGGAGGGAACCAGCACGGCCGAATACTGGCTCGTCCTTAGGTCAAAGAAAGCGTGGCCGGAGGGAATTTCTCGGTCTTCCAGGTACCAGGATTTCCTTCCTGCAGCCAACAGCTTCTCTGCATTCTCCGCCACCGCACGCCCTTCTTTCTTCATGCGCGCGAGCGTGGGTTCCACTCCGGCGGCATCCCAAAGCTCGAAAGGCCCGACCTCCCAATTGAAGCCCAGACGCATGGCGCGATCGATCTCGACGATGGTGTCGGAAATCTCCGGTACACGGTTGGCGGAGTAATTCCACAAATCGCACAGCGCGGACCACAGGAATGCTCCCGCTTTGTCGCCGGCCTGTAGGCCTCCGCTCTCGAGTCCCAGCAGTATGCGTAGACGCGGGCCGATTTCCTCGACATTTTTCGCTAGGTCGAGAGCAGGTAATTTCGGTTTTTGTCGCGGATGATATTCGAGCGTCTTCCAGTCGAGGGTTAGTCGCTCTTCCTGTCCATCTGGCAGCTTCGTTTTCTTGTAGAAACCACCCCGCGCTTTGTCGCCCAGCCACTTGCGCGCCACCATCTCTTCGAAGAAGGACGGCAGCTGACACGACGGGAGGGCCTGGTCTTTCGCGGTCTTCTCCAGGTTGCTGACCACATGTCCCAGAATGTCGAGTCCCACCAGATCGATCGTGCGGAACGTGGCCGACTTAGGCCAGCCCACCGCCTGTCCAGTGAGGGCGTCGACTTCCTCGATCGTGAGATCCATCTCTTGCATGAGTCGCATGACATTTAGTACCGAGAATGTCCCGATCCGGTTGGCAATAAAGTTCGGCGTGTCCTTCGCAAACACCACACCTTTACCCAAACGCACGTCCGCAAACCATGCGACGGCGTCAATCAAAGCCGGGTCGGTATCGGGGGCGGCAATGATCTCCAGCAGACGCATGTAACGTGGAGGATTAAAAAAGTGCGTGCCGAACCAACTCCGGCGAAAATCCTCGGAGAAGCCTTCGGAGATGAGAGTCACGGGCAACCCGCTGGTGTTCGTAGTCACGATGGTTCCGGGACGGCGCATGGTTTCGACTTTTCGCAGCAGATCTCGCTTGATCTCGAGATTCTCGACCACCGCCTCGATGACCCAATCGACTTCGGCAATCTTCTTCAGGTCGTCTTCGAAGTTGCCGATCGTGACCACATTCGCCAGCGAAGGTTCGAAGAAGGCGGCCGGTTTGGATTTCATCGCCGCATCCAATCCGGCCGCTGCGATCTTGTTGCGCATGGGAGCATCGGCGTCTGGCGGAACCATGTCGAATAGATAGCTGGGGACCCCCGCATTCGCAAAGTGCGCGGCAATGCGGGACCCCATGGTGCCGGCACCGAGAATGGCCACTTTATGAATGCGCTTCATGACAGACTCCTTCCCCTTAGCCCTGGTGACTGTTTACGGGGAGGATCGTGGACCATGCCAGCCACGACCGAACTGAGCATAAGCCTCCTGCGCCGGGAAGGGCAACAACTCTTGAGACCTAGATTGCAATTGATTAGCGTCGGTTCCTGGAGTGTCTGGGACCAGGGGTACGAAGGTTGGTGGAACGCGCACACCACGCGTTCTCTGATTTCGTACTATTCTGAAAGCTTGGAGGTTTTCCATGCGCGAAGTGGTTCTGGTCTCCTCTGTCCGTACCGCTGTGGGCCGCGCGAACAAGGGCACCCTGCGGGCAACGCGTCCTGACGAACTTGCCGCCATCGCCATAAAGGGCGCACTGGAACGTATCCCGCAACTGGATCCGAAGGAAATTGAAGATGTCATTCTGGGTTGCGCGATGCCCGAGGCGGAGCAGGGAATGAACGTGGCCCGGGTCGCCTCGCTCCGCGCCAGCCTGCCGGTGGAAGTCTCTGCCATGACCATCAACCGCTTCTGTTCTTCGGGACTGCAGGCCATTGCCATGGCCGCGGAACGCATTGCGGGCGGCGGAGGGGAAGTGGTCGTTGCCGGTGGAACCGAGTCGATGTCACTCATCCCGATGGGCGGACACAAGATTTCGCCGAACCCATGGCTGGTCGAGCATTACCCCGATTCGTATCTCTCGATGGGCCTGACGGCGGAGCGGGTTGCCGAACGCTACGGCATCACCCGTGAAGCTTCGGATGAGTTCTCGTTCGAAAGTCATCGCAAGGCGCTGGCGGCCATCCCGGCGGGGAAGTTCGAAGACGAGATCGTGCCCGTGCCGGTCAGCTTCACCACTCCCAATGGCTCGAAGCCCAAAAAGCAGGACATCATATTCAAGATCGACGAAGGACCCCGCGCCGACACTTCGCTGGAAGCACTGGCATCGCTCAAGCCCGCGTTTCATGCCAAGGGAATTGTGACCGCAGGAAACTCCTCGCAGACTTCCGACGGGGCGGCTGCGGCGGTTGTCATGTCCGCGGATCGCGCCAAGGATCTCGGCATCAAGCCGCTGGTGCGGTATGTTGCGTTTGCCACGGCGGGGCACAAACCAGAAGAAATGGGAGTTGGGCCGGTCTATGCCATTCCGAAGGCGCTCAAACTTGCCGGCCTCAAGCTCTCTGATATCGACGTGATCGAACTGAACGAGGCGTTCGCGGCTCAATCTCTGGCGGTGATACAAGAGGCGAAACTTGATCCCGGACGCGTGAATCCGAACGGCGGCGCAATTGCTTTAGGACACCCGCTGGGATGCACCGGTGCGAAGCTGACCGCCACGATGATTCGCGAACTCAAGCGGCGCAACGGCCGTTACGGTATGGTCACGATGTGCGTGGGTGGAGGCATGGGCGCGGCGGGAATTTTCGAAAACCTGAACTGAATCTCTCGAGGTTCCGGGCTCGGCTATTTCCGAGAACGTTCTCGGCGATCCTTTGGGGCGACGGCGCGGCGACAATCGAGTCAGAGTATTTCTCCCAGTCGTCGGATGCCTTCCCGGATTTCCGCCTCTCTCATCCGCGAATACCCGAGCAAGACTCCATTGCGCGCCGATGCTCTAAGGAAATACCGCGATACTCCATAGATACCCACGCTTCGTTCTGCCGCTTGCGTAATGACGGTTTCCTCCCTGACGCCGCGCGTGAGCCACAGTACGACATGAGCCCCGGCACCCGCGCCCGTCACGGCAACAGCAGCCCCGAGGTATTTCGCAATCGATTCCAGCAACACCCGGCGGCGGGCTGCGTTCCTTCGACGTTGACGCCGTAAATGCCGTTCGTAAATTCCGCTGGAAATAAACTCGGCTAGCGCCTGTTGTTCCAGCGTAGCTGTATGGCGGTCCGACAACCACTTGGCTGCGCTGAATGACGATACCAAGTTCTTGGGGACGATCAGATACCCGATGCGAAGTGAGGGAAAAACCGTTCGCGAAAACGTGCCAACGTAGATGACCCGTCCTTGGCGATCCAGTCCTTGCAATGATTCCAGTGGATGCCCATCGTAGCGAAATTCGCCGTCGTAATCGTCCTCGACGATAATTGCGTTCCGCCGTTTGGCCCAATCCAGCAGAGCGATGCGCCGGGCCAAGGGAAGGATGGCGCCGGTTGGGAATTGGTGCGATGGCGTGACAAACGCCAAACGAGCCCTCGCAGGCAGCTTCGCGGGATCCATGCCATCGCCATCCACAGCCATCGGAAACAGTTGCGCTCCGGCAGCGCGCAACACTTCCTTGGTGCCCTGGTACCCAGGATTCTCAATGGCGACGCGATGGCCGCGCTCGATCAACACTCGAGCGACCAGATCGAGGGCCTGCTGAGAACCGTTCACCACGATAACCTGCGAAGGATCGCAGACTACCGCGCGGGACCGTCGCAGATGGGTGCAGATGGCCTCTCTCAAAGCCGCATTGCCGCTCGCCTCGCCGTAGTCAAGACCGGATACCGGTCGCTTGCGTGCGCAGCGCAACAGAATGCGCCGCCACATTTCAAATGGAAAGCTTTCGAGATCGCTCCTCCCGTACGCGAAGTCGTAGAGCAGGGAACGCTCGCGGCGCTGCGGAAAATTCATCCGCGACCAGGCGGTTGCGGCGCGCGATCCAAAGCGAGAGAGCCGCACCGCCGCACGACTTTCCTCTGTCGGCGCGTGTCTGCTCCCGAATTGCGTGGCCACATAGGTGCCCGATCCGGCTCTTCCGATCACAAATCCTTCGGCTAGGAGTTGATCGTAGGCGAGCAGCACCACGGTTCTCGAAATTCCGAGCTGCTCGGCTAAATCGCGGGTAGAAGGAAGCCGTTCGTCCGCACGAAACGTGCTCGATAAGATCGCTTCCCGCAATCCGGAATAAACCTGGCGGAACAGCGGTTCGCCTTCCTTCGAAAGTGGTATTAGTGTTGACACACAAAGTGGTTATTCAAAAATACCATAACATCGCTCAATCTTAATGGGACTTCAAACCTCGCGGAGGTGGAAACATGCGGTTAGGACGAACCGAATACCTCCTGATGGCTTTCCTGTGCGTGTCGCAGAGTCTGGGATTGGCGCAATCAAATACAACCCGTCCGCAGGTGCAGCAGCCAAGTGCGGAAACTCGTGACGGTCAACACGATTTCGACCCCCTGATCGGTAAATGGAAATATCACCTGAAGCGCCGCCTGCATCCTCTAACCGGATCCGCTACTTGGGTGGAAGGGGAAGGTACGGGCGTCTGCTTCAAGATCTGGGATGGCGGCGCTCAGTTGGACACGATTGAGGTAGACGGTCCGACGGGGCATATCGAAGGTCTCACCCTGCGTACCTACAATCCCCAGTCACACCAGTGGAGGCTCTACTGGGCTAACCGCATGAACGGGATCCTCGATCCGCCGCAAATAGGCGAATTCAAGAATGGGCGCGGTGAATTCTTCGCCCAAGACACGATCAACGACAGAACCATTCTCATTCGATACGTTTGGACGGACCTGGCCACCCCGTCCCCGCATTTCGAACAGTCGTTCTCCGATGATGGGGGAAAGACCTGGGAAGTGAACTGGATCACCGATCAGAAGCGAGTGAAAGATGAAGCGAATCAAGTGCAGTAACGTATTGCCCAGGCATTTTCTCGGCTTGGTGCTGGCGCTCGGCTCGGTACCGGGGCCGGCCCAGAGCGCACCAACCGCAGCGAAGCACGAAATTCCCCAGGTCGGAACGCTGCGCGACGGTCAATACGATTTCGACTTCGAGATTGGTACCTGGAAAACTCACCTGCGGCGGTTGCTTCACCCGCTCGCGGGATCGACCGAGTGGGTCGTCTGCGACGGTACAACCCTGGTGAGGACGGCATGGGATGGCCGCGCCAACCTGGTTGAACTCGAAGCGGACTGCCCATCCGGACACTTCGAAGCGATGAGTTTGCGCCTGTACAATCCCCAATCGCATCAGTGGAGTCTGAATTTCGCGAATGTCGCCAGCGGAACGCTGGGCCAACCCACCATCGGCCAATTCAGCAATGGCCGTGGCGAATTCTATGATCAGGAAACGCTCAATGGCCGAGCGATTCTGGTCAGGTTTGTGATCTCCGACGTGACCGCCGATTCCTGCCACTTTGAGCAGGCTTTCTCCGACGATGGTGGCAGAACTTGGGAGGTGAACTGGATCGCAACCGATACCCGGGTGAGAGATGAGTCACACTAAGCGCAGTGAACTTCGTCGCTTGCCAAAACGCGGCTCGCATGACCCGCAATCGATTCATGCGATTTTGGACGCCGGTTTTGTGGCACACGTCGGCTTCCAGACCGGCGGCCAGCCGTTCGTGATCCCGACGTTGTACGGTCGCGACGGCGACAAACTCTACCTGCACGGATCTTCCGCCAGCCGAATGGTGACTGAACTCGAGAAAAGTATTTCCGTCTGCATTACCGTTACGCTCGTCGACGGCCTGGTGCTGGCTCGTTCCGCGTTCCATCATTCGATGAATTATCGTTCGGTGGTCGCTTTTGGTATCGCGCAAAAGGTGAAAGATGGCGAACGGAAACTGCGCGCCTTGCGTACGATTTCGGAGCATTTGCTCCCTGGACGTTGGCCCGATGTGCGCGCCCCCAACGAAAAGGAACTCAAAGCGACAACCATCCTGGAATTTGTGATCGAAGAGGCATCCGCGAAAATTCGAACCGGTCCGCCATTGGACGAGGAAGCCGATTACGGATTGCCCGTCTGGGCTGGAGTTCTCCCACTCACACTGCGGGCGAAGCTGCCCGTTCCTGACCTGCGTCTCGCCGAGGAAGTCGAGCTTCCCGGCTATGTGCTCCGGTTTCGCAAGGACTAAAAGAGTGCGGACAGCGGTCGTTCTGCGGCGGATCTTGCTGGTAATTCTTGTGCGCTTCGCGACCGTTTGCCCCGCACAAAACGCGCCCTCGGGAAATGTGCGCCAGGCCCTCGATGATGCCTGGTGGACCGGTCCAATGCTCGCGCCTTCGGCGGCGACTTTGCCGCGAGGCCATTTTCTCATCGAGCCATATCTGTTCGACGTCATCGTTCAGGGGAAATACGACAGTCATGGGGTCCGGCGCCCTACCACGCACGCGAACGACTTCGGATCGCTCACCTATCTCCTCTACGGCATCACCAATAAGTTGTCGGTCGGCGTTATTCCCACAGCCGGTTACAACCTGACCAGTGGCGCCCTCAGTAGCAGCGGGCCCGGCATGGGAGATGTCAGTGTGCAAGGGCAGTATCGGCTGACCCAGTTTCACGAAAATCACTGGTTCCCAACCACGTCTTTTGCCGTACAGGAGACATTTCCGACTGGGAAGTACGATCAGCTGGGAAACCGGTTGACTAATGCCCATGGCAGTGGTGCTTATACGACAACCCTGGCATTCTACTCGCAGACATACTTCTGGCTCACCAACGGACGTATTCTACGCATGCGCGTGAATGTCTCCGAAGGCCTGCCGAGGCAGGTAAACATTCACAACGTAAGTGTGTACGGCACCCAGGCTGGATTTCACGGGCACGCGCAGCTCGGCAAACCGCTCTTCGTAGACGGAGCTTGGGAATATAGCATGACCCGAAACTGGGTGTTAGCCCTCGACGCCACTTACTCGTACGCGGGCAATACGCGCGTGTCCGGGTTCGACACTCTAATTCCCAATTCCCCGATGACGCAGCTGAACATCGGCTCAAGTGAGGCCTTCGGCTTGGCGCCCGCAGTCGAATATAACTGGACGCCTAAGGTTGGTGTGCTCGTCGGAGTGCGTCTGATCCCAGCAGGACGCAACGTGCAGGCAACCATCACACCCGCGGTCGCGGTCAACTTCGTGCACTGACGCCGGTTCCCAGGGAATGTTGTCGAAGTACAAAGGCAAAGTGCACGATCCTCGAAACCTGCCAGGTTAGCAATCCAATTGGGTACAGGCCTGCATCGAGTGCACCAAACGCAGTGCAAGAGTGCATGATATTTGGTACGAAATTGTTACTTGAAATCCAGAACATAGGTATGCCTACCCCGAATCGTCCCCACTGTGGCCCTAGCGATTGAACCGGCCCTCCCCGACACATTTGTTTCTTACCTGTTTTTTGGGACCTGCAGATAATGTTTGGCACTGGTGACCGTCTTGGAGCGTGCCATGCGAAAAATCCGGGTGCTGGTGGCAAATTACCCGCGGCTGATGCGAGATCTGGTCCTCGCGACCGTTTCTGATCAGCCCGATATTGAGGTGCTCGGTGCCTTGGATGATGAATCCCAAATCGCGAAAGTCGTAGCTGAAACTCAGCCGGATTTCGTGATCGTGGGATTGGACAGGCCCAACGAACGGCCTGCAATCTGTGACTACTTGCTGTCGCGATATCCATTAGTAAAAGTCCTGGCGGTAGCACCCGAGCACGACAACACGGTGTTCTTTTGGTCTGACATTCGGTCGGCCGCAATCGAGAGTTCTGAAGAAAGCATTCTGAAAGTGATCCGTGGCAAGACCAACAACCGCTTTGAACGAGTGATGTGAAAGATGTGGCAGCAGGTTATTTGTGCACGTATAAGTAGCTGTAAACACTAGGGGAACGGGCGGCTATCTCACAAATGCCAAATGTAAGTGAGGTGGCGGAGCTGTAAATGGAGTCTACAAACAATGGTCAACACGGGCACAAACCGACTGGATGAGGAAAGGGCAGGTTCCGAGGGACGGCAGTGGTTCGCGCTGTACACCAACGCGCGTCACGAAAAGAGCGTAGCGCGACAACTCGACGACCGTTGTATCGAAAAGTTCCTGCCGCTTTACCGCAGCTTGCGTCGATGGAAGGATCGCCGCAAACTGGTCGACCTGGCTTTGTTCCCGAGTTATGTATTTGTGCGGATTGAGGCGCGGGATAAGTTGCGCGTACTTCAGGTTCCCGGGGTAGTAAGTTTGGTGACCTTCAACGGACAACTCGCCGCACTTCCAGAGCAGGCGATCCATGCGTTACGAAGCAGTCTCGATCACGGGGTGTATGCGGAACCGTGCCCGTACTTGCGAGTGGGACGCCGGGTTCGGGTCGCGGCCGGACCGCTGGCTGGAGCAGAAGGCATTCTCATCAAGAAGAAAGATAAGTGCCGGGTCGTGATTTCGCTTGACGTGCTGAGGCGGTCGGTGGCTGTCGAAGTCGATGGCACAGATCTGGAAGCAGCGGGAAGTGCCGGGTCGACTCGGGTTGAAGCGGCGACGGCCTGACATGAGGATGAACGCGGACGCCAGTGGAGAAACGGAATGCGCATTACAAATATTTGGAATCGCATAGCACCAGCCATTCTCGTATACGTTGGGCTCTGGGTACTCTTGCTCCCGCAGTTTTCTCCAGCGCAAACCTCTAACACTGGCGTAGGAAGGGTTACCAGCGCTAAGTCACGCGCGGAAGCTGAGGCGGAGCAACAGGTTGCCCTTTCGCCCGACAAGATTATCGAGCTGCTTCGGCAGGAACCGGGCCTACTTCTGGAATCGAAGAAGATGCTGGTGCGCAAGGCATACGAGCAGGGACGCATTCTCGATCCCGAGGATCTGACTGACGAAGCCCTGTTCCAGTTATTGCGCGAAGATCACAACATTTGCGTTCTGGTCACGCAAGAAATTGTTGATCGCGCCTACATTCGCGTAAAACCAACCCAAGAGGAGATCGCACGAGAGCGGGAGTTGAATGCGCGGTACGGGACCAGCGCTAGGCCTGGTACACCATCGCAAGCGGCACCTACAGCGGGTTCGGGGAGCCAGGAACAAGCTTATTGGAAGAAGCACGACGAAAATCTGCCGCCATTGTCGCAGCCTCAAGCCGAGCCGAGCCAGACTTCACCAGCAACCCCGCAGATTCCCAGAAATGCTCCAACCATCGACAATCCTGCGCGCCAGGTCGAAACCACCAGCCTTCCCATAACCGACGAACCCTATGACGGGATGAGCATGGAATCGGCGGGCGGGACGGAGTTCGGCATGAACCGGATTAGCCCCGAACAGTTGCCCGCACTCCTCAGTGCAAACAGCGCTTCGTCGACCAGCCTCGCCGTGGATGACAATGCAGAATCCTCCTTGCTCTTGAGGGCCGGGGCGGGAGCGTCTTACCCGGGTTATGGCGCAGCCGGAACCCCCGCGGAGAGTTCGTTCCCAGCACCCAGGGATCTAGAGGACGCTTCCGTCCAACCCAAGGACCCGAACTTGCAAGCGAAGGCGGAAATGCCGCGGCAGCAGTTACCTTCGGTGGAAGACTTGAATCTGGATCGTCCCCAAATCCGACGCAAGACGAACCCTTACGCGAACGTCCCGTCGCTCTACGACCTCTACTCTCAGCTCTCTCCCCGCCCGGCGATGCTCGGGCGCTTTGGCGCGGATATCTTTCGCAACGGGGCCGGCAACATTGAAAGGCTGCCAATGGACTTGCCGGTGGGACCCGATTACGTGCTCGGTCCTGGCGATGGCGTGAGTATTGACATCTGGGGAGGCGTGCCCCAGCGTCTCCACCGCGTGGTAGACCCTTCCGGGCGCTTGGCCTTGCCCGAAGTCGGCACCGTGCAAGTTTCAGGAAGAAGCTTGGGTGATGTGCAACGCGCGGTGCAGGCCGCGTTACGCACCCAATTTCACGAAGTGCAAGCGGATGTATCGCTCTCACGTATTCGCAGCGTCCGCGTATACGTCGTGGGCGAGGTCGAAAACCCGGGACCGTACGATATTAGTTCTCTCTCTACGCTACTGAATGCGCTGTATGCAGCCGGTGGCCCGACTTCCCGCGGCTCCCTGCGGCGCTTACGCCTGTATCGCGGAAAAGAACTTGTACAGGAAGTTGACGCTTACGATCTCCTGCTTCACGGGGTGCACAACGACCTGGCACGAATTCAGTCCGGCGACACCATCCAGGTTCCGCCGCTTGGGCCGGAGGTTACCGTCGATGGCATGGTCATGCATCCCGCCGTCTACGAACTGCGCGACGAATCCAATCTCGCCGAAACGCTGGAGCTTGCCGGCGGTGTTTTGCGTTCGGGCACGTTCCGTCACATCGAAGTTGAGCGGGTAATCGCACATCAAAGTCACACCATGCTGCAACTGGATATGCCGCAAACCGATGACGCCCAGGCGGTGAACAAGGCTCTCGAAGAGTTCAAAGTTCAGGATGGTGACAAGATTCGGATCTCCCCCATACTTCCTTATTCGGAGAAGACCGTCTACCTCGACGGCCATGTGTTCCATCCCGGCAAGTACGCCTATCGCGAAGGAATGAAGCTCACAGATTTGATCCACTCCTACAGCGATCTGCTCCCGGAACCGTATCGCCGCCACGCCGAAGTGATTCGACTACAACCGCCGGATTACACCCCCATGGTGCTCGCCTTCAATTTGGAAGACGCGTTGGCCGGCAAGGAGCAGGACCTAACATTAAAGCCCTTCGATACCGTTCGGATATTTGGGCGCTATGACTTTGAAGATCCTCCCGTAGTCAGTGTAAGCGGAGAAGTTCGCGATCCCGGCGACCATGTCAGTAATGGAGTCATGCACCTGCGCGAGGCCGTGTACCTCGCCGGAGGCACAACTGCCGATGCCGAATTGGCTGATGCCCAGGTGTTCCGTCGTACCAACGACGGTTCACTGAAAGTAATCAGCGTAAATCTGGGCCGAGCGCTCTCTAACGATCCCAAAGACAACATTCTGCTTGAAGCAAAGGACCGAATTCTCATTCATCGCAACTTAAGCAAGGTGGATCCGCCGACCGTTATGATCCAGGGCGAAGTTGCGCGGCCGGGAAAATATCCGCTGGGCGCAGACATGACCGCGGCGGAGCTGGTGCGGGTTGCGGGCGGATTCAAGCGTGGCGCGTATACCGAGACGGCCGACCTCACCCGTTACGGGCTGGTGCAAGGCGCAAGTGTTGCCGGCGAGACGGTTACGGTCCCCATCTCGAAAGCCATGGCCGGGGAACCTGACACCGACGTTCTCCTGCACGATGGCGACGTGCTTACGATCAAACAAGTAGCGGGATGGAACGATGTGGGGGCGACGATCGCGGTGAAGGGCGAGGTGATGCACCCTGGCACCTTCGGCATTCAGGAAGGCGAGCGCTTAAGCTCGATTCTCCAGCGGGCGGGCGGGTTCCGCAGCGATGCCTATCCTTACGGCATAATTTTCGAGCGTAAGCAGGTGCGCCAACTGGAGGAAGACAACCGCGAACAACTCATTCGCCAGGTACGCATCGATGGTGCCAATCTGACGCTGATTCCAGAGGGCGACGCCGAT
>Ga0126381_100003360_pt1 | contig 17404 bp, 19 predicted proteins | sample PanSoiMetPlot_28_FD_96465 | JGI IMG/M metagenome (GOLD analysis project Ga0126381, IMG submission 96465) | Tropical forest soil microbial communities from Panama - MetaG Plot_28 | ecosystem: Environmental > Terrestrial > Soil > Tropical forest > Bulk soil | place: Panama | collected 2016-02-17 | reverse complement strand
GTCGTTGTAAGTGAGTGCCAGGATTTCGCTCGGCTGAGCTTGCCCGCTTCGGATGAGGTTCGCGATACGCTGCGCAAGTACCGTCGTTTTGCCAGTGCCGGCTCCCGCGATCACCAGCATCGGGCCGTGGACGTGCTCAATCGCCTCCCGCTGACGTTCGTCGGGAGAAACCTTCGATGCGGACAACACAGGATTCACTAGCCGGAGCATACCAGATTGGCTTGTGGAAGGATGGGACTGGAATTCAAAACAACTCGATGGTCGCAGAGTGCCCTGGAGTCGACGCCAGGCGGCTGTCTCGGGTTATCAGTTGGGCGTTCAATGTCTCAGCGAGTGCAACGTATGCGGCATCATAAGCCGACAAATTGTACCGTAACTGCCACACTCGGGGCAGAACTAGGGTATGAGGATATCTTGCAATTCGCGCGTCCAGCAGATCTTGCATTGCTTCGCCCGCGCGCTGTGCTGAAATAGCCCTATCTCGCCTCAATCGGCGCATGACTTGAGCGACTTCAATGTCTAAAAGATGTGGGGCATGAAGAGACTCGCTGCTGGAAAAAATCCGCCTGTCGATTTGCTGCCCTTCGGGTGTTAGAAGGAGCCAATCCACCACCGCGGAGGCATCAAGAACTATCACCGCGTCTGACGTTCCTCTCGAACCAGCCGAGCGGCGTCAATGGCGGCTGTAATGGGTTTTCGCACGTGCAGGCGGTCACGCAATTCGGCCAGCGTTGGCCGGTCGGCAATTTCCCTGATCTCGGTGAGAAGGTAGTCTGACAAAGACATGCCCGCCATTGCGGCGCGAGCCTTTAACGTCCGATGCAAAGCGTCGGGAACGTTACGAAGTTGAATCATTTTGGACATGTGTACAGCCTACTTTCATGTGTATCACATGTCAAGATTCCCCTGATAGTCCTACTTCACCGCATCGCGTCCAGTGCCAACGCAGTCGCGACAATCGCCGCAGTTTCTGCTCGCAGGATCGTCGTCCCCAAGGTAGCCGTAACCCACCCGCCTTCGCGAAAGCCCTGAAGCTCTTCGTCGGTCCAGCCGCCTTCCGGCCCGATCGCAAGAGTGACAGTCCCGGTTCCTGCTCCCAGAGCGTGGCGCAAAGTTGTGTCTTGCTCATTCTCTGCAAGAACAATTCTTGCGGATGAAACCGAAGTGCTCGCCCCGAATTCCTTGAGCCTTAGAGGAAGTTCTACCTCGGGCACTTGGACTCTCCGCGATTGTTCTGAAGCCTGACGCGCGATCTTACGCCATCGTTCCGTGCGCTTCACGGCCGCGGCCGCGAGATGCGAGTCTGTGCGCCGAGCGATCACGGGCACTATTCGCGCCACACCGAGTTCGGTGCACTTTTCGATCGCCCACTCCATACGGTCAAACTTGAAGATCGCGAGAGCAACCTCCAGCCTGGGCACCGGCCGAATCACGTACTCCTCCCCCAATGCAAATTCGGCGCGTTCCGCCGAAATTGCTGTGATCGTTCCCCGGCGTACCACTCCCGCGGCGGATATATCGAATTCCTGGCCCACCTGTGCACGCAGAACGCGGGCAAGATGCGCTGCATGCTCTCCTACCAGAGCTGCGGTGTTTCCGTGGATTTCATCGGCTATGAAACGGCGGCGGGACATTGGATCAGTTCTCAGTGGTCCGTTATCAGTGATCCATAGTCAGTAGTCAGTTCGAAATTTATTGTCCGAATGAAATTGACCAGCACTGGGAACTGGCGACTATTCTTGGCTACTGCTTCAAACAAACATATCCTTCACTCTTCCCAGCAGCGACCGGCTTTGCGGCTTATTGTCGACCGGGGTAAGTTGACCCAACTCGGTCAGCAATTCTCTTTGTCGCTTGGTCAGTTTCGACGGCGTTTGCACACGCACCTCGACAAACAGGTCGCCCTTACCCCGTCCATTCAGCACCGGGACACCCTTACTGCGAATCCGGAACGACGTCCCCGACTGCGTTCCCTCAGGCACTTTCAGCTTGTAGTCTCCATCCATTGTAGGGACGACGATCTCGGTCCCCATCGCTGCCTGCGGAAAAGAAATCGGCACTACGCAATAGAGGTCGTTGCCTTGACGTTCGAAGAACGGATGTTCCTTAACGTGCAATACGACATACAAATCGCCCGCTGGCCCCCCGAATGCACCGGCCTCGCCGAGTCCTGCAAATCGTATGCGCGTGCCGTCTTCTACTCCGGCTGGAACCTTGGCTTCGACCATGCGCTCGCGCAGCAATCGTCCTTCGCCCTTGCACTTTGGGCACGGATCGGTGATCACACTGCCCGCGCCCTGACACGTCGGGCACGTCCGCGCGATGCTGAAGAATCCTTGCTGATAACGTACCTGCCCGCGGCCGTTGCACGAGCGGCATTGCACGGGAGCTTTCCCCGGCGCCGCGCCCGACCCCTGGCAGGAATCACACGCTTCATGCCGTCGTACCTTGACCTGCTTCTCTGCTCCGAACACCGCCTCGTCGAACTCTAAAGTCAAATCTTCGCGAAGATCTGCGCCCCTTTGAGCCCGCGTGCGGCGGCGACCTGCGTTACCGAAGAGATCGCCAATTCCAAAGAACTCGCCGAAAATGTCGCCAAAGTCTTGGAAGATTGTCGGATCGAATCCTCCTCCGGCCCCTGCTCCCGACACGCCAGAGTGCCCAAAGCGGTCGTAGAGCGATCGCTTCTCGCTGTCGGCGAGAATCGCGTACGCTTCCGTGATCTCTTTAAACTTCTCTTCCGCGTCAGGATTATTCGGATTGCGGTCGGGATGGTAAGTCATCGCCAGCTTACGATACGCGCTCTTGATCTCGACCTCGGTGGCCGTGCGGGTAACCCCCAGAACTTCGTAGTAATCGCGTTTGCCGTTGCCAGTCAGAAAAGTGTACGACTCCTTCTTCGCTCAATATTTATTGTCGCAGGAAATTGTTCGAATGATGGATACCTTCGGGGATCGATCTCCATTACCCGCGGGAATTGCGAGCCACCCTCACCATGGCCGGGCGCAACAAGCGATCCTTGTACTTGTACCCACGCTGAAACTCATCAAGCACATGATGGTCGGGAACCTCATCCGTATCCACCATCTCGACCGCTTCGTGCACCCTGGGATCGAACGGCTGCCCAACCGCAGCCACCGGCTGCACCCCTTGTTTCTGCAGGACGTCCTGAAACTGCCGGTAGATCAGCTCTACTCCGTTGCGAAAATCGCCTGCCTCGCCCCCCGGCGCTTTCAACGCACGCTCCAGGCTGTCGAGGATCGGCAGCACCCCTTTCAGTGCATCCGAGGCGGCGAATTCACGAAATTCCTGTTGCTCGCGCGCCGCCCGCTTGCGGGCATTGTCGAATTCCGCCTGCAGCCTTGCTAACCGGTCAAGCAGCGCATCACGCTCGGCCTTCAGCTTCTCGGCTTCCGAAATCTCGCTTTTTCGGACAGGCTCCTGCGCGTTCGGCGTGTCATTTCCGGCTTCGCCGGCAGTTAGTTCATGCTCGAGATCGAGATTCGTTGTATCTGTTTTTCCGTTTCCCTTACCCATACACCTTCATTCACTCCGATTCATTCAAAACGTGATCAAACAGTCGTGCGATGTACGAGACCGCCGACATCGTGTGCTGATAATCAAGCCGCGTCGGTCCAATTACAGCCAGCGATCCCATCACTTCGCCCCCGACTCTCGCCGGCGCCCCAATCAGCACAAAGTTGCGCATCGATGGCAGCGCTTCATCGAGACCGATCACAACCCGCACTGCCTCCTGCCGTGCGTCGAGATAGGCGCGCAGCAGGTTGACAACTTTTTCCTTCTCTTCCAGCGTTCGGAGCATCTCCTGCAGACGTTGCCGATCTTCTTCGCCGGTTACCAGGTTGGCAGCCCCTTCCACGAAGACCACCTCCGCGCCTCCGCTCGACGCCAACGCCCCCTGGTTGTACAGCTGCTCGATCGATTTCATCAGGCGGTCGTACTCACTGCGCTCCTGTTCGATGCGCCTGCTGATCTCCGCGCGCACAGTGTCCATCGTCCAGCCGCGAAAATTTTCATTGATATACCGAGCGGCAACATCGAGATCGTCTTGCGACAAGTCGAGCCGCAGCACGCGGTCGCGCACCACTCCCGACCGCGTCACTACCACCGCCAGCACCTTCTGATCGCCGAGGCGCGAAAAGTACACGTGCTCCAACGCGTTGCGCGGACCGCTGGTTGCGACTGCAACCCCCACGCCGTGCGAGATCAGCGACAGCACGTGCGAGGTTCGCTCCATGAACTCCTGTACATCGGTCACGCCCGTGAGCGTGTCCTGGATGATGCTCTCGTTCTCCATGGAGAGACGCGTCTTCCCGCTCAACTGCTCGACGTAGTACCGATATGCCTCCGCGCTCGGCACTCGCCCGGCTGAAGTGTGCGGCTGCTCGAGAAATCCTGCGTCGGCCAGGTCGGCCATCACATTGCGGATCGTCGCCGCGCTCAGACCTTCGCGGCTGCTGCGCGCAAGTGTGCGCGAGCCCACCGGCTCACCGGTGGCGATGAAGGTTTCGACGATGGCGGTGAGAATCTCTCGCTCCCGCTCGCCCGTTGGTCCTGATGGCATGATTCTAAATACTTTAGATGCAGGAGCTTAGAATAGGATTCCGCCCCGCTATATTGGGATTCTAGGGAGCACCGGCAGGGGTGTCAAGGATGCGGAGGGGGTGAGCATTACACCCCCCCATGAAAGTACCCGAACCTGGGTTAGTCTGAATGAATACACCGAATAGAGCCGCAAGAGTAAAACCTTCTTGTTGTTGTGTGATCGGGCGAGAAGAAAAAGCCACGCCCTTAGAGCCTACGCTCTCGAAGTAGCCGTCGGGTACGCAAAGCCCCCAGTCTGATTATGTGTAGCTTGGGAGTCAGAGGGCTCGCTCTTATTCCGGGCATTTGGCTTAAGACGATTGCGCTACTCAAAAAATCTCAGTAATGGCCAAAGCTCCGCAAGAGGCGCTTTGGGATGCCGACAGACATAGATTGCTAGGTGACTCTCCGCAGAAGCCGCCTCACTATCCGATATCGTGGCGGCCAATTCGACGGAACTGAACAGTTTCTTTGTAGACTCGGCGTGTTGGCCGAAAAGGATAACGATCTCGCCCGTACTGCCGTTCGTCCCCCAAAGATAGTAGTTATTGTGGGCGCTGATTGCCTTGGGGAGACCGAATGCTGCTCCCAGCAAATCGATGGCTCCAGCTTCCCCGTAGTTGCCAGCAAGAATCGCGCACTGTGTTTGATCTGCGGGTGGAAGACTGTGATACACACTCGCGACTGCCACGGTCATTCTGTCCCAACCTAGCATGTCGGTATAGAGCTGGTGGGCATGTCCAGTTGAATCCTGCTCCATCTTTACTACGTTTTCGATCGGGATGGCACGCTCGTATTGCGCGAGTGCCGTAAGAGAGAGGACTGGAATGCCGAACGGGAGCATCACCAGGCCGGACACGGCGAGCACCGCCGAATACGCTACCCGAAGCGCTCCCCTCGTTCCGAACAAAGCTTCAACTCCGACGCTGCCAGCCGCGAGAAGGATGGAATAGAACGGCATCGGGTAGTACGACTTTTCATGAAACATGGTCACCACCGCGATCACCACAAGAAAGGCCCATGCGAAGGCCCGGAATCGCTTTGCTCGTTTCGAGAAAAGAAGCCAGGCGAGACCCACGGCAACTATCGGCAACGCAGCTGGATTGAGAAATAGAACCTGCTCTCCTAAGAATCGCCACGTGCTTACGGGAGTGTTTTTTATCGCTTGGGCATTATGAACAACCTCGATCTGCGGCCAATTGTGTTGTGCCTCCCAGATCAGGTTGGGAAGAAAAATGAAGAATGCGAGTCCGCCACCTACCCAAAACCACTTGCTACGCAGTTGTCTCCAATCGCGAGCGAACATCATCCCTGTAACTACAGCGAAGCCGAACATGAGCATTGTGTGTTTGTTTTGTAATCCGATACCGGCCACCGCGCCGAACAGAACCCAGAGGCGCTCGTCGCCGCCCTTTTGAATGCGGACGAGAATGCACGCACAAGCTAGCCACAAGACAGGCTCGAAGGCATTCATCGACAGGAAGCTGCCGAAGGCCAAGTAAATCGGAGCAAGCAAAACAGCGAGACAGGCAAGCCCTTGGGCGAAGCGACCGCCATCGAGTTCATGCGTCATCCAACCGCTCAAAACAACGAGACAGGCACTGGCAAGGGCCGGGAAAAAGCGAAACGCCGATAAAGAGGTTCCCAGCAAGAGCGAGCTCACCCTCGCAATGACAGCGATTAACGGCGGTTGATCCACATATCCGAATGCGAGATGGTTGCCACACGCGATGTAATACAGCTCGTCGCGAAAAAAGCCGTAGTGATTTCTGCCGACAAAGTGCAGCACAAGAGCGACGATGGCCAATATGAATACCAACCCCGAGATTGGCGTTCGCGTAGAGTGCTCTAATTCTGCTTGTGGAAGTGAGCGAGCCCCGGCCTTGATGCAGGGTCTCGTTGAAGCAGTTTCGGCCTTCATTCTTAGCACCCGTTCACAGCAGATGAGTTGTGTCAGGCCACACGGTTTGCAAGAGTTTCTCTCTCGAGACAGGCTCGACCCAAGCGTGCAGGATCGCGAAAGCAGCAGTATACGTTTGAGATTGCATATTTGCTGAATTTCTTCTATTTACTCATTTACGGTGCCTTTGATCATGCAGGGCTTTTCGTAAGCCAGAAGCGAATCGCCGTTTCGAAAGATTTGGATCAATAGTGACGGCTTGATTAGTCCTGGATCTCAGACTCGTCCAGTCTGAATACAATTTTGGAGGCTGAGGGACGAGACTTTTTAGTAGGAAGCCCGGATCGCAATGCAGCTTCGAGCTTCTCGTATGTAGCTCTGCGGTGTCGTTTACCAGCCATCACCGCTTTCACTGTTTTGATGGTGAGTTCCGTCGCACTAGCTAGCACACTTGGAGAGTAGCCGCTGAGCTTTGCCTGTAGTTCCGGATCGGTGGTTAATCGTTCGGTCTCATTTGGACGATATTCCAACGTAACCGTGTCAATCATGCTGATTTCTTCGCCCTGCTCCCAACGACGATCCGATTCTTTTCCGATGTAGCGAAAAGGACCGGCAATGACCGGCGTGCGGAGCAGTAATCCGCGAGTTTGCGGTCCGCATCTGCTGCCCTCGGGTCCGAGGCTTTTGGGCTCAGAGTGCCAACGATACAGTGCCAAAACATCACCATAAGTTCTTGCTTCTGCCTGATAGCTGAGCCGGTTTTCGTGTATACCGAGCTGGTACGATCTGCCGTCGTGGATATTGATGTATTCGCGATTGGGCCGATTCGACCGATCCGAAGAGAATGGGCCAATCAGCATGAATTTATCCGCGTTTGAGCCTACAGGATACCTTCAAGACATTGCTGCCTGCCTTCGTCGAGTCTCAATTCAAGTCGCCGACTTTGAAAAGACCATCGACAAGGCAGCAGCAGATGACTTTGTCTTTGTGGATCCTCCTTACACCGTCATGCACAACAACAACAACTTCGTAAAATATAACGCCAATCTGTTCTCTTGGACCGACCAAGTAAGGCTTGCGTCGGCGATCAGGAGGACCGCCCGACGAGGTGCGGCAGTCATGATCTCCAATGCCGACCACCGAAGTGTGCGGGAGTTGTATAGAGGTTTTGGAAATCACCATCGTGTCAAGCGCACCAGTATTCTTGCTGCTGACATGCTTCACCGTCGCAAGACCACCGAATTGCTGATCACGAGCTATTGAATTCCTAGCCAACCGCGATAGACCCAACTCGAATCGAGAGACAATAGGAGCCGTAAGCGGGTCTTGCGGCGTCGCAGAAGCTCATTGACTTCTCGAATACAAGTTTACAAAGACTGAGTCGACGACGCTGAAATTCATGAAATTCGCACACCATGATGGGGTACGCTGAGTTTTCCAAAAACGATTGTCAGGGCACAATTCATCGACTAGCCGTCGAAATTTAACGATCCTGTGGTAGGCGATTGCCTGCGTGCTTTCTATGTCCGGAAAACGCTCTGCGTCTGGCTGCGGTATGGGCTGCGACTGGTGTGTCTCTACCGAATGTGCCTCTCTTTGAGAACTTCGGTAAGCTCCGTAACGGTATCCAACACTTTGCACCCGATCCCGGTCCTGATAGCGCAGATCAAACGCTGCGATTTGTATTTGGTGTGATTGACCCGTTCATCAATGAGTGCTGGGGCCTTTTCGCTATTGATTTCGAGGAAGAACTGAACGAGCCTTACGCGTACCTCATCGAGGCGCTCGTCCGTCGTCAGATCCTATTTTTAGTTTCGCCAAGGGCTGCCATTGAATTCGACAGTTGGGATGTAGATTGGAAAAGAGTGAGTAAAAAGTATCGACACGAAATGCATTTACGAGCGGGAAAGACATGCAAGTGAACCCAATCGCCGGTGGTTTCATCCGGATAAAACTTGCGGATGCGTAATTCTAGTTTTGAGGTGTGCCTGCGCTTCAGGGGCGAGGTATTTTCGAGGGGGTAATAATGCTCACCCCGTCAAGGATGCGGAGGGGGTATTACCTCACGAAGGGGAAAATGTTACACCCCACCCAAAACCTGAGGACGCAGGAGCCAAGGCCCGTGCGCTTGGATCGCAGAAGAGAGCCGCTCTCGCTCAGTCCCCAGACTGGCACTTTGAAACTACTATTTCACCACCTGGCTCAAGACTTTCGATGTGCTTTCGGCGGATGCATCATCTCCCAGGTATTCCGCTGTGATTGCGTGTGTGCCCAACTGCAACCTGGAATATGTAAAAGCGGCCATGCCGTCAGTCAATGTTGCCGAGCCGAACATCAACCCGGAATCCATGAACTTGACTTTGCCGGTTGGTGCGACGGGGCCGGTGCCTACGACTCTCACCGTGAAAGTGACTGCTTCTCCTAAATGAGAAGGACGAGGGCTCGAGGCTAGACTTGTGGTAGTTGGATATCCATCTACGACTTGCTTGACAACCCCAATGCTCGGCTCGAAATTGGTATCCCCGGCATAAGCGGATTTCACGGTATGCGTTTTCGCGGTGAGTGACGAAGTAGTAAGTTCTGCCACGCCTCCGGTCGTTGTGCCAGTGCCAATCGCAGTCGATCCATCAAAGAAATTGACCGTTTCGCCGTCAGGGATGGCACCGTGCGCCCACTTTATGGTTGCCGTAAATGTGACAGGTTGTCCGACCAAAGATTTCGACATGGAAGTCGTCAATATGGTCTTGGTTGAGACCTTGATGTTCAGAAGAATTCCCACCGAGCCCGAGATTTCGTCTGGGCCGAAGGAATCTGCTGCCACCAGATCCGGTCGTGCGTCGCCATTCACATCTGCAACGGCTATGGCCCCGCCAATACTTCCCGCCGTCTGATAGACCTTCGCAGGTTGAAAAGTTCCATCACCGTTGCCCAGCAGCACCGCAGCCTTATTCTTCTGGCTACACGGAAAAGTACCGTTGCCGAAAATAACCAAGTCGGGCCTGCCATCCTGATTCAAATCCGCTGTGGCTATGGAGACCGGATCGCAAACCGCAGCATTGAATTTGCTCGCTCCCTGGAAGCTGCCATCTCCATTGCCCAGGTACACGGCAGATGGAAAAGTTTTCCAACCCAAGGAGTTAAAGGCGAGACCGATACCTTCTACCAAGTCGGGCCTGCCATCGCCGTTCACATCAGCAATCGCGACCGAAACAAATGGACCGTTCTCAGAGCTTGGAAAACCATTCCCCGGTCCAAACCGAACGCCGGATCCGTAGGCTCCCGCCAGTTGTAAAGTGCCGTCACCCTTGCCAAGCAGGACGTCGATCCTGTCAAAATCCGCGACCTGGTCGAAGTATCGTGTTCTGACACGAAAATCACCTGCAATACCTGCCACCACATCGAGGTGCCCGTCGCCATTTAGGTCTGCTACCGCTACCGATGTGGCAAACCCGGCGGTAGACGATTCATAAGAAACCGGAGTCCGAAAAGTCCCATCACCTTTGCCCAGTAACACATCGACGGTGCTTTGCCCGTTGCGCGAAACGGGATCGAAGTTGTTATTAGCCACGACCAGGTCTGGTTTGCCGTCTTCGTTGAGGTCGCCAACCGCAACCGCAACAGGGTCAAGTCCGCCCGAGTCGTAATTGACCGCCTCTTGAAATGTACCGTCGCCGTTTCCGATGAGTACTCCCACAGTGCCCTTACCGTTAACCGCCCTGTTGGCGACGATCAAATCCGGTTTGTCATCACCATTCAAGTCTGCGACTGCAATCGACGAGGCAAATCCTCCTGTGGCATATATGACGGGCGCTTGGAATGTACCGTCGCCATTTCCGAGCAATACACCTACGCCGCCATTGGCTACCAGCACGTCGGGATTGCCGTCGCCATTCACATCCGCCACAGCGACAGATTGGGGTTCTCCGCCGGAATCGTACGCGACCGCCGGTGCAAAGCTCACTGGTGGAGGTGAACCGGCTTCGGTTGGATTTGCTCGGTTGCGCGATTCTGCCGAAAGGCTGGCTATTTGGGCGAGGATACCTAGTGTGAGGATAGTTACAGCACTAGAAGTAAGTAATAGGTGGCGTCTCATGGCAGGCCTCCTTTTTGCCAGAAGAGGGGCCCTTGGGTCGGATGTTGAAGGGAACTCTTTCGGATTCGCATGTGCGACACCCGAAATTGAGAGAGAGCGTACTTCTACCCGGAATGCCTGTCAACAAAGAGATTTCGGGTTGATTTGATTTCGGCGGGTCGCCCACTGCTCACAGTTATAGATCGGCTGTCGAGGAGCATTCGCGAGGATGGCACAGGCTGGAGTGGATCGGGCCCGCTTCGTCGAAATGTTTTTCACCAAAAAGAGCGGCGACTTTTACGAGTCGCCGCCCTAGTGTTTTCCTTGCTGTTGCCGACTTCGAAGCCTCAACGGTGATCTTCATCGCCGGGTTCGCACTCGTTTTCGCTAATTGCCGAGGTTGAGTCCCGATCCCTCCGAGCACGAGTGGAAGTCCGCATTGTTGTACCCATCTAGAGTACTCGCCGGCACCAGCAGCGCCTTACCCAGAGTTGACGAAGGATCGACATCCGAGGTAAGCAAATTGAGATTATTCGCCTGAAGCAGCGTTTCAGCTGTCTGAATCGCGGCGTCGGCAGTGGCATTGTGCTTTGCACCGGCCGCGATATTCACGAGCGCGCCCACCAATTGCCTACCCAGAATCGCGACTGCGTTCCCGCCATGCCTGTTCAAGATTGTCACCAAGTCGGCCGCTGAGTAGCTGACGCCACCGATAGTGAGCCCCGCCTGTTGCACAGAGTTCGGGAATGGATGTTTCCTCTGGTTCTTCCAGAAGCCAATCGTGGCGGGACAGCCCGCACCGCCGCAACTCAATGTCGCGGAACTCGAGCCATTGATGACGATGGCGACAGTGGAACCCGAGTTTGTCAATGTAGCTGAGCCCGTCACCGTGCAATCGGTGTTCAGCGGAGCATTCGGCCAACCGACTGTCACCGTCTTGGTGACCTTCGATGAGGTGGCAGTAAAAGAGATACTACCTGGAACTGTCGTTGTTGATCCGTCACACGTGAGCGTGAAGGTGTAATCGATCGTGTACTGAGTACCAACGATCAAGTGAATCGCTTCTACCGTGAGGGTATAGCCGTTGCAATCGGCAGTGGCGCTGGCGCTGGCTAAAACGTTGTGATTCGCCATCGCTGGCAAAACACACAAGACGAACACCACGAACAGAATTCCTGGGACTGCAAGACGCTTCGAACGCATACCGTTCCTCCTCTTTATTTCAGCGGGCGAAGGAGCGCATTTGTGCCGAAGATACTGCCACAGATTGCTGTCGGGCGACGAGAATATTCCGCGTGAAAAACGGCGATGGGCGGCCTACTCAAGCTGGGCCCCTCCCTGAGAATGTTCCAAGTTATAGACCGTACACCCGGACGCAGCCATCGTGTCGTATGGCAACCCCCATTCAATTCCGTGCTATAGTCCCTCCCATTGGGGCGTTGTCGGATACAACACACAAAACACTAAGGGCCCCACCGATCTCGGAAATCTGCTCGCCTCATTGCACCTGAACCCTCAAGACTCGAGCGCCGCTCGCATTTCCATATGGAGGTTCAACATGAGTATGACAACAACCCGATCTAAGGTGTTCCTGGCTTTTGCGATCTTGATGATTCCACTCTTTGCCGTGAGCGCGGTTGACCCCGATGCGTGCACGCGGTGCGGGCCGGGATTCTTGATTTCTCCACATAGTCTCGATTTTGGACCCCAGAGAATCGGTACTCACAGCCCTTCGCAACCGATTTTCGTGAGGAGTGTAGGATCTTTTCCCCTCCAGATTTCGAAAATCGTAGAACTCGGCGCCGGTTTCACACAAACCAACAACTGTCCGGCTAAACTGCAACTGCAACACTTTTGCAGCATCAATGTGATCTTCGCGCCCACGACGGCAAAAATGTATTCTGGCAAGATCAAGATGATCACGAACGCGGGCACTGCGATCGTGCCATTGACTGGAACTGGTGTGGCTCAGTAGTTTCCACGGACGAACGCCCTTCGCAATCGTTGATTTTTGACGACGATTTTGATTGAGACACTTCCCCGCTTCCCCAAAATTTTCCTTTTCGTTTCAACCCCCGGAGCCACAAGCCCAGCTTATGCTTAATGGATATATGAAATGAAAAAAGCCTCGGTCATCTCCCTAATCCTCTCACTTCTGCTTCTTGCCGGTGAGACGCCTCAAGCGGGTCCTGAACCGATATGAAAATCGTTGCTCGCCTGTCAAATACATCGTCGGATCACACCGTTGAGGTCGAAACAGAAGGTCGGAAACATTACAATCCCTTCGAAGAGTGCGGGAGGCGGCTCCAGCATCAATGGCGGCGAGCTGTTGTTCGCTGCTCTAGCTACCTGTTTCTGCAATGACCTTTACCGTGAGGCGGCGAAGCGCAACATTACGGTTCGCGAAGTGCAGGTCGAAGTGACGGGCTCCTTCGGAAATCCAGGTGAACCGGCACGTGACATCAGCTACCACGTCCACGTAAGTGCGGACGCGTCACAGGCCGCCATTGATGATCTGATTCTCGAAACGGATTCCCTCGCCGAGATCCACAACACGCTTCGCGCTGGCTGCACCGTGAAGCTGATGTTGGGCTAGTGTGTAAAGCCCATCCTGGTTGCCACGCCAACTAACCTTTTTCTACTGATCGAGTCCAACCATAACGAAATCAATCCGAAACGTGCACCTCCATTCCGACTGTTCCAAGAATGAGAAGGGGGATTCCACAATGAGGAGACTCGGGCTATCCATCATTCAAGCCGCACTGTTTCTCCCTTCCTTGCTGGCACTTCCTGAACTGACGCATGCACAGCCTGCCGCAAACGGAACGCAGGTTCTCAAAGTCGGCGATTCGACGATCGACGGATCGTTTCTCACTCCTTACAAGAACGCGTGGAAGGTCGTCTACGCCTTTCCCGGCAAAGAACCGTTTCTCGTCGGCACGTGGAGCGACGAACTCATAAACGTGGACATCAGCGGATCGCACTTGCTCAAGCGTGCGCAAATGGCCGACTACGCCAAGTACCACATTGTTACAACCTACGAAAACGTCTTCGAGCCCAAAACAATGTCACCAGTCTCCATGGACTTCAAACGAAGTGACACAGGAGAATGGGCGCACCGCGAGTTTTCCAAAACACGTGTGAACTATCGACGCGCCGACTCTGGCGACAAGGCAAAAACACGAGAGGGCACCCTTGATTTTGCCGAACCTATCTTCGACTACAACGGCGGCATGTATGGAGTTCTCTTAGCGGCCCTGCCCCTCAAGGAGGGCTACACCGCTTCCCTGCCAACTCTCTCCGAGGATCGCGATGAATTAGAGCGTGTGGTCGTCACAGTCGGCAAGCAAGAGCTTGTGGATGCCGGCCCCGGTAAACAAGTATTGGCGTGGCGGGTGGATACAGAAGGCAATTACGCCAACAAGGGCCACAGCATTTTCTGGATCACGAAGGAACCGCCCTATGTCATCAAACTCGTCACCGTAATTCCCACCGGCAACTGGGTGACAATCACGATGAGCATGATCTGAAGGATCTCGCTGGCAGTAATTTCTAAACGGAGACGCTTTTGTCGGACGACCGATCTACTCTCAGCTCCAAGATGGCGATACACCTGCACGCCTCACCACCTCAGAACAAACCCGGTACCACCGCCCAAGTCTCGCTGCGGTAGTCGTCGAATTCCGCGCCGAAGGCTTTGCTCATGCTGGCTTCTTCCAACCATATCTTGCGCGCATAAGCGAACAGAGCGATGACGAACCCCACGACGCCCAGGCGCTCGCCCATCACCAGCAACGTCCCCGCATACATCATCAGCAGCCCTGTATAGATCGGATGGCGCAGCACGCTGTATGGCCCTGAGCGGATCAGCTGATGCTCGACCTTGATCGCAATCGCGCCACTCCAATTCTGCCCCAGGTGTCGGCGGGACCAGATGGCCAGAAGCAGACCCAGCCACTCCAACACCAGGCCCGCTGACATCACTCCCGGCCACACGGGCATAAATCGTCCGAATCCGTAGATTGGCAAAATCTGCAGCAGCAACGCGAGATTAGTCAAAAAAACATGGAAGGCGCGAGAGAAGGACGATTCCGCGCTTTGGATGGGAGCCGATTTCTTTCCGATGTATTCCCAATAAATTCCGAAAATCAGCCAGCCGATTACCGCCAGAAGCGGGAAATGTTTCTGCGCCAACAACAACTTGTCTGGAGCCAGCGCCGGAACGTCGGGCAATATATGCGATCGCACGCCCAGCAGAACGCCTATCATGACGCCGGCCAGCACGACCCGAAGTATCCGTTCTTGAGCCTTGGTCATTGGCGAGCCGCGCGTTGGATTGATTCATGTGCGCTCTCCGGATTCCGCTCTGCAAAATCCGCCAGCGGCTGACGCAACCGGACCGCATGCAGAAGCTCCGTGCTTCCAAGCCTTCCTACGATTTTCCGTCGCGCACGCATTTATTCCTAGCCCTATGCATCAAGCATGGTAATGTCTTCGCTTCGCTCGGAGCGAGCTTCTATGATGGAGGCCGATTATAGCGTCACAGCCAAATCGAAGGCTGTGAAAGCTTCGCGGCGGGCAATCTGCAAGTTCGGATTCGCCGCTTTGATAGCCGCTGCCGGGAAGCGCGCCGCGCAAGCCTACACGAAAATGGCAGGCACAAGCACGCAGGATATTGCAAGCACTCATATCAATGTGAAACCACATGTCGCAGTCATCGGAGCCGGCGCCTTCGGCGGATGGACAGCGTTCTACCTGTTGCAGGGTGGCGCGCGGGTCACCTTACTCGATGCCTGGGGTCCGGGCAACTCGCGGGCCTCTTCCGGCGGAGAGACGCGAGTGATTCGGGGCGCCTACGGACCCGGCCAGCCCTATACCCAGCTTGCCGCAAGAGCGATGGGACTCTGGCACGAACACGAGAGCCGATGGAATCGAAAGTTTTTCTTTCCGATTGGCGTGCTCTGGATGGTGGAGGGCGATGGCGAATTCGAGCGCGGTTCACTGCCCGTACTGAAAGACGCAGGTATCTCCTTCGAGCAACTCTCAGCCTCTGACCTCGCGCGGCGTTGGCCGCAAATCAATTTTGCGAATGTGGAGTGGGGCATCTTTGAACCCCACAGCGGATACTTGCTCGCGCGCAGCTCCGCCCAGACGGTAGTCGAACAGGTTCAGAGTGCGGGAGGTGAATTCCGTCCACTCGCTGCGATGAACGAAAACCTTGACGGAGGTGACTTGAAGGATGGCCTTCGCCTCTCCGACGGTTCATCGCTCATCGCGGACCGCTATGTCTTCGCTTGCGGACCGTGGCTCGGCAAATTGTTTCCTCGCACAGTAGGGCCGCACTTCACCGCGACGCGCCAGGATGTCTTCTTCTTTGGAACGCCCGCCGGAGATCAACGCTTCAGTGAGAACAACATCCCGGTCTGGGCCGATCACGGGGACCACTTCATGTATGGCATTCCTGGCAACCAAGGACGCGGCTTCAAAATAGCCGACGATACACGCGGCCCGGAATTCGATCCGACCTCAGGTCAACGTACCGTCAATGACGATCGCCTCGCCGAGGCCCAGCGCTACCTCGCTTATCGCTTTCCGGAACTGAAGGGCGCGCCGCTGGTCGAATCGCGCGTCTGCCAGTACGAAAACACCACCGATCACAACTTCATCATTGATCGACATCCGGCCAGCCAGAATGTATGGATCGTAGGCGGCGGATCGGGCCACGGTTTCAAGCACGGTCCAGCGCTCGGCGAAATGGTGGCAAAGCTAGTCCTGACCGATGCATCAGCAGCGCCGGTTTATCGCCTGTCGCGGTTCTGAATTACTGTAAGGCGCGGACATTCCTGTCCGCGAACCTGAGCTGTTGTGCACCGTGAAATGCCGACGGATCATTTTCGCCGTGCGCAATCCCCCGACCACAGTTCCCTTCTTCTATGTACCTTCGTGATAGGCACTGCCTAATCATTAGTGCTTTCATCACCTTTTTTCTGTGCAGCGGTCACCGACTTACTCACACACCTGATGCCAGACTAATTCCGATGCCGCGATTGATCGTGTTGCATCCATAACTTTCTAGATCGGAGTTGTGCTCCAGGAACGTTCCCACCCTCAGATAGTTCTCCGCCACGAACATCGCAGGGAAAACCCGCCACCGCAATACGGGCAGCGTCGGGAAACGCCTGGCTGCGCCTTATGAAAAGGCTTCTTATTCTGTGCACCATCACAGGCCTGATCGGGTTTGCATTCGCACAGGGCATTCAGGGCAAAGTGAAACTGAGCGGAAAAACTACGGTTGTGGTGACCGGACACACAGTCACGCTCACTTGGGACACGAGTTCCGGTGCTGCGAGTTACAACATTTACCGCAGTCCAACTCATGGCGGGCCTTATACCAAGATCGCGTCCGGGGTTACTGACACGACTTACACCGACGTCGAGGTTACAAAGAAACAGATCCTCTACTATGTTACTACTGCAGTCGGCGGTAGCCATGAAAGCGCATACAGCAACGAAGCTGTGGTTACGCTTCCGTGAACTCTGGAAAGGATGAATAGAGGTTGGAAGAGATGAAAACAATTTGGACCTAGGCGGCGGCTCTATTGTTGTCCGCTTTCTCGTTTGCACAATGCACTAGCAGCAATCCCGGCACAACTTGCAATGGACCCGTAACCGTTCAGCCCCAACAGGGAAATACTTCCCAGTCCGCGATTACTCTGATCGACCTTGGATTGGCGGCACCTCAGCCCGCCGCTGGGCAATACACGCTTTCGATCGTGAGTGGAGTGATTCAGGAATCGGACAATGGAAATGGTTATCACACGTTGATT
>Ga0126381_100003359_pt1 | contig 17407 bp, 13 predicted proteins | sample PanSoiMetPlot_28_FD_96465 | JGI IMG/M metagenome (GOLD analysis project Ga0126381, IMG submission 96465) | Tropical forest soil microbial communities from Panama - MetaG Plot_28 | ecosystem: Environmental > Terrestrial > Soil > Tropical forest > Bulk soil | place: Panama | collected 2016-02-17 | reverse complement strand
CAAATCCCTGAGCATTGTTTAGGGCCGAACCAGCCTTTGGGGTTGCCCGTTCTAGCCCTGCAAATCATGCACACTGCGGGTCGTTCTCGCCAGCTCCAGAACCCTGGACTTGCCGTTAACCTCTTGATACGCAATGCCTTAGCGGGAGGCATGCGGTTTGCCTCTATCACGGCGCTGCCTTCGCACCCTTTTGTATGAGGGGTTGCAGGGTTCAATTTCTCAGTTGAGATGTAAAAACGTTGAGGAGGTCGAACGACCATGTATCGCATGGGAATCTCGATTGTGGCGGGTGTGGTACTCGCGGTGGGCGTGTCGGCGCAACCGCAAGCTCGATCTCAGGGGGGAGCACAAACCAGCGGACAAACGTCCGTCGAGGCAGGAAAAACGCAGGCTCAAGCCGGCGCATCCAGCTCAACTTCCGCAGCAGCCACGGCACAAAACGGACAAACTAACGCCGCGCTGGCCAGCGGAACAGCGTTTAACGCGGAATTGACTTCTCCTGTGGACACGAAGAAGTGCACGCCGGGCGACGCAGTGAACGCGAAAACGACGGAAGCCGTGAAGTCCGAGGGCAAGATAGTCATCGCGAAAGGCTCAAAGCTCGTGGGTCACGTGACGCGGGCTTCGGCACGGGCCAAGGGCCAAACGGAATCTTCGCTGGGAATCGTCTTCGATAAAGCAATTCTGAAGAACGGCGAAGAGATTCCGTTACGCGTGGCGATTCAAGCTCTGGCATCAGGACAAAGCAGCGCCTCGATGGCAGGCTCAGATATGGATTCCATGGATAGCATGGGCACTTCGGACGCGGGCTCGGGCACGGCTGGAGGACGCGTCGGGCTAGGTGGCGTGACTTCCGTTGCTGGCGGCACGGCAGGTACGGTTACGAACACCGCCGCGAACGTGGGCAGAGCAGCTGGCGGCGCGGTGAATTCAACGTCGAACGCTGCGGGAAGCGTTGCGGGAACTTCGAAGGGAGCCGTGGGCGGATTGAATTCCGCGGGGCAACTCACTTCGAATAGCCAGGGCGTTTTCGGGTTGAATGGCCTGAACCTGAACGCGGCGGCTTCAAATGCGACGCAAGGCACAGTGATCACTTCAGCAGGCAAGAACGTGCACCTTGAGAGCGGCACGCGGATGCTTCTTGTGACCGAGGCGCAAGCGGGCTCTCCGGGCGAATCCAAGAATTCCGCTGAGAGCAAGCCGAATCAGAAATCCGGAGAGAAGCGGGAAAAACCGTAGCGGCTGCTCGTTACGTCTGGGCCGCGCGAAGAATTGGAATCGCGCGGCTTTTTTATTTTGCGCGGTCTCTTTCGAGAAAGGTAGCGCTGGCTTGCCAGAGCCAGGTCGTTCCTGCAACGAGCCTGGCGCTTGTCCTTTGCTATACTCGCCCGATGGCTCCAGAATCGAAAAAACTGTTCCTTGTGGACGCAATGGCGCACGTCTATCGCGCCTTTTTTGCGCCCATGCCGCAGCGGTTGACCGGACCTAATGGCACTCCCACCAACGTTCCATTCCTTTTTGGAAATATCCTCAAACGTCTAATCAAAGATTACGAACCGAAATACATTGGTGTCGTTTTCGATCCGCCGGGGGCCACGTTTCGCGACAAGCTGTTCGAAAAATACAAGGCGCAGCGCCAGCCCATGCCCGATGACATGAAGGTGCAGATTCCTCTGGTGCGGAGACTCTGCGAAGCGATGCGCCTGCCGATTCTGGAGGAACGAGGATTTGAAGCCGACGATGTCATCGGCACGATTGCCACGCAAGCCGCGAAGCAAGGCTTCGAAGTGCTCATCGTCAGCAACGATAAGGACATGATGCAACTGGTAGGGAAAAACGTCCGGACGCTGAAGACGGGCTCCGGCGGATTGAAGGGCGACACGCTGGTCGATGAAGCAAAAGTTCAGGAGTTGCTTGGAGTGCCCCCGGACAAAGTTGTCGACTATATGGCGCTTCTCGGCGACACCGTGGACAACATTCCCGGGGCGAAAGGAATCGGGGAAAAAGGCGCGGCCGAACTGATCAGGAAATACGACAGCGTCGAGAAAGCCCTGGATCATGCAGATGAAGTGTCGAACAAGCGGTACCGTGAAGCCCTACAACTGCAACGCGACCAAGTAATGATGTCCAAGCAATTGGCCACAATTGCGACCGATGTTCCTCTAAAGCTCGACCTGCAAGCGCTCGAACGGCGCGAACCTGATGTGCCCGCGCTGGCCGTGCTCTATCGCGAGCTGGGCTTTAGTTCGCTGCTGAAAGAGTTGGGCAGCAGCACGGTAACGGCGTCCCCGTCAGCGGCCACCGGCGGGGAGGTGAAAGCAGACTACTCGCAGTTTGCTAATGCAGGAGAATTTCGCGAGTACCTGGCCAAGCTCCCTGCAAAACAGCCGCTGGCCGTCTGGCTGAATCTCGATCTGGGGCAGCGCGAATCAGAAGGATTCGGCACGCGAATCACATCCGTCGAAGTGTCCTCAAAGGCTGGAGAAGGCCGATCGGTTTGGGCCGACGAAAAAGGCGAGGCACTGAAAGCTCTCTCGCCTTTGCTTGAGGATGCAACGCGGCCAAAAATCCTGCACGACCCAAAAGTTTTTCAATTGCTGGCCGGGCGAACGGCCAGCATCCAGCACGCGACACAGCTCTACTCTTACCTGCTGCGCCCAACGACCGGAAATCACAATCTTGCGGACGTGGTGATGCGCCACTTCAGCGCCGTGCTGGGCGAGGGCCCCGGGGAACATTCGGATTATTTACAGCGGCTTGCTCCTGTTCTGCGCGAACAAGTGAATGAGCAGGGACTTGAAAAGGTTTATGAAGAGATTGATTTGCCGCTCGCGCCGGTGCTTGCGGAGATGGAAACAGTGGGGGTTCGCGTCGAGCCGAAAGAGCTCGACAAAATGTCGCAGGAGATGGAAAAGGAAATCCGGCGCCTGGAAAAAGAAATCTGGGAAATGGCGGGCGTGGAGTTCAACGTCAATTCGCCGCCGCAGCTCGCAGAGATTCTCTTCGACAAATTGAATTTGCAGCCCAACGCGCGCCGGGGCAAAGCGAAAGCGCGCTCGACGGCAGCAGATGTTCTGGAGGAGCTAGCCGCTCAGCATCCCTTGCCTGCAAAGGTCATGGAATTTCGGGAAGTCTCCAAGTTGAAGTCCACTTATGTAGACGCACTGCCGAAACTCATTCACCCCGACACGGGACGGCTGCATACGAGTTTTTCGCAAACCGGCGCGGTTACCGGGCGGCTCAGCTCCAGCGATCCCAATCTGCAAAACATTCCGATTCGCACCGAGCTCGGCCGGCAGATTCGCGCTGCGTTTGTCGCGGAAAAGGGGAAAATCCTGCTTTCGGCCGATTACTCGCAAATCGAGCTGCGCGTGATGGCGCATTTTTCCAAGGACCCCGTTCTGGTGGAAGCATTCCGCAACGGTGAGGACATTCACGCACGTACGGCCCAGGAAGTCTTCGGCGTCGGCCCCCTGGCGCAAACCGCGGAGCATCGCCGCGCGGCCAAGGCCATCAACTTTGGGATTATCTACGGCCTCTCTCCTTTCGGCCTCGCGCAGCAGCTAGGTATCGAACAGAAAGAAGCTGCACAGTTCATTAGCGCGTATTTCATGCGGTATCGCGGTGTGAAGGAATATCTCGACAACGTTCTTACAGAAACGCGCAAGACTGGCATGACAAAAACGCTGTTCGGGAGAATCCGCCCCATCACGGAGATCATGTCGCCGCAGGTGCATCTGCGAAATTTTGCGGAACGCACCGCACTCAATTCTCCGCTGCAGGGGACGGCCGCCGACCTCATCAAGATGGCCATGATCAACATCGACCGCCGCCTGGCGGAGGAAAAACTTGAATCACAAATGATTTTGCAGGTGCACGACGAACTCCTGTTCGAAGCTCCCGCCAAAGAATCCCCCAAATTGCAAAAGCTGGTGAAAGAAGAGATGGAAGGTGTCTATAAGCTGGCGGTCCCGATAGTGGTAGAAATTGGCGTTGGTCCGAACTGGCGCGATCTGGATTAATCAGAGCTATGCAATACACTAGGGAGAAATTCCAACAACTGCCAAGCATCCTATCCGATCTCCGGGCAATCAAACTTACGAAGCCTTTGCACGCACAAAATTCATCGTGCTAACGTAGACTATTCCCCCGCCCAAGCGAGGCCTCTCATGCGCTTCTCATTTTTCCTTGTTCCCAGCCTTGCGGCTTGCATGTTCCTGGGCTCTTGCGGTGGCGGCAACAGCGGAAGCCAGGTTGCCGTGACCATTAAGCCCGCCTTTGCCATTAACACGGTAAGCCAGACCACAGCATTCACGGACACCGTGACGGGGACCATGAATACCTCCGTCACCTGGGAAGTGAACAATATGCCGGGCGGCTCTGCGACCACCGGCACCATTAGCGCCACCGGAGTCTACACGGCGCCCGCGCAGGTGCCGAGCCCGGCGACTGTCAGTGTAAGTGTTGTGTCCCAGGCAGATACAACCAAGTCTGCTTCAGCCCAAGTGACTGTGTTGGCACATACGCCCAATGAGGCTGCGCAAAGCCTTCCCATAAAGCTTGGGACAACCGGGGGCAACGCCAACGACTCCAGCAGGCAGGGGAGTACGGTCACGTGCTGCGGCGGAACTCTCGGATCACTTGTCCAGCGTGCAGGAACATTTTATATCCTCAGCAACAATCATGTCCTGGCACGGAGCGATTCGGCGTCCCTCGGAGAGAACATTATCCAGCCTGGGCTGGCGGACACCAATTGCGGTTCAACTTCCTCTTCGGTGGTGGGGAATTTATCTCAGTTCGCAAACCTGCAAGCTCCTGGAACGAACGTCGACGCGGCAATCGCGCAGGTCATTCCCGGGGCAGTGGACACAACAGGGATGATTTTTCTGCTGGGGAGCACCACAACTGGAGGCGTGCCCGATCCAGGGCCGCCGCATTCGGGAACGGGGGTCGCCGCAACCGTGGGCATGAGCGTGGGAAAGAGCGGGCGAACGACGGGTTTGACCTGCTCAAGAGTCGGCGCCGTAGGCGTGGCCACCAGGGTCCAATATCAAACTGGTTGCGGAACAGGAACGATGTTTACGGTTGATTACTCAAATCAGGTTTCGGTCACCGGAGGAACCTTCAGCGGAGCCGGGGATTCCGGATCACTCATTGTCTCCGCGGATACAGCCGATCCCGTGGCGCTTCTCTACGGTGGTTCGGATACGGATACCGTGGGCAATCCCGTTCAAGATGTGTTGAACGCGATGGCTGATTCGCTTGGGAACAAACCGGTGTTTGTTGGAAGCGCTTCGGCGCACCAAGTCATCGGCTGCACGCTCGCGGGTTTTTCAACGCTATCTGCGACCCCGCAGTCCACGTCATCTCTTGCGGCTGAGTCGCTCGCCGCGGCTACAACTGCAAGGGACCTCCACGCGAACGAACTCCTCGCAAATCCGTATGTGCGAGCAGTTGGAGTTGGCGCGAGTCTCGATCGCCCTGGCGAGGCTGCGGTCTTGCTAATAGTCGACCCGAGCCAGCCGCAAGTGAAATTGCCCGCCGTGCTCGACGGTATTCGTACACGAATCATGCAGGCAGAAGCAAACGCGCCGCGAGGCGTCCTTGAGGAAGCCCAAAGCACACTGCTTGCATCGAACGGCGATACATTCTCCGTGAGCAGGGTCTCCGAAACGCTCATGGCGCATGCGAAAACGGTTCATGCCGCCCATGTGGAAGAATGGATGAGAAAATCCGGCGTTCAGGGATTTGGTGTAACATCCAGCGCCGATGCGCCCGGCGAAGCGGCGCTAATGATTTTCCTCATCCGGGGAGTGGCGCATCCTGCCATTCCACCCGTAATTGACGGACTACGAACGCGCGTGCGCGAGTCCAGCCGCTTCCGTGCGGGTTTTGGTGACACTCGGCCGCAGCGCGGTTGCCCTATGCCGGTTCCCCTGAAAAGACAAACACACCCCGTGTCTGGAGGAAAACCGTGACCGTACCCGCAAACGATCGGCCTTTGCGCATCCCGGTAATTCCTTTCTTAACCCTTTTCTTCTGAAGGACCTGGGCGTAGAATCCGCTCCAAACCTAGCCGAGTTCGCTCCTTCGGCGGTGCGTGACCGGTCAGGAGGATGCCATGTGTCGGACGCTTTTCGTTGCGAGTGCGTTGCTGCTTTCTGGAATTCTTTTCCCAAAATTAAATTTCACCCAGGAAAAAGCCGGGGCCACGGAACCCAAGATGACCCCAGACGATGCTGCGAAGAAGAATCCTGTCACGCCATCGGCGGAGAGTCTGGCGGAAGCACGCAAATTCTTTGGCTACAATTGCGCCATGTGCCACGGGAAAACAGGTGACGGCAAGGGCGATCTCGCTGCAGACATGAAACTTGAACTTCGGGACTGGCGTGATCCGGCTTCTCTCGAAAAGCTGACCGATGGCGAGCTCTTTTGGATTATTACCAATGGAAAAGGGAAAATGCCCGGTGAGGGCGCTCGCGATTCGGAAAAAATGCGGTGGAACTACGTCAATCTTGTGCGGTCTTTTGCGAAGAAAGGTGTAGCTGAACCGGACAAACCCAAGGCCGAAAACCCTCACCGCTAAATTTCAAAAGTACTTGCAAACTTCCGGTAATAGCCCGTATTGCAGTGGCGATTTGAAGTTTCCCATCCGCGTGAACCGTCGCCGCGTCGTGATATGCTCGCTTGGAGAATTTTCGAAAGGAGCAGGGCCATGGCCCACGCGCCGCAATTTCTAAAGCTGGTCAATGAATCAAAAAAGAAGGTCAAGGAAACAAACGTGGCCGACGTCAAACGCCGCATGGATGCGGGAGAAAAGCTCATTTTGGTGGATACTCGAGAGGACAATGAGTGGGCCAACGGCCACATTCCCGGAGCAATTCACCTGGGAAAGGGCATCATCGAGCGCGACATCGAGCAGCAAGTGCCGGACACCGCCGCAAAACTCATTCTCTACTGCGGCGGCGGTTTCCGTTCCGCGCTGGCCGCGGACAATCTTCAGAAGATGGGTTACACCAATGTGGAATCCATGGACGGCGGCTGGAAGGGTTGGTTGTCCGCCGGATTGCCAACGGCCAAGGGCTGACGACTTAGTCCGTTCTATTTCTCTCTAAAAAAATCTGGCTGGGGCGGGAGGATTCGAACCTCCACCATCCTCATTAACAGTGAGGTGTCCTACCGATTGGACCACGCCCCAGCGGGTAGCAAATCCCCACGATTGCAGGGAAACGCTGGAAATAGGTGGGCTCGGCCGCAGGAAAATGCGGGCAAGGCTGAGTTAAAGATACCACGAACGTGTCGAACCGCGCGAGGCCCGCGAGAAAATCAAATCAAACAAAACTGCATCAGACGCACGCTTGAGATCATCAACTACGAACAGGAGGCTCATACGCGAAAGTGCCTAGCGTCTTTCGGGTCTTTCCCCGACGAAGATCCGCAAGCAACTTCGCGGTGCGGCACAAATGCTGAATTTTTCAGCCGGAAAGTTGTTTTTGAAACACACGAAGCAAAAAATTTCACGAAAAAGTATCGGCATGGATGTTGCATTCCAGAAAGTTTTATTGGAAACTAGGCGGTCAAAGTTGGCCCGGGCTTTTGCACTTCCCGGTTAACACGTGGGACGCCCTAGCAGTATAGGGCCCTTTCAGTGCGCTCCCCGCCAAAGTGCAAAACGAACATGGCCCAGATTTTTCATCGAAGCACGAACTTTATCTCCCGGTTTAGTGTCTTTTCTTTTTTGTTCATCATGGGATTTGCCGTCCTGGCGGTGCTGGCTGCCGCGCGCTCGCCTTATATGACGCGGCAGAATATTACTCGCGAGCAGCCCGTGCAGTTCAGCCACAAACATCACGTGGGAGACGACGGAATTGACTGCCGCTATTGTCATACAAGCGTGGAAACTTCCGCGTTTGCAGGGATTCCGCCCACGAAGACCTGCATGAATTGCCATTCCGTGCTTTTTAACAACGCTGCATACCTCGAGCCAATTCGCGAAAGCTATCGTGACGACAAATCCATCCAGTGGGTAAAAATCCACCGCCTTGCGGATTTTGCATATTTCAACCACAGCATTCACGTGAACAAAGGCGTTGGATGCAGCACCTGCCACGGACACGTGGATGAGATGCCGCTCGTTTTTCAGGCCAACACGCTGCTGATGCAGTGGTGCGTGGATTGTCACCGGAATCCCGAAGCCGTGCTCCGTGAAAAACCGGAAGACGTCTACAACATGAATTGGACCGCGCCACCCAACCAGGAAGAAATCGGAAAGAGACTTGCGAAGGAACGACAAATTCGGACAACAGCCGAGCTGACTAGCTGTTCGACCTGTCACCGCTGAAGAAACGTATGAGCAATCAAGCACAAGCAGAACACAAGGAAGATAGGTCGGCTGCGGACGATCGCTTGGACAGCGCTTCGACGCATCGGCCGTTGGATCTGGCCGCTGTGCGCGCGCAGTTGCAATCGAAGGCCGGCAAACAGTATTGGCGAACCCTCGAAGAGCTTGCCGGCGATCCGGATTTTCAGGAACTGCTTCACCGCGAGTTTCCCCGCCAGGCACCGTCGGAATGGGATGACTCCGTGGACCGTCGCGATTTCTTGCGGCTGATGGCCGCTTCCCTGGCGCTCGCGGGCCTCTCCGGTTGCGGTCGCGCGCCCGAGCAAAACATCGTTCCCTACGTCAAGCAACCGGATGGCTTAGTGCCAGGCAACCCGCAGTTTTATGCCACTGCCATGCCCTTTGGCGCTGACGCGATTGGCCTGCTCGTGGAGAGTCATGAGGGGCGGCCCACCAAGATTGAAGGGAATCCCGACCATCCATCCAGCCTTGGCTCGACGAATGCGTTTGCGCAAGCCTCTATCCTTAACCTTTACGATCCCGATCGCGCACAAACAGTGACCAAGGCCGGAGAGATTCAGACCTGGTCGCAGTTTTTGGACGCTGCGCAAGCGTTGGCCGCTACGTTCCGGTCCACTCGAGGCGAAGGGCTCCGTATTCTCACCGGAATCATCAATTCGCCGATTGTTGCCGCAGATTTGCAAGCCATTCTGACGCTTTATCCCTCGGCGAAATGGCATCAGTGGGAACCTGCCGTTGGAGATGGAACGCGCGAGGGCGCAAAGCTCGCTTTCGGAAGTTACGTCAACGCGGTTTATCGCCCGGAGAACGCCGAGGTCATCCTTTCTCTCGACTCCGATTTCCTCGCCAGCGGACCTGGGAACGTCCGCTACATGCGGGACTTTTACAAGCGCCGCAAGTTGAACGGTCCGGGCGATGCGATGAACAGGCTGTATGTCGTCGAGCCTACGCCTTCGGTGACTGGCTCCACCGCAGATCACCGGTTGCCCTTGCGAAGCGCGGAAGTCGAGCAGTTCGCGCGCGCGTTGGCGGCGAAACTCGGCTTGGGAGGCACCGGAAAAGTCCTCGCGGACGCCGAGAAGTGGCTCGATGCGGTCGTAAAGGATTTGAAGACGTATCCCCGCCGCACTCTGGTGGTCGCGGGCGAGCAGCAGCCTGCCGAAGTTCATGCGCTCGTCCACGCCGTGAACAGCGCCCTTGGAAACGTTGGCACCACGCTGTATTACACGGAGCCGGTCGAAGCGCATCCCCTTAATCATCTCGATTCTTTGCACGAGCTTTGCGCGGACATCGATGCTGGCAGAGTCACCACGCTTTTGATTCTGGGTGTAAATCCTGTTTACACAGCGCCGCATGATTTCGATTTCGCCTCCAAGCTGCGCTTCGACGAAAAGCTCAAAGGCAAAAAGATTGAAACGGTCATTTACGTTAGCCCGCATTTTGACGAGACTGCGCAATACTGCGACTGGCACGTCGCCGAATCGCATTACCTCGAAGCCTGGGGCGATGCCCGCGCCTTCGATGGCACCGTCAGCGTCATTCAGCCGCTCATTGCGCCACTCTACCGCACGCACTCCGTGCACGAAGTGCTGGTGGCGTTTACCGACAAGCCGGGCCTTTCGGCTTACGACGCCGTTCGTGACCGCCTGAAAGCCGCGAATCCTTCGGGCGATTTCGAAAAGTTCTGGCGCAAAACGCTGAACGACGGCGTTGTGGCGGGAACTGCCTTTCCTGCCATTAATGCTTCTCTGAAGTTCAATCCCGCGAGCCTTCCTCCCGCCAAGGAAACCTCCGCTAACGAACTCGAATTCCTTTTCCGGCCCGATCCCAGCATTTACGATGGGCGCTTCGCGAATAACGGCTGGCTCCAGGAATTGCCCAAGCCCGTCACCAAGCTCACCTGGGACAATGCCGCGCTTGTTAGCCCCAAAACCGCGCAAGACCTTAAGGTCACGCACAGCATCCCGTCGCGCGGCGGCGAACACGGTCAGATTCTCTCAGACGTCGTGGATATCTCGATTTCCGGAAGCAAGGTCACGGCAGCAGCTTGGATTCTTCCCGGTCAGGCCGAGGGGGTTGTGGTTCTGCCGCTGGGCTACGGCCGCAAAAAAGCTGGCTACACCGGCACGAACAAGGGTTTCAACGCCTACGCTGTGCGCGCGTCGAATGCTCTCTGGGCCGCGAATGCGCCGAGCAGCGTCATCCGAAAAACAGGCGACGATTACCCCCTCGCTTGCACCCAGTATCACTTCAATATGGAAGGCCGCCACATTCTCGTTTCCGGCACTCTCGACGATTACCACAAGAATCCGAATTTCGCCCATGAGCACGAGGAACTCCCGCCGAAAGAACTTTCTCTTTACAAGGGCGAAGCAGAATTCCCCTACAACCGCAACAAATGGGCGATGGCCATCGACCTGAATAGCTGCAATGGGTGCAACGCCTGCGTGATCGCCTGCCAGGCGGAAAACAACATCGCCGTTGTCGGCAAAGACCAGGTGATGCGCGGCCGCGAAATGCACTGGATTCGCATCGATCGCTACTACACCAACACGCTTTCCGCCACGGGCGTTGGAGGTGGCTTGGCCAGCGGCAAGTCCACAGGCGACCCCTCCGAATACCAGCCCGCTCTCGATAATCCCGACACTTTCTTCCAGCCCGTGCCCTGCCAGCAATGCGAAAACGCGCCCTGCGAGCAAGTTTGCCCCGTCGGCGCCACTGTCCACAGTGCGGAGGGCCTGAACGACATGGTCTACCAGCGCTGTATCGGCACGCGCTACTGCTCGAACAACTGCCCATACAAGGTACGCCGCTTCAATTTCCTGCGCTTCCAGGACTGGGAAACCCCGCAATTCAAGCTCATGCGCAATCCGGAAGTGACCGTGCGCAGCCGCGGCGTTATGGAAAAATGTTCTTATTGCGTCCAGCGCATCGACAAAGCGCGGATCGATGCGGACAAAAAGGACCGGCCTGTCCCGGACGGCGCGATCATTACGGCCTGCGAGCAAGCTTGCCCCTCGCAAGCCATCGTTTTCGGCAATGCCAACGATCCGAACAGCCGTGTTGCCAAGTTGCGAGCCCAGCAGCGCAATTACCAGATTATGGCTGAGCTGAATTCGCGCCCGCGCACTACCTATCTTGCAGCGGTCCGCAATCCGAATCCTGAACTGGAGAACGCATGAGCGCCGGCCAGCCGCCACTCGATTCTCCCGAAATCCGCCGCCTGACGCCCGTGCTGGGTCCCGGCCACACCTTCGGCTCCGTTACCGACAAAATCAGCTCCATCGTTCTAACGCGCCGCACTTCCTTCGGTTGGTACGTTGGTTTTGCGCTTTCTTTCGGCTTCACCGGGTTGATGACTATCGCCATCGGCTGGCTCGTCACCAAGGGCGTCGGCATTTGGGGCATCAACATTCCCATCGGTTGGGGATTCGCCATCGTCAACTTCGTTTGGTGGATTGGTATCGGCCACGCCGGGACGCTTATTTCCGCCATTTTGTTTCTGCTGAATCAAAAGTGGCGCACTTCGATCAATCGCTTTGCCGAAGCCATGACGCTTTTCGCGGTTGCCTGCGCGGGCATTTTCCCGCTGATCCACACCGGCCGCCCCTGGATGGCCTTCTACATGTTCCCGTATCCCAGCACGATGGGCCTCTGGCCGCAATTCCGCAGTCCGCTCATCTGGGACGTTTTTGCGGTTTCCACCTACGCCACGGTTTCAGCGCTCTTCTGGTTTGTCGGGCTCATTCCGGATTTGGCGACGCTCCGCGACCACGCCACTACAAAAACGAAGCAGGTCATTTACGGCATGCTTGCTCTGGGCTGGCGCGGCTCTGTTCGCCACTGGCACCGCTATCAATCTGCGTACCTGCTTCTCGCTGGCCTTGCCACGCCGCTCGTTCTTTCCGTCCACACGGTGGTTAGCTTCGATTTCGCAATCGCCATCGTTCCCGGCTGGCACACTACCATTTTCCCGCCGTACTTCGTCGCCGGAGCTATCTATTCCGGTTTCGCCATGGTGTTGTCGATCGCTATTCCTCTGCGCAAAGCCTACGGTCTGGAAGACTTCATCACCATGCGGCACCTCGACAACATGGCCAAGGTCATGCTGGCCACAGGTTTGATCGTCGCCTACGGCTACTTTTTCGAGTTCTTCCTCTCTCTTTACAGCGGAAACAAGTTTGATGTCTTTCTTGTCCAGCAGCGCGTCCACGGCCCCTATCGACATTTTTATTTCGCCTTGATCCTTTGCAATATCCTTTTGCCGCAAACTCTTTGGTCCTACAAGCTTCGCCACAACGTCGCATTTCTTTTCGTCATGTCTCTCATCGTCAACACCGGTATGTGGCTCGAGCGCTTTGTCATCGTGGTTATCAGTCTCACGCGCGACTTCACGCCTTCGGCCTGGGGCCGCTACCAGCCCACTTTCTGGGATTGGGCCACGTTCACCGGCACCATCGGATTCTTTGTCATGCTGCTCTTTTTGTTCGTACGTGTTCTTCCTGCGATTTCCATCGCGGAAATGCGCGAGTTAGTCGCGGAGACTTCTGAGGAATAGGAAATGGAGCAACATCGTTCGCACATTTACGGCGTGATGGCGGAGTTCGATACTCCCGAGCAGCTGGTTCATGCCGTGGAAAAAGCTCGCGCAGCCGGCTATCACCGCATGGACGCCTATACACCCTTTCCCGTGGAAGGCGTTGCTCATGCCTTGGGCTTGAAGCGCAACAACGTGCCCCTAATCACTCTTCTTGGCGGCCTTGCGGGTGGCCTCGGAGGCTTCTACTTGCAGTATTGGGTCAACGTCTCGTCGTTCCCCGAGAACATTGGCGGACGCCCGCTCAATAGTTGGCCCGCTTTTATTCCCGTGACTTTTGAGATGACCGTTCTGGGCGCCGCCCTTTGCGCCGTGTTCGGCATGCTGGCCCTGAACCGCCTGCCTCAGCCTCATCATCCCGTTTTCAACGTGAAGCGCTTCGTCCACGCCACTTCCGACCGTTTTTATCTTTGTATTGAGGCGCGTGACCCCAAGTTTCACCTCATGGAAACGCTTCGCTTTCTCCAGGGGTTGCAACCGCACCACGTCAGCGAGGTCACCGATGCTTAGCGCCTCGCGCGTTCTCCTTGTCTCTTGCGCTGCGGCAAGCGTCTTTCTTGCCGGCGCTTGCCGCCATTTGAAGCAGGACATGGCCGAGCAACCGAAAAATCTTCCGCTTTCACCTTCGGATTTCTTTGCGGACGGCCGCTCCGAGCGCCCTCTGCTTGACAACACCGTGGCCCGAGGCTCGATTGCAGACGATGCTCTTTTCGTGCCTAAAGAATCGAATGCTTTTCCGCTGCCGGTAAATCAGGAGCTGCTTGAGCGTGGCCAGAACCGTTACAAGATTTTCTGCGCGCCCTGCCACGGCCTGCAGGGTGACGGCAACGGCATGATCTCCATGCGCGGCATGAAGCATCCGCCCAGCTATCACCAGGACCGCCTCCGCCAAGCTACCAATGGCTACATCTACGACGTCATCACCAACGGCTTTGGCGCGATGTATGGCTATTCGGCGCAGATCCCTCCGCGTGATCGCTGGGCCATCGTTGCTTACATTCGCGCGTTGCAACTGAGCCGCAACGCCAAAGTTTCTGACTTGCCCGCTGATCTCCGCGAAAAACTGAATGAGCCTGGAAGCTCAAAGGATTCCACGGGAGGCCATAACTGATGGCCGGGCAAGAATATCCCGCGCCGGAAAGCGTCAGCCGCCTGCAAACACGCGCGTTTGGCGTGGGCGCAATCGCCATGCTGCTGGCCCTTTATGGCGCTATCCATTCGCCACAGACCTTTTTTGCTTCGTATTTAATGAGCTTCCTTTTAGTGCTTGGCGTGACGCTCGGCTCTTTGGGCCTCGTCATGCTGCAACATCTGACCGCCGGCCATTGGGGCGTCATCATCCGGCGCCCTCTCGAATCCGCTACGCGCACGCTGCCCCTGCTTGTTATCGCCTTTCTGCCGATCGCCATTTTTGGCATGCAATACCTTTATAACGGCGGCAACGGCAACGACAAGGGTTGGCTCAACGCTCCGGCGTCGGGCGAAGGCGCGCTCTCCGCGTTTCAAAAGAGCTGGCTGACGCACAGCGGCTACTTGATTCGCGCCGTCATTTATTTTGCTGTCTGGCTTTTCCTGATGTTCATCTTCAACATTTGGTCGAAGCAGCAGGACGCCAATAAGACGGACCGCGCCCTTCGCCAGCGCTTCAAGGTGCTCGCCGGCCCCGGCATCATTCTTTACGTTTTCGCCATGAGCTTGGCTTCCATCGACTGGGTCATGTCCCTCTCTCCGCACTGGGCTTCCACTATCTACGGATTCATCTTCGTTGGCGGTCAGCTCATTTCCTCCATGGCGTTCATGATCGCGGTCGTCGTGCTGCTCGCACGCGCCGAGCCTTTTTCGGGCATCCTCCAGCCGCGTCATCTGCACGACCTAGGCAAGCTGCTTCTCGCCTTTGTGATGCTTTGGGCCTATTTCGATTTCTCCCAGCTGCTCATCATCTGGTCCGGCAACCAGCCCGAAGAAATCAGCTTCTATCGCACACGGCTCTACGGCGAATGGGGCGTCGTCGCCTTGATCGTGGTCATCTTTCACTTCTTTGTTCCCTTTTTCCTGCTTCTCTCGCAGGACCTGAAGCGCCGGTCCCAGATTATTTCGAAGATTGCCTTGTGGCTGATCCTCATGCGGCTCGTGGACCTTTTCTGGATGACGCGGCCGGAATTCACTTCGAGCGCTGTACCCTCCTGGCTCGACTTGGTTTTGCCCATCGCTCTGGGCGGATTGTGGCTCGGCTTCTTCGCTTTTAATTTGAAACAGTGTCCTTTGCTTCCCCTAGGCGATCCTAAATTAGAGGAGGCCATTGAGCAGCACCATGAGTGAGCACCAGCACAACGCTGCGGAAACGCTCGGTGGCGCGCCTCACCACTCCGACGTTTCCTTCGAAGAACGCGACATTAAGGTGGGAACCATCTACTGGTATCTCATCGCCCTGGGCTTGGCCACCGCCGTCTCATTGATCGTGTGCATTTTCGTCTATCGATTTACTTCGAGCCTCGCCTCATCCTCGGATACGCCCCCACCCCCGTCGCGTCAGGCTTTGCCAAAGGACTACCCGCCTGAACCGCGCCTCCAGGGCGTGCCTGGCCACGAATTTGATCCTCAGAAGGACCTTCGCTTTAAGCTAAAAGCGGACATTGACGCAAATGAAAGATTAGAGTGGATCGACAAAAATGCGGGCATCGCACAGATTCCTGTCGAAGACGCGATGAAGATCATTGCCGAGAAAGGACTGCCCGGGGTGGCAGCGCCTTCGGCGGAGAAGAAACAGTAGTACGATGAAAATAGCTCGTTACATTTTCGGAATCATCGCTCTTTTCGCCGCTTCCTGCGCGCTACAGGCGCAGACCGTTCCAAGTAACGTCGGCCCAGCCTCTTCGACCATGCCTCCCGCCTTGCAAAATGTTGGCTTCGAGCCGCCGCTCAACGGCCGAATGCCGCTCGATCTGTATTTCCGCGACGAAACCGGCCGCGACGTTCAGCTTCGCGAGTTTTTCGGCCAGAAGCCCGTAGTCCTGGCCTTCGTTTATTACAACTGCCCGATGTTATGCGACCAGGTTCAGATGGGCGTCGTCGGCGCTCTCCGCATGCTTTCTTTCAATCCCGGCCGCGACTACGAAGTGGTTTTCATCAGCTTCGATCCAAGCGACACGCCCGAACTCGCCGCCGACAAGAAGAAGGCCGCCGTCAAACGCTTCAACCGCCCCGAAACGGTTGCGGGATGGCATTTCCTCACCGGCTCCCAGGAATCCATTGAAGCCGCCACGAGCGCCGCGAATTTCCGGTTCCGTTACGACGCCAAATCCAAATTATTCGCCCACGCGAGCGGCGTGATGCTGTTGACCGCGGACGGCCGCATCTCGCGTTACTTCTACGGTGTTGAATACCCCGGCCGCGACATGCGCCTGGGCCTGGTGGACGCCTCCGCTGGAAAAATCGGCACGCCCATCGATCATGTCCTGCTGTTCTGCTATCACTATGATCCCTCCGGGGCAAGATACAGCGCGTCGATTCTCAGCATCATCCGGCTGGGCGGCATCCTGACCGTTCTTTCCATTGTCGGTGGAATTTGGTTCTCTCGGCGCCGCGAGCTTCGCGCCGCCGGCACGAAGCTACAAGGAGCCCACTAGAGCCGTGCAATCACAGTTGCCATTGTATCCGGAGCAAGCATCCAATTTCGCGCCGCACATTGATGCGTTAATGATTTTTATTACTTCCGTTTGCGTCTTTTTCGCCGCTGCAATCACGTTTGCGATCATTTATTTCTTTTTTAAGTATCACCGCAAAACCCCGGACGCCGTCGGCATGGTTACCCACGAAGACCCTCGGCTCGAAGTCGCGTGGATTGTCGTTCCGCTGATCCTCGCCATGGCCATGTTCAGCTGGGGTGCGGTAGTGTACGTGGATTATCGCCACACGCCTTCGGACACCCTGGATATTTACGTGGTGGGAAAACAATGGATGTGGAAGATACAGCAGCCCAACGGTCTGAAGGAGATCAACGAGCTTCACGTTCCTGTCGGACGCAACATCCGCTTGACCCTCGCCAGCGAAGACGTCATCCACGATTTCTTTGTGCCGGCGTTCCGCGTAAAGATGGACGTCATCCCCGGCAACAATCATTACAACACCATGTGGTTCCGTCCCACCAAAGCCGGGCGCTACCACTTCTTCTGTTCCCAGTATTGCGGCACAAACCACGCCCTAATGGGCGGATGGGTCATCGTCATGGAGCCTACGGAGTACGCCGCATGGCTTTCGGGTTCGGGCGGCGCCGAGGGCAATCCGGTCACTGCCGGCGAGAAGCTCTTCGCGGAAAAGGCCTGCGCAACTTGCCACTTGGCCAACGGCTCGGGCCGCGCTCCATCCCTGAACGGACTCTTCGGCTCGCAAGTGCCGCTGGCCGGCGGCACTACCGTCGTTGCCGACGAGGCTTATATCCGGGAATCCAT
>Ga0126381_100003358_pt1 | contig 17415 bp, 12 predicted proteins | sample PanSoiMetPlot_28_FD_96465 | JGI IMG/M metagenome (GOLD analysis project Ga0126381, IMG submission 96465) | Tropical forest soil microbial communities from Panama - MetaG Plot_28 | ecosystem: Environmental > Terrestrial > Soil > Tropical forest > Bulk soil | place: Panama | collected 2016-02-17 | reverse complement strand
GAGATTCGTTCGCTCGCCGCAGACGCGCTGATGGATCTCGTTGCGTCGATTCCGCCGGGCGTCTTTCTTCGCCACGGAACCAGGCCCGCATATCCCGTAAGAATCCCGGATCTGATCGGAATCAAGGATCGCCGCTATCTGGATTCGACAGGTTTGGGCCAACATCGAGGCATTAAGGACCTGATGCGCTATGCGATTACGAACCAGACCACTGATCGCATAGCGGTTTTCAATGGATTTCAGCCGTGGGATAAGGCCGAATGGTTGAAGGGGACCGGCGGACGGTACAGCGATGAGCAACTCTATGCTTTGGCGATGTATATCTACTCGCTCAAGCCGCCAGCCAATCCGAATCGGTTTGATGCCCTGGCCGCCAGAGGCCAGGAGGTATTCAATTCTCAGGGCTGTCCCGTCTGCCACACGCCGCCACTGTACACGAACAACAAGCTCACACCGGTTCAGGGCTTCACCGTGCCAGAAGCGCACAAGAGGGAATATGACATCTTACCCGTGGTGGTCGGCACGGACCCCTCGTCAGCCCTTACAACGCGGCGCGGTACCGGCTACTATAAGGTCCCTTCGCTCAAGGGCGCGTGGTACCGAGGCCCATTCGAGCATAACGGGTCCGTCGCAACGCTGGAGGATTGGTTCGATCCGGCTCGCTTGAGCGACGACTACGTACCCACAGGATTCAAAGGGTACGGCGTGCAGACGAGGGCAATCAAGGGGCACGAGTTTGGGCTGCGTCTCTCGGTCGAAGACAAGCGGGCGCTTATCGCATTTCTCAGAACATTGTAAACAGATGCAGCAAGATACAAAGCTTGCAAGCTGTGCTCGACGTCGGCACTGCTCTTGCTCGGCGCCGCCCAAGGGACCAAAGGCCGGGCCGTGGGCATTGACCTCTGAGACCGGAAGACTCATCGAATAATTCTGTGAAAAAACCTCATTGGAATGCCGCGCTCGAGGCGCATGCGAATCGCAAACCGCGAAGAGCCGCGGAGCGTCTTCTCGGGAGGCTATGAGGCCGTCTTCGACGGGCGGTTGCGCGGCCGCCAAGCGGCCCTCAAAGACCGAGTTTCTTCGCTTTCTTTCATGGCCGCCGGTCAGACCATATGCAGTACTGGCAGTTCGGGCAGTCTGTCGGATGCGGCGATCGCGGCGCGGTGGCTTCGGCGGGTATTGTCTTGGCCGGCACCACGAGTCGAATCACGGACTCGCAGGGTCGCGTATATAGAGTGGCTATATGAGGATCCTGCGAAGGACCCAAAGGGCCAGAATAGTTACACCCGAAGTTGGCCAGCTGCAATCGCTTAAAGCTATGGGAGTTAAGTGGACGTCAGAAGGCGCTTTCGGGTTCGGGCCGAATGCTCTAGTGAACCTGAAATCAAGAAGTTACAAGCCAGAGCTCCGGCAATTCTGGCACCGTTCAGTGGAATTAAGCGATCTAGAATCAGTTGATTGGCTCCCCGTCGTGGACGCTTTTCGAACTCTGGCCGCTCCGCCGTCATTCTCGAACTCCAAAGAGGAGCCGTAAGGTATTGAGGTAGAGGCTATTCTGTCGGATCGGCCCCGTCCCTCGAAAATCTGGGCTGCCTTTCGTGGACACATCTCGAACGTTATGGGGTCGGCGCACCTGAGGCGCCGGATAGTGCACATTTTTCCTCTGCCGTTGGATCGCAACCGTCAACTGCGCCGTTGGCGACTGCACCCGGTGATGTGGATTCTGTCGCGGTAGGGACGGCCATCATGTGCCCCCGCACAAATCCGTACGTGCGCGGCCGTCAAATTCGACTTCCAAGGACATGGAGCCCTTCTTCATCAATGGCAGTGCGACGAGCCTTCACCGCAGCAACTTGCGCTGGATTGAAGCGCTGTGGTGTTAGGTTACTGGGGAAAGGTGACGTCTCGCATCATGTTCGCGACGACACGAAAATGATCAGCGCCGTAGGAGATATTCCGAGGTATCGTATACTTGGCTGGTGTCGCCGGAGCAGGAGCAACTTGTGTGTGATGCGCTCGTGCATCTTGGTCCGGTGGAGACTCAGCAGGGCCTGCACGCCGAGGGCATCCGTACAATCCAAGAGGTCCTGCATTGCACCCTGGACGAAGCACGCGCTACGCTCCGAGAGTTGCGCGTGCGCAAGCGGATCGAGGAAACGACCACACCTCTCGAGGATCTTGACCAGCCGCACTTTCGGTGGGTACGGCCATCAGCTAAACGAACTTGAGACGGGGGTTGATGCGATACACTCCCCGCGCTCCTTTGCTGCATTGCTTCCATTCAGCTTGCGATTGGGTTTTCCGTGAACAGTCGCTTGACCATCGTGGAATCCAGATACGCGCGAACTGTCATGATTACCTCGTCGTGATAGGTGTCAGACCTGCCGTCACCGCGTTCAAACGAGGAGTATTTGCGAAACTCCAGTGGCCTCGCGAGGCTTGTACACCATTGACCCTGGTGTACTCACACTTGATCGGTCAACGATCTGCGACCATCGGGAGCGCGTTTTACAGGCCCAACTTCCGGATCGCCGACCATACTGGAGTTGGCCGATACAAGGGCATTTACGGTTCCTGATCTCCAGGAAGCGACTTCGGTCTCGCGTGGGCGAATTCGACGGGTTGCGCGTTTTGCGGACAATGACGGATTCGGCCTTGCGAGGCCGGCTTCACAGGTGTTTGACGAATCCCGCCAACGCGTATATGATGCCGCAGGTCACCTGTGTTGGATTCCGCACACGGCCGCCTATTTCCGGCTATCGGCACACCGGATGGCGCCCGGTACCTAGCCGGGATTAGTACCGAGAAGTCGGCTTCGCGTCCGCGATCTCCCACAACCGAACTTGTGGACCGAGTCCAGAGCACATTCGCGAGTAGGTATTTCCGGTCAACTTGAAGTGTTGTCGGGTGCGATGAATCCGAGCACATCGATTTCGTCGATGGCCGCTCATGGTTTCATGGGGGATGCATCGGCAGCCCCGCTGAAAGCCAAAGAGCGGACTATAGGTGCGCGGCATCCAATCGAACTTCGGTTGTTCATAGCCCAGGCAGGAAGAGGAGCGCCGCCCCGGAAGTCGATCTCGATCTCTGTGCGCGAGTTAGCCAACTCCGGTAACGTCATCGCCGTCTTGCGAAGCGTGGTATCGATGACATCCCCCGAATCGCCAACAAAAACATATCGGCCATCTCGACTATGATGCAACCAGCCATACTTGAGGCAATTGTATGCGCAGGGTGACTCGTTATGGGACAGCGCTCCGAGCAATTGGATATCCGCGACCTGCCTAGGAGCCGAGCCAGGAAGACCTGTTACATCGAATACATGGACGTAATTACTGATCGAATCGATTATATAGACCTCTTTTTCATCTGGAGACAGCGAAATCCCATGACTAGAGGCCAAGGGTGGCCCCCCTCTAGTCGGAAATCCTTTGACCGGAACCGTATAGAGAATCCGTCCCGTGCTGATATCGCCCACTTGAAATCCGAGAAACCCACTCAGCGTAATAAATGCGAGGTTCTGGGCGCCGTTGATTGTAAATGGCCGGATCCCACCGACGCCTCCCACCGGGCCGATCGTTCGAATCACCTGATTGGATCGCGTATTTGCCACTACCAGGTAATTTGTGTGTCTCGGCCCCAAGTAGACGCGTGAGCCATCCGGGCTCACCACCGTGTTGTGCGGGCCGATGCCTCCACTATCGATTGATGTCGTAACATTTCCGCTCTTGGCGTCGATAACTTCCCAGATGCCTCCGGAGGCTGATTCCCCGGTGGGCATGTAGATTGTGTTCCCGTCCGGGCTGATGGACATGCTATCGACTCCGAATGGATAGAGTTTCGCCCAGACCACCTCGTCGGTCATGAGGTTGTACTCGAGTATCGACCCGCCGCTGCCGCGGTTACTACCATAGCTGATATAAAGCATTCCAGTGACGGCAGAGGCCACAGCACCTCTCACCCCAGCAGAAGTCGGCACACTGACGTGCTTGACTAAGGCGCCTCGATTATCTATGTCATAAACATAAATGCTGTTGTCTGGGAAAACATATTCATAGTGATGCATCTGCCCCGCCAGGGCAGGCGCTGGGATGGTGATGGTTAAAAGAACTAACGCCAACAAAACGATGAGGACGTACAGCTTAAAGGCCTGGTTGAAACGCCCTTTGCAAATCATCGGCTGCCCTACCGAGCTCGGATAACGGTACTCGCACGCGTAGCGATAGACTCGGTTGCGATTAACCGCTTCACGAGAGTGGCCTTGTCGAAGGTCATTAGCCCGAACGTTCGCCAGCCTGGGCGCAACTTCTTCCGACATTTCCTTTAACTAAATTTTACTGCCGCCCTGGTCCGACTAAGATGGCAGCCAGTGAAACAGGAGGTTGTCCCGCAAGACAAATGCTGAGTGTTCAACGAGTTTGCAATATGCGTCCTGGAAATTATCAGGCTTAATCCCCCATTGACGGCTCTATAACGAGGCATAAAAACGCCCAGCGAAGTCGATGTCTTGTAGGCGGAACACAGCAGCGACATTCTGCCTCGACGCTTTCGCGACATGAAGTGGTCCCCTACCGCCGTAGCACGAGCACTCCAGCTTGCGGTTGCCACGCTTCCGCCGACCCACAGGTCCACAGTCTTGTTCTTCTTGTCGCCGATTCCGATGTTCGGCGATGCCAGCCTGGAAGAAATCGCCGAAAGGCAGAAGGTCCAACCCTTGGACTTCGCGTACAGATCGAACCTGAAGTTCGCCACCATGCGGGCGATTGCGACGCGCGGAATACCGGCCTCTACCGCCCGCACCAAGAACAGCATCGAGATAAGGGAGGTTCCTTTTACGGCGGGCGCGGTGTTCCGCTGGAAAGCGTCCGGTCGGCGGGAATGGACTCGTTCCCACACTCACCGAGCGCGGCAGCGCGACCGTCGCTAATCGTCGCTAATCAACGTCCCGTCGCCAGCGTCTATGCGACCAAGGAGGGAATCATGAAGGCACTCATCTGCGGCTTTCTGCTCGTTGTCTTTGCGTTGACCGCCGCCGCCGATACCGACATAACCGGGAAATGGTCGGGGAGCTTGAACGTCACGACGCCGGATGGGGAGAAAAACGAAACCGCATTTCTAATTTTCAAGCAGACGGGCTCTGATATCACTGGCTCCGTTGGGCCCAACGAAGACCAGCAGTTCCCGATTCAGAAGGGCAAAATCGACGGCGACAAAATCACTATCGAAGCGGACCACGAAGGGCACACCGTTAAGCTCGCGCTGGTGCTCGCGGAGGACCACATCAGGGGTGATATGAGCATCGAAATGGAGGGGCAGACGAGAACCGCCAAACTTGACGTGACGCGGGTGAAGTAGGCCGCAGAATCAATTTTTGCCCGGCACGCCGTCGCGCGGCTGCCCCGCACTGTGCCAGGCGTTGCCCTGTGCTCCACAGCAGCCATGAGCATCCGAGAACTTCTACACGGCATGGCCGAGCGTGTCTCTGGCAATTCCTCGGGATCAACTCTGGACGAATTCCCCTTAGTACCGTGGGGCTTGATTTCGACGCAGCACAGATCCATCATCTGATGGCGGCCTAACTAATCTCCCACCGAATTGCATCCCGCGCCAGCGGGAGGGGCTGCACGCGCCGGGGGCTGTCGGGTTCCCCGGCGCGTTCCTAACATGGCGGCTGGTTTTCTCAGATTTACGAATCGCCTGCACGTTCGGCGGCCCTGAACATGGTTCCGGGCCGCGCTTGCCCCTTTGGTTCGCGTCCGGCGCAGACGTGGTGACGGTCGCATTCTGCCCGGCTGCGTTGGGCCGTGAACCGCCAGCCGCTACAATTTCGCTGTCATGCCGGTTGCGTCGAAAACCGAAGCCTACGCCGCCCTAGTCCGCGCGCGAAAGGAGTGTCGCGCGTGCGCCGGGCTGCTTAACCCCGCCGTATGCGGCGGTGGCGTTCATGATTCCGCGCACATCGGGCCGTGGACCCTCTGGCAGGGCAATCTCCGAGCCGACTTTGTGATAGTCGGCCAGGATTGGGGTGACACGAATTACTTCATAGACAACCGGGGCCGCGAGAAGCCCGGCAACCGCACGAATGACACGCTACGGACCCTCCTGCGGTCCATCGGCCGCGAGATTCCGGCACCAACGGCCTCTGACGCAGGCGGCGGCACCGTCTTCTTCACGAACGCGATCCTCTGCCTGAAGAAAGGAGGTATGCAGGCGAAGGTAATGCGCGAGTGGTTCGTCAACTGCGCGAAGCGGTTCCTGCGGCCAACCATCGACTTGATCGCGCCGCGAGTAGTCGTTACGCTCGGCGAACGTGCATACCGGGCCCTAGCAAGGGCCTATGGCGTACCAACGCGCTCATTCCGAAAAGCTGTGGACAGCCCCGAGGGCTTCACTTTTGGGGATGGAATCATCTGCGTTCCGGTGTACCACTGTGGTGCCCGAATACTGAACACGCACCGCCCTATGGAGAAGCAGGTTCGGGATTGGGGGCGAGTGAAGCGAGCGTTGGGACAGACGGGGTAACGGCCCGTGCGCTGCGAAGCCATTTCCGCTGTTGCGCTCGCCTTCATGGTCGGCGCGGCCGGAGGCTACGATCCAACCATTGCTCGGCCGTCGCTATCGGCCGCCGCGAGTCGCGGTGCAGTTACGTAGCCAGTCGGCTACGCACTGTGCCTACCCGATCAGATGCAGGGCCGTTGAGCCGCGTTACCGTCCACATCCGACCGCAACTTCCCTACGATCCCAACCTGTGCGGATGCGCTTCATTGGATGGACAGGGAGTTTGACTCTGAATAAAGCCGCCACTTTCCTTGCATGCGCTTCGCAATAGCCAGCAATCGGCCCCTTGCCGCTCCGAAAGAGAAACGCGGCAGGCGTTTCGCAGTTCTCCTTTTGGCATACAACAGAAGGCGAGCCCAGTAATTTGATTTGAGGTGCATCAGTCAACATGGGTAGAAAGCATTATCCCCCGGCAGCCGTTTCGCTCGCCGCCACATTTCACCCACGGGCCGCACTGAACGGTGCGGCATATGACAGTTCGGTTACGGTCTAGTCCCGATAGCAATTCCACATTGCATAGGAGTCATCAACCTGCGGCTACTTTCAATCTTGTGATGCCTTCACCGAATACAGTTTCTTCCGAAGCAGTCTGACATCATGCTTGAGGTCGCCTCGTTCCGATGCGGTTATATACTCGGCGTTGTTTGGGTCATATAAGAAACGGACGAGTTCCTCGAAGGCGGTTTCAGCATCCGCAAGTGCTCCGTCTGCCGCTTCGTGTCGACCCGATTTGCGATGGCGTTCCGCAAGAGTGGCGAACACCAATGCCGTCGCTAGTTCAGTCCGCAGGAACTCCATGGCATCGGCATGGCGTTCTTCTTCCGTGCGGTCGGACGGGCCGCGCATCAGATCAATTGTATGCAAAACGGCTTTTATTGCTACTAAATGGCTCTAAAGGGCTAGCAAAAAATGGAACCTTCCGATAACTTAGGTAGACATTTGTAGTGACCGGCAACCTTTCGGGTAGGATTGCCCTTAGCCGTACCACCTCCTCACGATCAAATACTCGTCGATCTGGATTACGTCGACCACGGCCCACACTCGTTGCAGCGCAGTTCGACGTTGGTGCCTCGCCTGCGACTGATACGTGCGCCGTCAGAAACAGCCTTGTAGCACGGGACTCCTGCGCGCGGCCCGCGATGACGCCGGTGTCCGAACGTGGAGCCGCGATCGCGGATCTTCGGTATTGCGCTACGACGCTGATGCGCTCGCGGCCGAGAACTGGTTGTTAGTGGCTGAATCCACCGTGCGCCCGCACCGCTTTGAGGAGGTGAGAAGCTTGGGAGAAGCGTTGGCCGGAGGCCGAATAACCGCGTCCCTACTGCGTCTCGTCTTTTGCCGATCGAGCCGGAGATTCGGCGGTCGAGGTGCGATCAAAGAGCACTCGGAGCTGTCTTCGAAGAGATTTGACAATGGTTCCTCCTTTGGCGGTCGTGCTGAACAGGGTCCGTCTACTCCCGTTTCGAGGTGCAGTTTGGGCGAGATACCCTTTGCCTTCCAGTCCCCTCATGATCCGCGCTATGGAACGAGAGCTGTACTTGAACCCGAGCCGCGCGAGGTCTGCGGCGACGTCAGCACTTGAAATTCTCTGCGATGACGCACGGAGCAAAGTATAGAGTCGAATCCAGCTCACGTCCAATGGCGCTTCGGCGAGTCGGTCCGCAGCCTGCGACGGGACCATTGATCAATGTCCCGCGTGCGCAGACGCCGTCTTGCCCAACTCGTCTAGTGCCGCCTTCAAGCCGGTCGCCAGTTTTTCGGCGGGACCGGTTCCCCAGTAGTGGAGGAAGTAGATGGTCGGTTGACCTGCCGTCATGTGGTTGTGGATTGCAACGACATACAGGCCATTGGCCCGGAGCGCCTTCAACACGGATGTGATCTCACCCGCCAGCATTGCCACATCTCCTGCGACTTCGGCATTGGTATCGCTGCCAAAAAAGGCCGCCCATGTGTTCAGGCCCATGCGCGCGTTTATCGTCGCCCCCATTTCCCTCAGACTAATATCCGGTCGGCCAATGGTGATCTTGTAAACCTGTCCGTTCTGCTCGCCGTCGTGCCCGACGATCTTCGCGACCTTAGAAGTATCGAGTTGTCCTGCGGCGACATTTCCGGCTCCGCCCGAAACCGAGCTTTGGTAGTGCGGCGTTCCCTTGCCGATCAGATCCAGCGCGGGTTTAGCCATCCTGGCGAGCTCGGCTGGGCTTCCATGCCCGTGAACATGCATGTAGAACATACGGGGGCTTTCGAAGAAGAAGTGATTGTGAAGGGCAGTCACCTCCAAGCCGTTTTCGAGGAGGGCTGACATCACCGGATTGACCTCGTCCTCCAGAAGAACCAAGTCGCCCATCATCACGTCCCCGCTACTTCCCTTGGTCATGGCGAGCCAGCCGCCGAAGCCGAATGCAGTGGGCGTCGCGATCCCGTCAATCGTCACCTTCACGTCGTTTCGGGGTATGTTGATCTTCAAAACGTTGTCCTTGAAATCGCCCTGCCTTCCGAGCGACTTGAGGACGACATCATAGTCCGCCGGCATGCTTTGCGCGGTTGCACAGGCGCACGCCACGAGCACGAATCCTATCACGGTTGCGCTTTTCATTTGCTTATCACCCATTTCGTTTATACCGGAATTCGACCCAGCTGAAACCTGAAGATTCCCTGAAGCGATTCTGAATTCGGCGTCAGGAAATCGTAAGGAACACTTCAGTTTTGGCGCGGTGTATCTGCTTTATATTCAAGGAGACGTACCATTGAACTGTGCAAATCCTGGTCATTGAAGACGAGCCCAAGGTGGGTAAGGCGTTGCAGGAAGGCCTTCAGGCCGAAGACTATCACGTGACCCTTGCGCCTACGGGTGAGGAGGGCTTCTTCCTCGCAAGTTCGCAGCCGTTCGACTTGATCGTGCTGGACGTTCTGCTCCCCGGACGGGATGGGATCGAGGTGCTCGGTGCCCTCCGGAGGAAGGGAATGCGAATTCCGGTCCTGGTGTTGACCGCGAAGGACGCTATTGAGGACCGGGTGGCGGGGCTCGATGCCGGGGCAGACGACTATCTCGTCAAACCCTTCGCCTTTCCGGAATTGAGCGCACGCGTTCGCGCCCTCCTGCGGCGCGGCAAACCGGAGGCACCGGCGCCGCTGCGGGTGGGGACGCTTGAGATGGATCTCGTGGCCCGTGCCGTTTCCAGAGATGGCCAGCGAATCGAATTGACGGCGCGTGAATTCGACCTGCTGGAATTCCTGGTCCGCCACCGAGGGCGCGTCGTTTCTCGAGAGATGCTGGCACGCGAAGTTTGGAAGGAAACCAGCCGGGCAACGCCCATTGACAACGTAATCGACGTGCACGTGGCGCGGCTGCGCCGCAAGGTGGACGACCAGTTCGACCACAAGCTGGTCCATACGGTGCGCGGGGTGGGGTTCACCGTTCGCGAGGACGAATGAGAGCTCTCGAGGCGATCAGCATCCGCGGCCGGCTCACTCTGCTGTATGTGGGGCTGCTGTCCCTCGTGCTGATTCTCTACGCTGCCGGCACTTCTGCGTTTCTGTTTCGGAACCTGCGCGAGCAGCTCGATAATCGCCTGAATGCCGACGTCGAGACGATTGAGGGCCTGTTTGCATGGGACGGCCCGGATCGCGTGCGGCTCATGACAGAAAACCTCGACGAGGACGCCCGTGACTTGCAGCCGCATTACCTGGAAGTCTGGTCGGGAACCGGAGCGGTACTGTACCGCAGCCCACAACTCAGAAGCGAGGACCTTGGTCCGGCACCGAACGGAGTTCCAGCCCGTCTCGGAGCCCGTTCGGTCCAACTTGCGGGTGGCACCAGGGTGCGCTTTGTAGGAAGGCGGCACGTCATCGATGGGACTCCTATCAGAATTCGGTTGGGGCTCAGCGAAGAGCCGCTCTGGCGAGAGTTCTGGGAGATGGTATCGGTTCTGGCCGTCGGGCTCCCAGTGGCCCTGCTTCTCATCGGCGGCGCCGGCTACGCAGTCGCGCGCCGGGCGCTCCGTCCTCTGGACGTCATGGCTTCGAGAGCCGAGAAGATCACGGCCGACAAGCTCGGTGAACGCCTGCCGATCGCAAATCCGAACGACGAACTCGGGCATCTCGGGCGCGTGTTCAACGAGACACTCGCCCGGCTGGAGCGTTCCTTCGAGCAACTCCGCCGGTTCACCGCCGACGCATCGCACGAACTCCGGACGCCGCTGACTGCCATCCGCAGTGTTGGTGAGGTCTCGCTGCAAAAGAACGGGGATGCCGATTACTATCGAGACATCGTGGGAAGCATGCTGGAAGAAGCGAACCGGCTCACGAAGCTCGTCGATAGCCTGCTTACGATGTCGCGTGCGGACGCCGGCCGCATCCCGCTCCAGCCGACCGAGTTCTCCGTGCTGGACCTGGCGAAAGAGGCCGCGGGCGTCATCGAAGTTTTGGCCGAGGAGAAGAACCAGACGATGACGATCGACGGCGATCCGAAGGTCTTTGTCCGGGGCGACCGGCTCATTCTCCGGCAGGCGCTCATCAACCTTCTCGACAATGCCGTGAAGTATTCGCCAGAAGGTGGGCGCATCGAAGTCCGTGCCGGCGCAAGTGACGGTGCGGCCTTCGTCGACGTGCAGGACAGCGGTCCAGGCATTCCGGTCGAGCACCGCTCCCATGTATTTGAGCGGTTCTACCGGGTAGACAAGGCCCGGGCGAGGGGAGAAGGAGGCGCGGGGCTGGGCCTCTCGATTTCGCAATGGGCAGTCGAGGCTAACGGTGGCCGCATCGAGTTACAGTGCAACAATGGGCCCGGCTGCACATTCCGCATGCGCATCCCAAAGGCGGCACCACTAACTCAGAAGCACCGGGAGAGAACATCATGAGATATACCGTGCTCGCACTAATCGCAGCGGTGCGAATTGGCGCTGGACAGGATTCGGCTGCGCTGACTCTGAAAGGCCAGATCGCTCTACCGAACGTCAACGGCCGCATTGACCACTTCAGTGCCGACGTGAAGAATCAGCGGCTTTTCGTGTCCGCACTGGGCAACCACACCGTCGAAGTGCTCGATATCGAAGGTGGGAAACGCCTACACACCATTCCGGACCTCGCCGAGCCGCAGAGCGTTTTCTACGACCCAGCCACGAATCATCTGTTCGTGGCCTGCGCCAAGGATGGCACCGTGAAGGTCTTCGATGGGAGCAGCTTTCAGCTTCTCGCAACCGCGAAGTTTTCCTCCGACGCCGACAACCTGCGCTATGACGGCCGAGCTGGCAGAGTCATCGTTGGCTACGGTGATGGCGCGCTCGGCTTTTTAGATCCGGCCGGGAAGAAGGCGGGCGAAATCGCACTTGATGGGCACCCCGAATCCTTTCAACTGGAAAAATCGGGTAGCCGCGTCTTTGTGAACGTTCCCGATGACAAAGAGCTCGAAGTCGCCGACCTTGCAAGGAACTTGGTCCTCGCGAAGTGGCCGGTGACATCGGCCCTGAAGAACTTTCCTATGGCGCTAGACGAAGCGCACCACCGCCTCCTCCTTGGATGCCGCGCGCCAAGCCGCATGCTCGTACTCGACAGTCAGACGGGGAAAGAGATTGCTTCGGTCGAAACTGTCGGGGATACGGACGACCTCTTTTATGATGCTGCCAAAAGCAGGGTTTATGTGATCGGAGGTTCCGGGTTCGTCGATGCATTCGACCAGAAAGATCCGGATCACTACACGTGCGCCGCCCATATTCCGACGGCTGGTGGTGCACGTACCGGATTGTTTGTCCCCGAATGGGGCCAACTATTCATCGCCGTTCCCCATCGTGGCGATCAGTTATCGAAAATTCTTATTTACGAAACGAAATGAATTTCATGAAATTCCTTCGCTTTTTGCTGGCTCTCACTATTTTGGGGCTGCCGGCTCTGGCTCAGACGGTTAGCCTCAAGGGCCAGGTGGCCGACGAGAGCGGCGCTGTGGTTCCGGGTGCCACCGTCACGGTAAACGGTCCGGGCGGCTTTTCCAAATCCACCGTGTCCGGCAACGATGGCTCATACTCGATCGTCGGGTTGCCGGCCGGCAGCTATTCGATCCGCGCCTCCGCGTCGGGACTGGCAGTGCGCCAGGAAGTGAAAGCCAATCTCCAAAGCGGCTCGCAGGTGGTCAATCTCCAAGTGTACGTGGTCGTGGAGAAGCAGCAGGTGACCGTGGAGGAAAACGCCGCGCCCGCGGTCAGTACGGACGCCGCCAGCAACGCGAGCGCGACGATCCTTCGCGGCGCCGACCTCGACGCGCTCTCAGACAACCCCGACGACCTCGCCGCGGACCTCCAAGCCCTGGCGGGGCCGGCTGCCGGGCCGAACGGAGGGTCGATCTACATCGACGGCTTCAGCGGCGGGGAACTGCCTCCGAAGGAAGCCATCCGAGAGATCCGCATCAATCAGAATCCGTTCTCGCCGGAGTATGACAAACTCGGCTTCGGGCGCATCGAGATCTTCACCAAGCCGGGTTCGGACAAGTTCCGCGGCTCCGTTGGCTACAACTTCGCCAATGACAAGTGGAATTCCCGCAACGCGTACGCGGCGGAAAAGGCCCCGTTCCGGCTCAACGAGCTCAGCGGTACCTTGAGCGGTCCCATAAGCAAGAAAGCGTCGTTCAACCTCAATTTGATCCGCGAGTGGGTCGATAACGGAAATGTGGTCAATGGATTCGTGCTCCAACAGCCAACGTTGGCCGTGACGCCGTTCACCGATACGCCGGTTGCCCAACTTCGGCGGACCGGCCTGACGCCGCGGATCGACTACCAGCTCAGCACGAACCATACCCTGACGGTCCGATACTCGTATAACCGCGATGTCGTCCGGAACACCGGAACCGGCGGGCTTAACCTCGTCTCGCGCGGCTACGAATACAGCGCACCCAACCAGACGGTACAGGTCACCGAGACGGCGGTTGTGAGCACCAGCGTGATCAACGAGACCCGTTTTCAGTACTTCCGGCCCGAGACCCTATCCCAGGCCAACAGCGTTGGATACGCCCTTCAGGTCCTGGGCGCCTTCAATAGCGGCGGCAATCCGATCGGCAGCGCGACCGACGCCCAGAATACCTACGAGTTCCAGAACAACACGTCCATCGCGCACGGCTCCCATTCATGGCGATTTGGAATCCGACTCCGCGGCGCGTCGGAGACGAACTTCTCGCCCCAGAACTACAACGGCACTTTTACGTTCAGTGGCGGCTTGGCTCCGGCCTTGGATGCCAACAACAATCCCGGCCTGGATGCCTCCGGGCAAGTCATGCTCGAAAATATCAGCTCGATTGAGAGCTACCGACGGACGCTACTGTTCCAGCAACTCGGGTTTCCCGCAAGTCAGATCCGGCAGCTTGGCGGCGGTGCGTCTCAGTTCGCCATCAATGCGGGCAACTCAGTAATTTCCGGCAGTCAATTTGATGTGGGGGCGTTCGTTGGTGATGACTGGAAGGCAAAGCCTAATCTCACAATCAATCTCGGACTCCGCTACGAAGCGCAGAATAATATTCGTGACTGGGGCGATTTCGCACCGCGAATCGGGGTCGCCTGGGCGCCCGGCGGTTCCGGGAAATCCCAGCCGAAGAATGTGATCCGCGCGGGATTTGGGATGTTCTATGACCGCTTCAGTCTAAACAACACTCTCGCGGCCGAACGCTATAACGGCGTCGTTCAGCAACAATACATCATCACCAATCCGGATTTCTTCCCGTTCGTCCCAACTGCCAATACTCTGCCTGGGCCAGTGCCTCCGAGCACGATCCAGCAGATTAGTTCCACGCTGCGGGCTCCGTATCTGATGCAGTCCGCCGTCGGCTTCGAGCGCCAGATACCGTTCAACACGACCATCGCGATCACATATGCGAATTCTCATGGGCTGCACCTATTGCGGTCGCAGGACATCAACGCTCCGTTGGCGGGCACCTATGATCCGGCCATCCCGGGCAGCGGCCTGTTTCCATTGGGCCGGCCTGGCCTCGTTTCCTTAATGGAATCCGCGGGCCTGTATAACCAGAATCAGTTGATTGTGAATGTAAATTCCCGAGTCAACCGCAATATCTCGCTGACCGGCTCGTACATGTACAATCGCGCCAAAAGCAACACCGACGGGCTTGGCACATTCCCGGCGAGTCCTTACAGCATGGTGGGTGAATACGGCCCCGCGGCGACCGACATGCACCATCGCGTGAGCCTGGCCGGGACGATCACCGCCAAGTGGGGCATACGGTTCAATCCGCTGTTAACCGCAAATACCGGTCCTCCGTTCGACATTACGAGCGGGAGCGATATATATGGCGACACGCTTTTCAACGGCAGACCCGGGATCGCAACAAACCCAAACAAGCCTGGGGTCATCCCAACCGCCTATGGACTGCTCGATCCCAACCCGACACCGGGAGAAAGATTGCTCCCGCGCAACTTCGGGCGCGGGCCCGGCCAGATCATGCTGAATATGCGGATCGGCAGGACCTTCGGTTTTGGTCCTTCGCGTGAAGCTGGAGCCTCTTCGGCTGGTCCGGGCGGCGGTGGCCCTGGAGGCGGCGGAGGCCCGGGTGGTGGCGGGCGGGGTGCGCCGTCAAGCCCCTTTTCCATGGGCGGCGGTGGAGGGCAAGGCGGCAGCGGAGGTTCGTCAGGCCGCCGATACAGCCTTACGATTTCGATGCAGATCCGCGATATCACAAATCACAACAATCCTGGCCCGATCATCGGCAACATCACCTCGCCACTCTTCGGCCAAGCGAACCAGCCCGCCGGTTCGGGCAACGGCGTTTTCTCCGAGAGCGCCAACAACCGCCGATTGGAATTGCAGACGCGCCTTACGTTCTGAGGAGAATGAACCCCATGAGAGCGCTCCCTACTTTGGTGACTTTCGCGGTATTTGTGAACAGCCTCTGCGCGCAGTCTTTGAAGAAGGTGGCTACCATCGACCTGCCCGGCCCCAAGGGCGAGCGTTTCGATTACCTGACAATCGATCCCGAAGATCGTTACCTGCTCTCCGGTCACCTTGGTCCCGGCATTCTCTACGTGATCGACCTCCGCACGAACAAGCTCATCAAAGCGATTCCCGGCGTCCCTGGGATCACAGGGCTGGAGTACGTGCCGGGACTGAAGAAGGTTTACACGTCAAACTGGGGGGAGAACAAGATCGGCGTAGTCGATCTGAACCGGATGCAGGTCGTCAAACGGCTCCCAACCGGAGAGAAGCCGAACGGCAGCACGTACGCTGAGCCGTTCGGCAAGGTCTACGTGTCCAACACGAACGCGAAGCAGGAGGCCATTGTCGATGTCCGCAAGGACGCAATCGTAAAGACCTTGAGCTTCGACAGCGAGACCGGCACGCCGCAGTACGATCCGGTGAGCCGCAAGGTGTACATCAACCTGCGCAGCGTCAATCAGGTTGCGGTGGTCGATCCGGCAACCGACGCCGTGGTCGGCCGGTATCCGGTGGCGGGGTGCGAACACAATCACGGCATGGCCCTAGATCCCGAAGGGCGGCGGGCATTTCTGCTCTGCGGAGGCAACCGCACGTTCACGGTGTTCGACCTGGATGGCCACAAATCGGTCGCTCATTTCCCCATGCCGGCCGGTGCTGACGTGGTGAAATTCGATTCCGGCCTGAAGCGCGCTTACGCCGCTTGTTCGAGCGGCGCCATCATGGTCGTTCAGGAGGACGATCCGGATCACTTCCGAAAGATTGAAGACTTTCCGGTCCAGCCAAAGGTCCACAGCCTCGCGGTTGATCCGGAAACGCACCGCGTCTATGCTCCCGAAGAGGAGGAAGAAGGAAAACCCGTCGCGCGCATGGTGGTGTACGAGGCTGTGACGACGTCGGGAAAAGGGCCTCGGTAGCGCAAGAAGGTGGTGAAGTTGGCAGCGTGCAACCCGTAAAGTCCCCGCCGCCGCCGCCGATCAATTCTCCATGACCGACCTGGAGCGCAGCAACGCCGAGCTATGCGGCCGCGCTGATCGTGGCGGGCAAGCACATCGCGAAGCTAAACTTCGGCAGACGCGATGATCCGGTCCTGCGACTGTTGCGGCGCGTGCTGCGGGCGTCGCGGCAGGTGGCGGGCGCACAGCAGCCGGGTCAAGCCTCGTAGGTGGGAGTACAATGCATTGCGGAGCGTTCACAATGGCTGACCGTCTTCTCTTGGGTTCTAACGGCCGCTGTCCAGACTGTGGCGGGAGTGGCGATTGTCCAAAATGTTTTGGGTCCGGGCGGAACGTGGCCCTCAATTCCGATCAAGACGATTGCCCGAACTGCCACGGAACCGGGGTCTGCCCGACCTGCGCCGAACAACGGGGTATCATCACACTCGGGCTGTCGGAGTAGGCATCGACGAGATGGACGATCCAGGAAATCCGCGCCGGGCCCCGAAGGCTGCTATGCGATTCCTGCCGAACCATGCGCATTCTGTTCGTGTCGCCGGATCGCCTCGTGGAGATTCGTGCGCTTTGCGTCGGCGGAATCTGCATCTTGCGCCGTCTCCTGGATCTGAGCCAGGTCACCTTCCAGGGCGACGCCTCGCAGCCTATCTTCCAACCTGACGTGTATGCAGATAGCTTCCGCGTATGCCCGCCAAAGTCGTTGACATTCCTCACAGGTCGCAGTCATCTGTTTAGCGATCCGTATCCATGGTGCCCGCTGCTCGCGCCGCCGCGCGGCGACCCGCATGGCGCGCACGTACCGCTCCGTCTCTTCCAGTACCCCCACACATCGGCAGCAAATGAGGCAATGCTCCTCGAAGCCTCGGTTATCACCTCAAAACCGGCCATCAGTTATCACTTCAAAACCGGCCAACGGAGCCATACCCAGGACCAGATGATGTTGTACCGTGCCGGCGGGCAATCCGGCAAGTGCTTCTTGATT
>Ga0126381_100003357_pt1 | contig 17417 bp, 11 predicted proteins | sample PanSoiMetPlot_28_FD_96465 | JGI IMG/M metagenome (GOLD analysis project Ga0126381, IMG submission 96465) | Tropical forest soil microbial communities from Panama - MetaG Plot_28 | ecosystem: Environmental > Terrestrial > Soil > Tropical forest > Bulk soil | place: Panama | collected 2016-02-17 | reverse complement strand
CCAATCTGTTTTTTGTCCTCGGAGTATTCCATGCCGTAATAAAGTGGATGGGCAGAAAGTGCCTCGAAACGTTTCTTAAGGAACGTGCGATTCTCCAGTCCACGTACGAAACTCATGTGGGGCACGGAGTGAATAAAGGATTGAGGATCTTTGATTCCTCCCTTATTCACCAAATAGGCCCAGAATTGACGGGAGAGATCGAACTCAGTATTAACCTGCAGAGCCTTTGAAATGTCGATGCTGCCGTCAGCTTCCTGCGGAGTGTAGTTCAACTCACAAAGCGCAGCGTGGCCAGTTCCCGCATTGTTCCACGCATTTGAGCTTTCCTCGGCCGCGCTACCCAGAACTTCGTGGAGCTGTATTTTCAGGGTGGGATCAAGTTCCTTCAGAAATACTGCGAGTGTGGCGCTCATGATGCCTGCACCGACCAGAACGACGTCGGGTTGGTTTGTGGAGGTAACGGTTGCCATATTATTTTCTCCCTTTGTCAATCACTGCTGCGACTAAGGCTTGACCATGACTCCCGGGGGGACGAGGCCGACGAGCAAAGTTACTTGGCATTAGCGTAATCCGACGGCAACAGCGGCCAGCGCAGCCGGTAATGACCACGCCCAATCGCCGAGATACATAATGGCTGCCGTGGCTAGGAGGCAGCCCACGAAGAAGCCGACAAGGAGGTGGAGAGCGCCCGTTAGTCTCCTGCTGTCACTCTCCATTAGCGGCTTGCTTCGCGAACTTAAGTCCACAAGCCCCAGCACTGCGTTCGTCAAGTTGCCCGTCATGACGGCGGTTGAGGGCGCGACCGGCAAAGTCAAGCGCAGGAGAGCAAACTGACAGCCCATTGCGGTGATCGCGATCATCGCCGCGATCGTGGCCATCAAGCCGTGCGGATCGGCAGACGGTTTGGTGATGACACTAAAAATTAACAAGCAAGTAATCAGCAGAAATTGAATCAGGAGAAGCAGACGCAGCAAGCCGGTACCGCGCCTGCCCGATGCCTTAGCAATCAGCCAAGTGGCGGCGACGGCGATCATAAAAACAGGAATAGCGAGGACCTGTCCGGGATTTATCCTTCCACCGCGCACCACCAAAGCTCCGATCACGACAAGATTGCCGGTTATATGAGCGGTGAATAAATTGCCGAGAGTTAGGAAGCCCGTCAAATCGACCATGCCCGCGATCACGCTGAGCAACGTAGGGAGCCACCGTTCCGATCGCGAGGACGTCGCCGCGGTATCCGACTCGCCACTTCCAGCATGTTCGGCGGTTGGTTTCATCGCGGACATGGCAGATTCCTTCATCACTTAGGACTTCGTCACTTTTTCAGTAACGTAATCAATGACTAACTTGGGGACGATGAGCCCGAAGCTCATCGCCAAAATAATGAGAACGGCGGTCGAACCGTCAGAGAGCGTCGCCCCTATCAGTTGCCACGCCGTTTGTGAGCTGTTAGTAAGTTGCAGAAGGCCGCTCGCCATCCTGAACATGAAGACCCCGGGCATCATTGAGACCACGGAGGCGAAGCCAATGGCCGCGAAAGGCATGTGCCAACGCCGCGAGACGGGTGCGATGATCACACCAACGACGAAACACGCAACAAATGCACCCGTTGCTGCGCTGGCCCCGAGCGCGGTAAGCGCTATCCACCTTAGAGCATGGGCCACCGTGCCGACCGCCACCGGCCAGGGAAACATATTCAGAGGCGTGGAAAAGAAGATGCTGTAACAAGCAACCGCGACGCCTGCAGCAATGACGTCCTGCCATAGAGGCAGCGCCCTGCCGGCCGGGTCCACGGGTAAGGAAACGCCAAGAAGTGCGAGCCCAAGCAACAGCGCCGTCGAGATGGCTGCAACGGTGAGAACCGCATAGATCAGCCGGGCTGCTCCGAGATTTATCCGGCCCCTGATCAAGTCCAACATGCCGTTGAGGAAATGCGGCCCCGGCACCAGCACCATGCACGGGCAGACCGCGACAAGACGCAGCGACGAACTCAGTTCATAACGAACTGCTAGCGCCCCAACTATGCCAGCTACTAACGCGGCGCTGAATGGCTGCAGAAAGATATTTGTGCTGTAACGGGCCAAAGTGCGGCGCAAAATAGCACCGACCGCCGCACTCCCGAAGATGAGCGCCGCTGCAGTCAGGTGTCGGACGCCGAAGAGCACTGCCAAAGCCAAAGCGCCCACCGCGGCCGCCAGGGTAAAAAGCCACGTCGGCGCAGGTGGCGCCTCTGCGATTCTGCTGATTGCTTCCATTGCGTTGGCCCGGGCCAGCCGACCGCCACACAACTCTTCGATCGTTCGCAAAGTCGAAGCCACGCGATCCATGTCCACGCCGGAAGGAGCCGCCTCAATTGCTGAAATGAATTTGCCGTCTGTGTCCTCGGTTTGAACTTCCAGTTCTCCCCAGTGCGGAAAGATCGTGACGCGAAATCCCAAACAGTTGCTCAAGCGTTGGGCGGCGCCCAAAATCTGATGTGTGGATTCGCCGTTGATATACAAAACTCGAGCAAACGCAAGGATTAGATTCGAGCATTCATCCCGCGTCATACCTGCTCCTAATGACTGCGGTTTAACGATAGCCGGAGTCATCTGAACCTCCCGACTACACGATTGAAGTGGAGCCGACCTGAAACTCTTCAAGCCGGCCCCAGCCCCGAGCATGTCGATGGTAAAGGCCCCTTAGGCCGCGGCGGCGGGCGACGCTACGTAGGGTCGGACCATTTTCTTCGGATCGACAACACGATCGAATTCAGCTTCCGACACAAAGCCGAGCTTCAGCGCCGCGGCTTTGAGCGTGAGGTCGTTATCCATTGCATAATGCGCAATCTTGGAAGCTTTGTCATAGCCGATCACCGGTGAAAGCGCGGTGACCAGCATGAGCGACTCTTCGACATATTGGTTGATCTTCTTCAAATTAGGCTTGGTTCCTTCGATCAGGAACTTCCGGAAGTTCGTGCATGAATCGGTCATCAGTGTGATTGAGTGGGTCACGTTATAGATGATCAGAGGTTTGTAGACGTTCATTTCGAGATAACCTCCGGCGCCGCCAAAACCCACCGCTGCGTCGTTCGCCATCACTTGGACTGCGACCATCGTAAGAGCCTCCGCCTGCGTTGGGTTCACTTTGCCCGGCATAATCGACGAGCCCGGTTCGTTCTCTGGAATGTTCAGCTCCGCGAAACCTGCTCGTGGGCCACAGGACATGAGCCGGATGTCATTCGCGATCTTATAGAGCGACACTGCGAGGGTGCGGAGAGTGCCGGAAAGTTGTACTTGAGCGTCGTGAGCGCCTTGCACAGCGAATTTGTTTGGCGCAGTAACAAAGGGCAGGCCTGTAATCTTACCGATTTCGGCTGCAACGGCCTCTGCGAACCCGGGCGCTGAATTGATCCCGGTACCCACGGCTGTACCACCAAGCGCGAGACGGTAGACGCCCTTCAGTGCATCTTCGATCCGATCGAGATCGTCCGCGAGCACGCCTTCGTAGCCTGACCACTCTTGCCCAAGTGTGAGCGGTGTAGCGTCTTGCATGTGTGTGCGGCCGATTTTGACAATGTTGTCCCACTCCGCCACCTTTGCGGCAATCGCATCATGCAACTGTTTCACGGCCGGAATTAGCCGCTGCTTCACGTTGATGGCAGCCGCGATGTTCATGGCTGACGGGAAGGAATCGTTCGACGACTGGGACATGTTTACATGATCGTTGGGATGAACCGGCGTGTGGCTTCCGAGCGGCGTGCCAGCGATCTGGCTGCAGCGGTTGGAGATCACTTCGTTCACGTTCATGTTGAACTGAGTACCGCTTCCTGTCATCCACACATGCAGCGGAAACATATCATGGTGCTGACCGGCGAGGATTTCGTCGCAGACTTGAACAATCAAATCGTGGCGCTTCTGATCGAGGCGCTTACCGGCAAAATTTGCATTGGCCGCGCCTTTCTTCAAAATGGCATAGGCCGTGATCATTTCGCGGGGAATCAAATCCTTCCCAATGCTGAAGTGTTCGAGCGAGCGCTGGGTTTGTGCGCCCCAGAGCTTATCCGCCGGAACATTTACCTCGCCGAGACTATCGGTTTCTTTGCGAATTTCCGCCATCTCATTTCTCCTTTCTAACCGGCAATTAAGCCAGAACGTAAGGTTGGGAATCTTATTATCCCAACTTTGTCGAGAGTCCATGTCTGCCCTAGTCAACAAGCCACCGTTTTCCCATGGCGTTCGTCCTAAAATTCCACCTTTGCTCTGAATCCAAAAACGACAGCATGACCCGTTTTTGCGCCCACGTTCGCGTAATACTGAATCACCGGCTGCAGAAGAAGCATTGGCAATGGGTCCAGAAGCGTATTGAATTCAATGCCGTGCTCCGGCTTTCACGGTGGTGCTCCCTTCGGCACAAATTGTTGACTCAAGCGGTTTTGTACGTAACCCAAGGACATTGTGTTGTGAATCCGTAGTGGAAGCGGCTCGTTGAAGCGCAACCCCGCAGTGAGCATCGTATTGTTGCGGTTGATGTCTGCCGGGCTCCAGTCGAACGAAAGGGTTCCGTCCAACCCCCTTGCTCCCGTCGGGTCTACACGCCAGAGAGCTTGGTTCGCCATCCAGTACAAAAGGTAGTTGCCCGACTGGACTACACCTGACGCTGTTGTGGACTTGCCAGGATTGTAAGAAGCACCAAACCGATAGAGCCCAGAGTATCCTTTACGACTCTCGACGTTGTCAAAGGTGCGTACGGACGTCGCCTTCTTGCCCGGAGTGAATCCAATCTCCGAGATGCTAACGGGTACACCGCGAAACTGCGGAACCAACCCAGTCGGATTATGAGAAAAGGGTTCGCGGTCCTCGGCCTCGACCATCGACTTCACATAGAGGTTATGGTGGGGGACAACGCGCACTTCCAGTGCGGGCGTAGAAGGAGGATCGAAGGATTCGAAGTCGGTGAACAGATTACCGAGCGCGTACCCAATCGGCTCGAATATGAACGACACTGCGTAGTGCTGCGTCCCGTAGAAGTCCTGACCTGCGAATTGGCCCACCCGTGCCGTGAGGCGTTCGTTCCGCCATCGTTTCTCGAACCACCAAGAATCGAGCCGGCAGGTATTCATGCTGGACATGCCGCTCGGACTGGTCAGTAGCCCTAAGTAAGCTCCGAGATTGCCTCCGGCCTGCCATAACGCTGTCGCATGGAAATACAACCCCTGCTGCTCTGCCAGCGCACCGAAATCGATGTCCACTGTGCCGCGAAAACGATTCCAGCTCGCAAAGCGCTCTTTTTGTTCACTCTCAATGTTCCAGAGATGATCGGCGACGTACTGAAAATCGAAACGGACACCGCGTTGTTCCAACTGCGTCCTTTCGCCGCCCCACTCGCCGAACAGGTGGCCGTGGCGGCCCTCGCCCGTCTCATGGCTGTCCGGGCCGGCGAGGGCGTCCTCCCGCTGGACTTGCGAGCACACCGGAATTACTGGCGTGCAAAAGCCGGCGCAAACCAGAATAACAATCCGAAGGATTCGTGCGTACATGGTCGAGCCACCTAGACTAATAGATTTGTGTACCGTCTGTTGTCGTGACTTCACTCATAGTGTTTGTGCTTGGCCTAGGGCGCGAAAGTTCAAGCCACGTTAATAGCGGCGGCTGTTACCAGGAAATTCCTATTTTGCTCAACTGGTCTGCAGAGGAAATCCGGAGTGATCTGAGGGACCGTGTGTGAAACACGTGACAAAGAATGTCACCTGTCAAACTGTATTCAACCTATACGAACGTAGGAAATCTACTAGCGTGTGTCGTCTGTCAGAATTAACAGATTTCATTGTTCGAACAACGAACTAGCGTTTAGGAATAAGGAGGGCCTGAAATTGATTGGATGCCGAGAGTGGCGCGTGGGGTGCCGGATACTGGAAATATACCGCAGGGGCGTCTTGGCGCCGTCGGTGGACGCAGCGCGAGAGTATTCTCGGCTCCGTCGGATTCTTTTGCGTTTCACCTTTGGGAAGAATTGATGATCCGCATTTGCAGCTTCTGGCCTTGGCTCTGTCATCTTGTTCTTTGCATTGGCAACGTCTACCAGACGGTAGGTGTCCGGTTCGGTTGCATTGTTTACAAGTGCTCATCAGTAGCGCACGCCAATGACAAAGCATATAGGGATCTGTTAACCGATAATCTGGGACAATCAGCCATCATTCTGTCACTGTAAGCCTTTGGGAGTTTAAGTTGTGTCTCGGCTGTGCGCTCGGCTCCGGTGTGGATCCAATCTTCAGCTTTGGGTGCGCTCCAATAAATTCATGAGCGTAGTAAAGAAAAAGCAGGGGTCGGCTGTACACCCCCTCCAAAAGGACGAAGAAGATGGGTTTCTCAACTGCCGGAGACTATTGCAAAGCGTTGCTCCCTCCTTCATTGCTTTAGCGCAAAGTTTTCTACCCAGTCTTTCCCATATAGTTCCGTCGCACGGTAACCCGCGTGCAAAGCGCGATCGTCATTTAGCGCTTCGGAGGATACCTCCGACAGTGTCCCTAGTTGGTTATATTGTGGGCGGGGTCTTCGGCGTTATCATCGCGATTATCCCTTGCAGGATTGCTAAGCGGATCTGTGCAGCGCCTGTTTCACCTTGGCTGGACTCTGTCCCACCACAATTGGTAAGGAGCCAGAGCATGTTCGAGAAGCTCATCAATCTCATCTTCGGTTGCAACCATCCAGAGCGTCATCACTCAGCGCTCCCATTCACCCAGGATGGCAAGAGCTATCGCGTTTGCCTGAAGTGCGGAACGACGATCGCTTTCAGCGTCGAAGACTTTGAATACATCACTCCCGGTTATCGGCGACGCAAACGCCGGGAGGCCGCACGCGCCTAGGATCTGCGGCGGCTGGGCTTCGCCTGCGCTTCTCGGCGAGCGCCTCGGTCAGTTCCAATGCACTCATTGAGGGCTGATCGTGCTGAGAATGGCATAGCGGAAGTGATCCGCGCTGTTCTACTTTTGCCTTGCTCCTAGATTACCGGCAATCCGGAGTGATTCTCAGTTGTTGCTAACAGGCAATGCACTCACCGACCTGCGGCATCGACCTTCGCCTTCAGGAGACCAAGCCAAAGTAGGTCGTCTCTGCGTAGTCCATCGCCATTTCGTGCCTCCGAAACCTGTTCGCCAGCCCTTTTGTATGGTTCCGCTGTTGAATGGTCCTGGCCTTCAGTGAGCGAGAGCGACACACCGGAGATCATTACCCGCAAATTCCAACCAACCCAAAATCCTAGCGACGTTCTTGAGGGGATATATTTGAGGATATTGCGTTTAGAGCAGAATCATAAGCAATTGATTATTAGCGTATTACTGGGATGATGTGAATCCCGGGAGCTTCGATTCACTCCGTCACCGTAATGTCGCGCAGGTAATCGAAAGTTCCCGACCCGCTCGGTCTGACCCCTTCAATGCGCCGCGAGTGCACAACCTCATTGTTCGGATACCAGAGTGGAATCCCCGGCAAGTCCTCTGCCAGGATCTTCTGCACTGCTACATACTCCGCACGCCGCTTTGCCTGGTCCGTCTCGCCTGCCGCCGCCTTCAGCAGAGCGTCCACACGAGGATTGGAGTAGCGCCCGCGGTTGGCTCCTTTCGGAGGAAACGCCGTCGATCCATAAGCGTAACGAAAGATGTCCGGATCTTCGTTCGACCCGATCCAGCGCAGCGCATACATCTGAAACGCGCCGCGCGTCACATCCGAATAAAACGTTCCGAACTCCGCTGAGCGGATCTCAAGTCGTATACCCGCCGCGCGAAGCTGCTGCTGCAACACAGCAGCCATCAGCCGGGTCGTCTCATCGGTCGAGGTCTTCAGCGTGATCCTTAACCTCACGCCATCAGGCCCGCGATGAAAACCAGCCTCATCGAGCAGTCGTTCTGCCCGAGCCACATCATGCGGATAGGTCGCCAACTCTGTGTCGCTGGCCGCGGCCCAGTGACCCGCGGGAAGCAGAGTCGCAGCCAGCCGAGCCTGCCCACGCCAGATCGAGTCCACGATCGCCTGCTTATCCATTGCGCATGCGATCGCCTGCCGTACACGCCGGTCGCGCAGCAGCGGATCGTTGACGTTGAAGTTCGTGTAGATCACCACCGAGCTTTCGCCCGCCTCTATCTTTACGTTCGGAGCTAGCCGGAGAGTATGCAGCATGTCGAAGGTCAACACATTGCTGGCGAGGTCGGCGGAACCCTTCCGCAGTTCTAGCGCGCTCGTAATCGCATCCGGAACCACGGTGAACCGAATTCCATTCACTTTAGGCGCGCCCGCCCAGTAGTCAGGACTCCTCGCGACGACGACCTCCTTGTCCTGTACCGAGCTCACGAACCGGAACGGCCCAGAGCCAACGGGATGCAGCCCAAAGTCGCGGCCTGACCCACGTGGCACGACTCCAAAGAGCCCATCGCTCATGTTGAAGAGCAGTCCGGCATCCGGATACTTCAGCCGCACCGCCAGCGTCAGCCGGTCACGCACCTCGACGCGATCTACTGATGCGAATGCTCCCCCCTTCGCCGTGATCAGCGTCCCATCGATCATGCTGCGAATCGTCCACGCAACATCCTCCGCTTCGAGTGGCCGCCCATCGTGAAACCGCACGCCATTGCGGAGATGAATCACCAGCGTTTCCGGATCAGATTGCTCCCAGCGCGTGGCGAGCCAGGGTTGCAGGTTGTAATGGGCATCCTTCTTCAGCAGGGCATCGAAGATCACTCCACCGACGCGCTCAGACTGCGCATCCGTCCCTTGACGCAGATCGAGGTTGTTCGGACTGCTCTCGATGATCATGACTACGGTGCGAGGATCAGGGGCACGTCCGCGACAACCGGTCAATCCCACAAGGAGGAACAAACCAACTGCGAGCCGAAAGGATCGAGTCATCCGTACGTGACCTTTCCCAGCACTACAGGTCTCGCGGCGCCCGTTGCGCTCTGCACGTTTCCTGGCAGCCCGTTCCACGTCAGCCAGGCAAGCAGCGCAAATGCAACCGCCTCCTTAGCCTGAGCCGGAATCCCCAACTCGCCCATCTCCCGCACATTCACGTCAAGCGGTTCGAGGCCCGAGCGCAACATCGCCATCAGCGTGCCATTCTTTGCGCCGCCGCCGGCGACGACATATTCAACACCTCGTCCTGCCGCGTTCTGCGCCAGGTGCGGCGAGACAAATCTGCGGTAAGCATCGAGAATAGACTCTGCCGACAGCGCCGTCGCCGTCGCGATGACATCTGCGTCCTTCGCACCGGCCTTGCGGCACATAGTAATAAACCTGCTGGTGAACGCTGCGCCATACTCCTCCCGCCCACAGCTCTTCGGCGGCAGGGCAGGGAAGTATTTTTCTCGAAGCAAACGGTCCACGACCTCACGCACCACGACGCCGCGTCTAGCTACCGCTCCGCTACGGTCGAAGGGCTTTCCGAACAATTGCGTCATGCACCCGTCAATGACCATGTTTGACGGGCCGGAATCGAAGGCCAGGACGTCTTCTACCGCACCGTTTGCAGGGATCGCGGTCATATTCGCAATCCCTCCGAGGTTCTGGAGGACGCGGCTTACCCTGCCCGACCGAAACATCACGTAATCGAGCATCGGTACCAACGGAGCGCCCTGCCCGCCTGCTGCGAGGTCCGCAGGTCGAAAGTCGCTGACTACCGGCACCCGCATCCGTTCTGCAATCACCGAAGCCTCTCCAATCTGCGACGTACACCGTACGTCGCTGCCGAGATACTTCGATGCCAGGCCCTGGTGATAGATGGTCTGGCCGTGGCATCCCACCAAGCCCACCTTTACGCTAAACTGATCGGCCGAACCTGCCACCGCGTCTGCATAGACCTCCCCCAGCTGCCAATGGAGGCGCGACATATCGGCGACCGACATCGCCCTTGCGTCCATTGCTGCCAGAACTGCCGCTCGCAGCACCTTCGGATAGCGAAACTCAGCCGATCCGATCAAATTCACCTTCGGGGTTCCCGTGCTTCCACGCGCAATTCGACAGAGCGCGACATCTACCCCATCGGCCGACGTCCCGCTCATTACGCCTGCCACAACGATGCTCTTCGGCTTAGTCATCCCTTCAGCTCCCGTTGCAGCTCAGCCAGCAAATTCAGCGCCTCTCGAGGCGTCAGTCCATCCACATCCACCTCAGCAATCCGATCAACGATACGCTGTGACAGCGGTGTAAACATCGTCAACTGTAGTGCAGGAGCGTTGTCTATCACAGCTTCACGCACCTGTTGGGTTTCAGCTCTCTCGTGAAGCTTCAGTACTTCGCGGGCCCGCGCGATAACGCTCGCAGGCAGCCCTGCGAGTCGAGCCACCTCGATGCCATAGCTCTTGCTTGCTGGCCCCGCTTCGACTGCGTGCAGAAACACGATTCCGCCGGCAGTCTCCGTGACGGTCACGCGCAGGTTCTTCAGGCGTTCAAGGCGCTCGGCCAGGAGAGTTAGCTCGTGATAGTGGGTTGCAAACAGCGTTCGCGCGCCTATCCGGTCATGAAGATATTCCACTGTCGCCCATGCCAGCGAGAGCCCGTCATAGGTCGCGGTTCCACGTCCCATCTCGTCTAGCAACACGAGCGAGCGATTAGTTGCCGTGTTCAGAATCGCCGCCGTTTCCGTCATCTCGACCATGAAAGTTGATCGTCCGCGTGCCACGTTGTCGCTGGCACCGATGCGCGTGTAGATGCGATCCACCAGTCCCAGGCGCATCTGTTCCGCAGGAACGAAGCTCCCGCACTGTGCCATGATGATCAGCAATGCAGCCTGTCGCAGATACGTACTTTTGCCACCCATGTTTGGTCCGGTGATCAGCAGTACAGACGGACCAGCGTCACAATCGAGATGGACTGAGTTCGGCACAAATCGCCCTGTACCCGCCTCCTCGAGGCGCCGCTCCACCACGGGGTGCCGTGCGCCGATGAACTCCAGCAGACCGCTTTCATCCACTGTCGGCCGCACCCAGCCGTGCAACGCAGCCTGGTGTGCGAAGCATGCAAGCAAATCAATCTCCGCAATGCGGCGCGCCGTTTCGCGCATTCGGCCTGCTGCGTCGAGTAGTTGTCGCCGCAGCCCTGCGAAGATACACCTCTCAATCTCACCTGACCTTTCCTGCGCGGTCAGGATCTTCGTTTCATAATCCTTTAGCTCAGGGGTCGTAAACCTCTCAGCATTCACCAGTGTCTGCTTACGTTCGTAGTCTGCAGGAACGGCTTTTGTGTTTGCCTTCGTAACCTCGATGTAGTAGCCAAAGACATTGTTGAAACGTACCTTCAGCGAAGCGATGCCTGTACGCTCGCGCTCGCGTTCTTCGATCGCTGCCAGTGCCTGCCTTCCACTGCGGCTTAGCTCACGTAACTCGTCCAGCTCGGCATCAACCCCCGGCCGAATGACACCACCATCGGCCAGCGAAACCGGGGGATCGTCGGTAATCGTCTTGCCGATCATCTCATGGAGGTCTTGGAGAGCATCGAATCCGGTGGCCACTTCACTCCATCTGGATGAGTGAAGTTCTTTTACCGCGGACAATAGCCCCGGAAGGCAGGCGAGTGTCGCGGCCAGGGAAACCAGTTCGCGTGGCCCTGCTGAATCAAGTGCAATCCGCCCGAGCAAGCGCTCGAGGTCGAGCAGCCCATGCATCGCCTGCCGCACGTACTCGCGTCGTCGAAGATCGCCTGTTACTTCCCCAACAGCCTCGAGTCGCGCTTCGATCTCAGTGAGATCACTCGAGGGCCGAAGCAGCGTCGCCCGCAAAAGCCGCTTGCCCATGGGGGTCGAGCATGCATCCAGCGTGTAAAACAGGGTTGTCTGTGCGGTCTCCCCGGAGAACAGCGGTTCGACGAGTTCAAGATTGCGGACGCTCACCGCATCGAGTTCCAGGCATGACGAGCGCTCGTAGAAACGCAGTCCATCAACGTGTTCAAGGCCGCCCTGCTTGGTCGCACGCATGTAATGAAGCAACGCTCCGGCTGCAATCGCGGCGGTCTCGTGGCCTCCCAGGCCAACGCCATCGAGAGAGTGAAGCTTGAGATGATTGCGCAGTAGCGGAAGCGCGTACTCGGCTGTGAACGCCCATTCTTCAACCGAGGTCTTGGTACGGATCGCGTCAAAGCCGGCAGCGTCATCTTCGACGGACTCGCCGGCAAGGTTCAGGCCTCCAAGCAGACCCGTGCCATAGAGCAGTTCCACCGGGCGTACTCGGCCCAACTCGTCAGCCATCTGCAGCCGAGCAGTCGCGCCGGAGAATTCTGTTGCGCGGAACTCGCCCGTCGAGAGGTCAAGCAGGGCGAGCCCACACTCTGTTGTAGTACCGGAGCCCGTTACCGCCACACTCGCAAGGTAGTTGCTCTGTTCGGCTCCGAGCGACGGGTCGATCGCCGTTCCGGGGGTCAGAACACGCGTCACCTCGCGTTTCACCACGCCTTTGGCGAGCTTCGGATCTTCCATCTGCTCGCAGATTGCAACCCTGTACCCCTTGCGAAGCAACCGTTGCAGGTACGTCTCAGCGGCGTGGTAGGGCACTCCGCACATCGGCACGCTCTTTGCCTTGTCGCGTGCGGTCAGGGTTAGCTGTAGCTCGCGCGCGGCTACCACTGCGTCCTCGAAGAAGAGTTCGTAGAAGTCGCCCATCCTAAAGAAGAGCAAAGTGTCCGGATGTGCGTCCTTTGCCGCCCGGTATTGCCGCATCGCCGGCGAAAGATTGGCTATCTCGCCGCTCGGGCCCGTCATGGTCTCCTGTGTCATTGCAGAACCGCAGAATACCGTATCCTGCCCCCTCAGTTCCCCCACACCCGATATACTGAAGATTCGGCGTGTTTCCGCCGACGAACTCTATTTCATGTCCCTTCTTTGGCTCAGAGTCGCGGTTCTTCTCTACGGCATCGCCGCGCTGGCGGTATTGCCCGCCGCACTCTACGATCGACCGCGCTGGCGCCATATCGCCATTCCGGCTACTGTGGCAGCGTTATTCTTCCACTTTGTCTCGCTGGCTGAGATGCTTAACGCTGCCCACCATCGTCTGCCCGTCGACACACACGAGACGCAGTCGCTGCTGGGGCTTCTGCTCGCCCTTGCTTTTCTGGTGGTTTATTGGCGCTACCGGACTGTCTCATTAGGCATCTTTGTCCTTCCAATCTGCTTTTTGCTTGGACTTGTGCCTGCCTTCCGCCCCGGCCGGGAGACGATTCCATTTCCGCAGTTCCATACCGGCTGGATATTCCTACACATCGCGCTTCTTCTCGCTGCTTACGCCGCACTCCTTTTATCGCTGCTTGCCTCTGTTCTGTACCTGATTCAGGAGCGAAACCTTAAATCCAAGCACTCCAGCCCACGAGCCGGCTGGCTTCCGCCGCTTGAGACCACCGACCAGATCGCTCTTCGGTCGCTGCTCTTTGGGCTGCCCTGCATGACTGCCGGTCTGCTTATAGGCTCACTTCTCGCTCAGCAGACCATCGGCCCCAGCTACTTTCTTGATCCCAAAGTCTTGCTCTCGTTTGCTATGTGGATCGCGTACGTTGGCATGATCTTCATCCGCCGGCACTCTGGCCTGCGCGGGCGACGCGCTATTTATCTCTCGGGATTTGTCCTCCTCGTTGTTCTGGCCGTCTGGTCAGCCAACCAGTTCTCTGTTGTCCATAGGTTTACGACGCCATGAGTCGAAATCACAATCTCGTCCTCATCGGCATCAACCACACCACTGCCCCCATTGAGGTCCGGGAGCGGCTGGCCATTCCCGCCAGCCGGCTCGCTGACGCAACACGTACGCTCGTCCATCAGCCGGGTGTCCGTGAGGGCCTCATCCTCTCAACTTGTAATCGCGTGGAACTCCTGACTGTTCAAGAAGAGAACTCCAACTCCAGCGTCGATCTGCTGCGTTTTCTCGAAGAGTACTTCGCCGTCGCGCCGGCTGCCATCACACCGCACCTCTACGAGTACCGTGAGCGCGAGGCTGTGCGTCATCTCTTCCGTGTGGCTAGCTCGCTCGATTCGATGGTCGTTGGTGAGCCCCAAATCCTTGGGCAGGTTAAGGAGTCTTACACGGTCGCACGTGAGGTGGGTGCAGTTTCCGGCTCGCTCGACACGCTCATCCAGCGTGCCTTCACGGTGGCAAAAAAGGTCCGCTCCGAAACGCAGATCGGTTCGAGTTCAGTGTCTATTGCATCTGTGGCGGTCGATCTTGCTCGCAAGATCTTTGGTTCGCTTCAGGGCAAAACCGTTTTGCTCGTCGGGGCTGGAAAGATGTCCGAGCTGGCCGCACGTCACCTCATTCAGCAGGGCGCAACGAACATCCTGGTCGCCAACCGCACGCTTGAGAGTGCGGAGAAAATCGCGTTTCAGTTCAACGGCGCCGTCATCCCCTTCGACGCACTCTACGATCAGGCGTCCCGGGCGGACATCGTTATCACCTCAACCGGCGCGCCCCAGAAGCTCTTTGGCCGGTCGCATGGGCAGCATTTCCTTCAGAGTCGCCGCAACCGGCCGATGTTCTTCATTGACATCGCCGTTCCGCGCGACGTCGACCCGCGGATGAACGAGGTTGAAGGCTGCTTCGTCTACGATATCGATGACCTCCAGCAGGTTGCCGCAGCTAACCTCGCCGACCGCGGCAGGGAAGCGCAGGCCGCCGAGACCATTGTCACGCGTGAAGTTGACAAGTATCAGCAGCGCCTCCAGTCCCTCGACGCTTCCCCCGCCATCCGCAACTTGCAGGAGCACGCGGAATCTCTTCGCCAGGCCGAACTACGCCGGAGTGCGGCACGCCTCACCGGCTTAACTGCAGACCAGCAGGCTGCCGTAGAAGCTCTCACGCGCTCGCTGACTAATAAGTTTCTCCATGCCCCGATGACCGCGCTGCGCGAGGCTGCTCGCGAAGGCGACGCCCAGGCGCTCGCCGATCTCGAGTCCCTCTACACCAACCAATCACGCAACAAGCCAGACTCTTCAGATTCCAAGTGACGAACGGCCTCCCTCTCCACATCGCGCTCGACTAAACTATGACAGCCATGAACCCAACCATCCGCATCGGCTCCCGAGGTTCGCAGCTTGCGCTCTGGCAGGCCAACCACATCCTTGAGGCTCTGCGCAGCGCTGGCCAGACCGCCGAGATCGAGGTCATCCGGACCACCGGCGACCGCATGCAGCAGCCGGGTTTCGTTCCGCCGCCCAATATCGACGGCAAAGGCATCTTCGTCAAGGAGATCGAAGAGGCGCTCGCCGAGGGCCGCATCGACCTCGCGGTGCACTCTCTCAAGGATCTGCCGACGAAGTTGTCGCCTCGCTTTACCCTCGCCGCAATCCCCAAGCGGGCCGATGCCCGTGACGCGTGGGTCTGCGAGCCCTATTGGGCGCTGCATACGCTGCCACTGGGAGGGCGTGTCGGTACAACCAGCCCACGGCGCAAGGCACAGATTCTCGCTCTTCGCCCTGATGTCGAGTTCGTCGACATCGGAGGTAATATCGATACTCGCCTGAAGAAACTGGCCGCCGGCGAATGCGACGCTCTTGTCCTCGCTGCTGCGGGCCTTGACCGTCTCGGTCGCACCGAGTGGGTCCACCAGCGCTTCTCACCGGAAGAGCTATGTCCCGCTCCCGGCCAAGGCGCACTCGCTATTGAGACGCGGAGTTGTAACCATGTCCTCGACGAAGCGCGGGACCTGTACATTCGCCAAGCTGTCGCACAGCTCGATCATCCCGAGACCCGCTTCAGTGTTGAGGCCGAGCGCACAACACTCGACGCCCTCGGCGGTGGCTGCTCCCTTCCTATCGGCGCCCACTGCGTGCCGGAGTTTGGCAAATGGCGCATGTTCGCACAGGTCGTCGCTCCCGACGGTGAATCCATGGTCCAGATCGATACCGAGGCCGCTCTCTCCACGGATGCCGAGACCCTCGGCCGCTGGGTCGCCGACGACCTGAAGTCCAAGGGGGCACTCGAACTTCTGGCCTACTCCGCCGTTTAATCCAGCCTGCTCTGCGCCGGAGTTGCAATACTCACGGCGTTCACATTCTCGCGTCAAAATCGCTATAAACTGCTTAATTGGAAGTTGTGAGGTGGAATGAACGAAGGCCGTTGGGTTTTGTTGATTGCAAGTGAAGTGGGTGGAACGGAGTCGGTTTCAGACCGAGCTATGGAGAGTCTCGTAGACGCCATCAAAGAAGAGGGCTACGAGGTTATCCGAACGTCTACTCCCGAGGATGGTCTGTCACTTGTTAGCTCCGACCCATCGCACTCTGCCATCCTGCTGGACTGGGATCTCGAGGGTGAAAGCCAGTTTGACGAACGCGCTGCGCTCAAGATCCTCCGTGCTGTTCGTCACCGTAACAAAAAGGTTCCTATCTTCCTCATCGCCGACCGCACCCTTGTGTCAGAACTCCCGCTTGAAGTCGTCAAGCAGGTCCACGAATACATCCATCTCTTTGGCGATACGCCGGCCTTCATCGCCAACCGCGTTGACTTTGCTGTCGAACGTTATCACGAGCAGCTACTTCCGCCTTACTTTCGCGAGCTCAAGAAGTACACCGACCAGGGTGCGTACTCGTGGGACGCGCCCGGCCATATGGGTGGCGTTGCTTACCTGAAGCATCCGGTCGGTATGGAGTTTCAGCGATTCTTTGGTGAGAATCTACTCCGCTCCGACCTTGGCATCTCCACTGCGCAGCTGGGCTCGTGGCTTGATCACCTTGGACCTCCCGGAGAGTCCGAGCGTAACGCAGCACGCATCTTCGGTGCTGACTGGACCTTTTTTGTCCTCGGCGGATCCTCAACCTCGAATCAGATCATCGGTCACGGAGTTATTGCACAGGACGACATAGTCCTGGCCGACGCCAACTGCCACAAGTCGATCTGCCACTCGCTCACCGTCACTGGAGCGCGCCCGGTCTACATGAAGCCCACGCGCAACGGCTATGGCATGATTGGTCTCGTCCCGCTCAAGCGCTTCGCACCGGATTTCATTCGCGGCCTAATCGACCGCAGCCCGCTCACCAAGGGTGTCGAGAACCAGAACCCAACCTACGCGGTCGTCACCAACTCCACTTACGACGGTCTCTGCTACGACGTCAATCGCGTCGTCGAGGAACTGGCGAAATCCGTACCCCGCGTTCACTTCGACGAAGCTTGGTACGCCTACGCGAAGTTTCACAAGATCTACCGCGGCCGTTTCGCGATGGACGTCCCCGACGACATGCCCGAACGCCCCACTATCTTCTCCGTGCAGTCAACGCACAAGATGCTTGCGGCCTTCTCGATGGGTTCGATGGTACACATCAAACTCAGTCCACGCGCCCCGCTTGAGTTCGACCAGTTCAACGAATCGTTCATGATGCACGGCACCACGTCGCCCTTCTATCCGCTCATCGCATCGCTCGATGTCGCCGCGGCCATGATGGACGATCCCGCGGGCCCCACGCTGATGGACGAGACCCTCGCGGAT
>Ga0126381_100003356_pt1 | contig 17418 bp, 16 predicted proteins | sample PanSoiMetPlot_28_FD_96465 | JGI IMG/M metagenome (GOLD analysis project Ga0126381, IMG submission 96465) | Tropical forest soil microbial communities from Panama - MetaG Plot_28 | ecosystem: Environmental > Terrestrial > Soil > Tropical forest > Bulk soil | place: Panama | collected 2016-02-17 | reverse complement strand
CGTCTAGCTCCTCCTCCATGCGCTCGACGATCTGCCCGTTGCCGCCGACCACAGAATAGATCGACATGTAGCCGTCGACGTCCATCAGCACGTTCTTGAGGAAAGTGAGCCCGTCGGTCTGATGCGGCGGCGCCGACACGTCGCTGTGCGCCATCACGCGGATGTAGCGGCGCGCGGTCTCGTCCTTGATTTCGGTCGCCAGCACCTCCTCGGCCGTCATCTTGGCCCAGGGATGCCGGTTGTCGAAGCCGAGATCGGAGCGATAGAAGGCGGCAGGCGGCAGCATAGAGGCGCAGTGCGCGCGGAACGCATGGGCGATGTCGCGCGTCTTCATCCCGTAGTGCGGCGCGAGCGCGTCGACATCGGGCACCGCGCGACCATCGATGAAGCAGGCGCCGCCGTCGATGTGCCTGATCTGGAGCCCGAGCTCGTTCTGAATCAGCTCGCGCAGCGGATCGTAGCCGAGCGCGGAGTAGTCATAGATTTCCGCCGCACCTGCTTCGTAGATGCCGATGCCGGGAAACTGACCGGTGATGATCTTGCCGCCGAGGCGCGCAGCCGACTCGTAGATGGTGACCTTGCAGGACGCGCCGAGCTTATCGGCGAGATGCCAGGCCGTGAACAAACCGCCCGGCCCGCCACCCACGATGGCGACACGATACTCCGGCGCCGACGATCCGTTAGTCTCGTGCGGCGCAAACGACATCCGACTTTCGTTGATCATCACGCTTCCCCAAGCCCCGAACTACCCGAAACGAACCTAATCATTTTGAATTGCGGCGGCAATCTTCGTTCACGCTGAGCAGCGAAAATTTGCACGCCGATTAACGTCCATTCATTGATCGCGACGCGAAGTTGCAAATATGCGGTGGCCCAATTAACAGCCGTTCATTGATGCACCGCCGAGGCACGCCGATTAACAGCCGTTCATTGACGCGGCGCCGCATGAGGCATGTGCACAGCGAAACCTTATCGCATGAATCCCTTAATGTTCGTTCACGCACTCTGCGCTTTGCACTGCAATGACGAAGCTTTTTTCACGCAAGCATTGCGGGGGGGCAGGTGTTTGGACATGATCATGCCGCCGTTGGGCCGATGGCCGTAGCGGCGGGGGCGCGCTGTTGCTCGCGCAATTGCTTGCGCGGGACCCAAATCGAGGGGAACCGAAATGAGTGGCGGAGCCGGCGGGAAGGACAGCTACTATTGGTACACCAAGGGCCTCGGGGCGCTGATGATCAATAATCCGAACTACAGCAAGATGGCTGCCGACAGCATCGCGCAGGAGGTGGCGGAGCGTAAGCTCGACGTTCCGGCAGGGCACGACGCGCCTGCAGCCGACATCGAAAGCAAAGGCGGCGACTGACCATGGCGCTCGCGGGATGGAGCAAGGCGGAGTGGCGCAAGCTCTCCATTTACGGGCAGTTCGAGCGGGCCGCGCTCGCGGCCGTGCTCGTGATGCTCGGCGCCCTCACCGTCTACGCGCTCGTCGTCGCCGTCATCAGGCTGATCGCCGATTTTGCGCTTGGCGAGTTGTTCCTCGACAAGGCGGCGCTGCAGGACACGTTCGGCCTGATCCTTACCATCGTCATCCTGCTCGAGTTCAATCATTCGATCTACGTGGCGCTCGCCGAGCGAACCGGCGCCATACAGACCAAGGCCGTGGTACTCATCGCCATCCTGGTCATCGCCCGCAAGCTGATGCTGAAGGATCTCGATACGCTCGACATCGAGACGCTCCTAGGGTTCGGTGGCCTGCTGCTCGCACTCGGCGGCCTCTACTGGCTCATCGCCGACGCCGACCGCCGCCGCGCGCAGGCGGCGGCGCAGGACAACAAGCTGCACACGACGCCACCGCGTGACGAACCGCCGCCACCTCAGTCAAGCCCGCGCATAGCCCGCGAAGACGGGCGTTGACGCCCTTACGTTGCGGGCACCCACGTCTTCGCCCGGGCCAAGGCGTGGATGGCCGGGACAGTGACGATCAAACGCGGAAGTGCTTCGAGAGCTTCAGGCCCTGGCCCTGATAGTTCGACGTCTCCGTCTGGCCGTAGAGCACGTCGGGTGTCTCCGCCATCGGCTCGTAGACCAGGCGGCCGACCGCCTGCCCGTCCTCAAGCACGAACGGCACCTCGTGGCTGCGCACCTCGAGCACAGCGCGGCTGCCCGGGCGCCCGCTCTCGGTCGCCCCGAAGCCGGGATCGAAGAACCCCGCATAGTGCACGCGGAACTCGCCCATCATCGGATCGATCGGCACCATCTCGGCGGCCCAGTCGGGCGGGATGTGGATGCGCTCGCGCGAGGCCAGGATGTAGAACTGGTTCGGATCGAGGATCAGCTTGTTGTAGTCGCGGACGTGGACCTGCTCCCAGAAATCACGCGGGTCGTATTCGGCGATGCTGTCGACATCGATCACACCGGTGAATTTCTGCGCTCGATAGCCCGCGAGGTCACCGTCACCCGTGAGATCGACGCTGAGGATCAGGCCGTTGCGCAGCGCGATCTCGCCATCAGTGAGCGGCATGCGCTGATGCTGCTCAAGCAGGTCGCGGTCGGACAGCGTGAACCTGGCGGTCTCCGCCTGCGCCGGATTGCGCCGGCGGAACCTGATCTGATTGAGGCGCGAGCCCTTGCGCACCCGGATGCTGAAACTCGACGGCGATATCTCGGTATAGATCTTGCCTCGGTATCCGCCAGGCACGCTGTCGAACACGTCGCTGTGGTCGGCGATGAGGCGAGTGAAGACGTCGAGCCGCCCGGTCGAGCTCTTCGGATTGGCAAGCGCCGACACGCTCTCCGGCAGATCGAGATGCTCCAGCACCTCGACCACATAGACGGTGCCGCGCTCGAGCACCGCGCCAGTCTCGAGATTGATCTCGTCGTATTCGAGCTCCGACAACTGCTGCTCGACGGTTTTGGCCTTGCCGGGCAGGAAGCTCGCCGGCACCCGATAGGCCTTGGTGCCGAGGCGCAGATCGAGGCTCGCGGGCTGGACCTGCGCGTCGTCGATCTCGATCGGTGCCCGGATCATGCGCCGGCGGACGAGCCCCTTGATCCGCTGCCGCGGCAGGAGGCCGGGCTTGGTGCCGAGATCGGCGAGCGGCCCGGTCGGGTCACGCAAGATCTCGGCGGGCTTCCTCATGATGGCCGGCATGGCGGCGGATACCAACGCGTCAGGCTCTGCGGGCAATCGCAGCACCTCCAAGGCCTCTCGTAGCCCTTCGCGCTGTTGACGCCAATGCCGATTGGGCGTAAGAGCCCACTTATCCCCGTGGTCATTTGAGCCGGCCGGCTTGCAGCCACGTAAAACAAATCGCTAAAAGGCCGGGGACGCGTGTGGGCCCCGGCGGAGATTCTCCGGCCGGGTTTTTTGTTCCGCAAAGGAGGCCCCTATGAACGCGCCTGCCACCAAGTACCGTCCCGAGACCCGGCTCGTCCATGCCGGTACGCTGCGCTCCGAATTCGGCGAGACCTCCGAGGCGCTTTTCCTGACCCAGGGCTACGTCTACGAATCCTCGGTGAGCGCCGAACGGCGGTTCAAGGGCGAAGAAGCGGGCTATCAGTATTCGCGCTTCTCCAACCCGACGGTGGCAATGTTCGAGGCGCGCATGTGCGCGCTCGAAGGCGCGCAGGCGGCGCGGGCGACCGCAACCGGGATGGCGGCGGTAACTACGGCCCTGATGGGGCAGTTGCGTGCCGGCGATCATATCGTGGCCGCCAAGGCGCTGTTTGGCTCCTGCCGTTATGTGGTCGAAGATCATTTGCCACGCTACGGTATTGTCTCAACGTTGGTCGAGGGCACCGACCTCGCGCAATGGCGCAATGCGGTGCGGCCGAACACCAAGACCTTCTTTCTCGAAAGCCCGACCAACCCGACGCTTGACGTGATCGACATTGCCGAGATCGCCAAGATCGCGCACGCGGCGGGCGCCACTCTGGTGGTCGACAACGTGTTCTCGACGCCGCTCTGGCAGCGCCCGCTCGAACTCGGTGCCGACTGCGTGGTCTATTCGGCCACCAAGCATATCGACGGCCAGGGCCGGTGCCTTGGCGGCGTGATCCTCGGGTCTGAGAAATTCATCCAAGACAACGTGCATAATCTCCTGCGGCAGACCGGGCCCTCGATGTCGCCGTTCAACGCCTGGGTGCTGCTCAAGGGGCTGGAGACGCTTTCGGTCCGCGTGCAGCGGCAGACCGACACCGCCGCGACGATCGCGGTTGCGCTCGCCGAGCATCCGAAGATCGCGCGCCTGGTCTATCCAGGCCGCAGCGACCATCCGCAGGCCGCGATCGCGTTGCGGCAGATGCGCGCCGGCTCGACGCTCGTCGCTTTCGAGGTCAAGGGCGGCAAGGCCGCCGCGTTCCGCTTCCAGGACGCGCTCAAGCTTGTGCGCATTAGCAACAATCTGGGCGACGCCAAGAGCCTGATCACCCATCCGGCGACCACGACGCACCAGCGGCTCACGGCAGAGGCACGCGGCGAGCTCGGCATCACCGACGGCTTCCTGCGCCTCTCCGCCGGCCTCGAGCATCCGGATGATCTGGTCGAGGACATCATGACGGCGCTGGCGGCAGTGTGAGATAACGCCCCGTCTTCGACGGGCTACGGCGCCGTGCCCACGATCAGTGTAAGATGCTCGTGACGCGTGGGCACGCTTCGCTTTGCCCACCTTACAGGAGTGTAAGCATGTCGACAAAATCAGCCACATATCTGACGGCCTTGGCCTGCGCGCTGGTCGGGTCCATCTCCGCGCACGCCGCCGAGGTGACCTTCGAGCGACTCAAGAATCCCGAGCCGCAGAACTGGCTCATGAACCATCACGATTTCGGCGCGCAGCGTTTCTCGCCGCTCGCGACCATCAACAAATCGAACGTCAAGAGCCTCAAGCTCGCCTTCGCGGTGGCAATCGGCGGCACGTCGGGCAATGAGAACCTGGTGGCGACGCCGCTGGTCGAGGACGGCTTCATGTACATGGCCGACGCCTGGGGCGTGGTCTACAAGATCGACGTGCGTTCCGGCGCGCGCGGCGACATCGTCTGGAAGATGGACCCGGGGCAGGAGAAGATCGAGCGCAACCGCGGCGTCGCGCTCTGGGGCAATCTCGTCATCTCGGTCACCGGCCAGGACGGGCGCGTCATCGCGACCGACAAGGAAACGGGCAAGATCGTCTGGGACAAGAATTTGCGCGACCAGCCCGACATGACGCTCAATGCCGCGCCGCTCGCGCTTAAGGACGAGATCATCGTCGGCGCCTCGGGCGGCGACCAGGGCGTGCGCAGCTGGGTCGTGGCGCTGAAGCCGCAGAGCGGCGAGGTGCTCTGGAAGACATTTGCGATCCCGGCGCCGGGCGAGCCCGGGAGCGAGACCTGGAAAGACAGGAACAACGCCTGGCAGACCGGCGGCGGCGCCTTCTACGTCACCGGCTCCTACGATCCCGACACCAACCTCACCTATTGGGGCGCCGGCAATCCGACGCCGAAATACGACAGCTCCTATCGTCCGGGTGACAACCTCTACACCAACAGCGCGCTCGCGCTCGATGCGGCGAGCGGCAAGATCAAGTGGTATCACCAGTACACGCCCAACGACACGATGGACTATGACGAGACCGGCACGCACATCTTGATCGATGCCAAGCTCGCCGGCGAGGAGCGCAAGCTGCTCGCGCATGCGGGCCGCAACGGCTTTCATTACACGTTCGATCGCCTCAACGGGCAGTTCCTCAAGGCGACCCAATATGTAGGCCAATTGACCTGGACCAAGGGCGTCGATCCCAAGACCGGCAAGCCTGTCGACTACGACTCGGGCAAGGATTTGCAGACTTATGCGGCGCCCATCGCGCAGATCTTGAGCGGAGCCAAGAGCAGCGTTTGCCCGACGGTCGCGGGCGGCAGCAATTTCTGGGCGGCCGCCTACAGCCGGCGGACCGCGCTGCTCTATATCCCCGAGCTCGAGGGCTGCGCCACCGTCACACGCGACCAGACCCGCCATGTGCGCGGCAAGTTCGACGGCGGCGGCTTCAAGGACGACGGCCGTCTCACCAGCGGCCTGGTGGTGCTCGATCCGACGACGAGCCAGATCAAGGCACGCAAGAACATGCCTTATCCCAACTCGAGCGGGGCGCTCGCGACCGCTGGCGGCATCGTCGTGACGGCGCTGCTCGACGGCACCATCATGGCGCTCGACGATGAGACGCTCGAGGAGCTGTGGTCGATCAACATCGGCACCGGGATCGATGCGCCGCCCATGACCTACGCGGTCGACGGCAAGCAATACATCGCGGTCGCCACGGGCCTCACCCGCAACCAGGTCGGCAAGCTCGCCAACTCGCCGGAGACCAAGGGCATGGCCAAGAACGCGACGATGATCTTCGTGTTTGGCTTATGAGAACGGGCGGTTGAAGCGCGCCACCGACGGAATCGGAGTTAGTGGCGCACGCTCGCGTTGGCTGCTTGCGGTGGTTGCCCTCATCGCCGGCCTACAGCCCTTGATCGGCAGACCTGCCGCGGCGCTCGGGTCAGCGGCGCATGGAGCCGTGAATCTCACGCCTCCCCTCACCTACCGTGACACAGTGATATGTTCCTATGTATCGAGGACCATCATCTGTCATCGGGTTACCCACGCCTATAGGCCGTTGCCGCTTCCGTTTCACCCACGCGCTCACGGCCGCAGATAGGCCCAGCCTTGCGCCTGCAATTCGGCGACCTTGACCACGGCGCCCTGCTCGGCAACCACGAAGCCGGGCAAAAGATCATCGAGGCTGATCTTCTGCGCGTCCATGGTGTTGCGGCAGGCATGCAGCTCGACGCCGTCGCCGCGAATGCTGCCAAGGTCGGATTTGACCTGTACGTTCGGCGTTGCAGAACGGAACGCCTTCAAGGCGGGCCCGTGCACCACCAGAGCAATCCGCACCTTGCCCGGCCCGCCGAGGCCTGAGATGTGATTGCGGATGTTGCCGAGCACGAAGGCGACCTTGTCGAGATCGGCGAGGTGATAGACGACCCGGGGGACGGCTGCGTCCTCGCCCCGCGCCGGCGCGGCGAAAATCCCCGCACCGACCGCAATGAGAGATTGGAAGATGTTGCGGCGGTCCATCTATTTCTCGCGACGCATCGTCGCCTTCTCGTTGTCGTCATCGGCAAGAGCGAGGCATTCCGTCAGCGCCGTCCTGTCGAGGTGGAAGACCTTGTCGTCGCCGCCGAAGCGCTTGCGCTGGTCGGTGTCGTTGTCGCTGCCAGCGCGCCAGAAGCGCGCGCCTTCGGGAATCGACAGCAGGACGGATTTCTCGTCCTTGATCGAGACTTCGATCTGGCCGCCGTCGCAATCGACGCCGCAATGGGCGATGCCGGTGCCACCCTTGTCGGCATCGTGGATAGACCCGCAACTCCCGGCGGACTCGAAATGACTGCCGCTCTTGCGGAACCGGACGCTGACGCGCAGCTCGTAGCTCGGCGTGTTCTCCTCGATATTGCCCCGCACGAGGAGCAGCATAGTGCGAACGTTCTGCTGCGGATGCTGTGCCAGATGCGCGGCATCGTAGACGCGGGTGAAGCACACATGTATCGGCTTCTTGTCGAGCGCGCGCCCGAACAGGCGCTGCTGAAATGCCTCGCCCTCCTTCTTCAATTCCTGCGCCGCGGCGGGCGCCCCTGCGAGCGCCGCGCTCAACGCGAGGAGCCAGACGCTCCGCTTCACGGCTTCCTCATCAATGTCTTCTCATTTTGTCAGGGTCAGCCCGAACCGCACCAGGCTCTCGAATTGTCCTTCGGTCATCTTACCCGATTGCGGATCGTATTGGCTCTGCCCCTTCTTGCGAAAGAAGTGCGTCTCGATGTCGGCCAGCGCCGGCCCCTCGACGCCCTTGTGGCAGCGTTGCTTGATGAAGGTGCGCCCGACCGGCGTTTCGCCCTCGGCTCCCGGCAGATCGACGCAGTCCCAGCCGTCGCGGCCGAAACGGGCGGTGAGGAAGTTGCGCAAGAGATAGGCCTCGTCGCGGTCGCGCGAGGTGTCGCGCGGATCGCTGATGATGCGCAGCCCTTGGAGCACGCCCGCCTCGTCGAAGCGCGCCGAGAGGACGACGGGGAAATCGTACACTTTAGTGCCCGAATAGCGCTCGATCTCGGTCGCAAAATTGTTGGCCTTGGCCCAATATTCGAGCTCGTCGTCATAGCGAAAATAGACCTCGCGCAAGCCCGCCGCGTCGGGGCGGCAGCGGCGGAAATCGGCAAAACCGTTGAGCGGAATCGACGGCGGCCCGCCATTGGTGCCGCACGCATAGTCCGCGAAAGCGTCCGGCAAGGCTGCGACGGGCGTGCCGAGCTTGAGGTCCCACACCTCGGCGCGCGCCGGCCGCTCTTGCGGCTGCGCGGCGGCGCCGCTTGCAAGACAGGCGCCGGTGCAGACGAGGATCAAGGCTCGCAGGCGCATCATTCGTGCACGCTGCCGTCCGGCATCAAGGTGCCGGAGAGCTTGGCGCCTTCGAGATTGGCGCCGGTCAGGATGGCGCGGGTGAGGCGCGCATCCGAGAGATCGGCGCCGGCCAGATTGGCCCCGGTCAGATCGGCGCCGAACAGATCCGCCTCGGAGAGATTGGCACCCTTGAGACTGGCGTCGCGCAGCACCGCCTCGACCAGGCCCGCATTGTTGAGGTCGGCGCCTTCGAGATTGGCGCCGCGCAAGGTCGCGTTCACGAGATTGGTGGCACTGAGATCGACGCCGCGCAGCGAGGCCTCGTCGAGATGCGCCTCGGTCAGGATCGCGGCCGAAATCCTGGCGTGGTCAAGCGTCGCGCGCACCAGGCGCGCATGGCCGAGCTTGCCGTCGGTCAGGTCGGCGCCGGTGAGGTCGGCTGCGCTCAGGTCGGCCTCGTAGAACATGGCGCCGTTGAGCTTGGCCTGGGCGAGCGAGGCATTCTTGAGGTCGGTCTTGTTGAGGTTGGCGTCGGTCAGATTGGCGCCGGTGAACTTCGCCCGCGTCAGCCGCGCCCGATGCAGCACGGCGCCGGAAAGATCGGCGCCGGACAAATCCGCGTCAGTGAGGTCCTTGCGCTTGAGCGGCGCGCGCGGCAAGGCGCAGGCCGGGCAGGATTTCGACTTGCCGGCCAGAAAATCGCCTTCGCCTGCGGCCCAGGAGAGGCGCGGCGTCGGAGCAAGCAGCAAGGCGAGCGTGAAAGCCAACCCGGCAGGCACGAAGCGATGCGACATCATGTGGATTCCTCCCCGGCATTTTGCCACGTTTCGGACTTTGCGCAAAAGGTCGTCCTCGCTAGATTTGTGGCCATGCAGGCTCGCATCCTCGGCATAGTGATCCTCCTTGCGGCGACGGCCGCGCCGCGCGCCCAGGAGCACCCTCCCCGGCTCGAGGTCTGGGACCTCACACTCGGCACCAAGGCCGATCAATTGCCCGACGAGTTCGTCGATCTCGCCTGCGGCACCAATGGCGGCCCACCTTCCGTCCCGCTCGCGGCCTGGAGCGAGTTCCGCCGCTGCCGTCCCGAGGCGTCAGGGTTGCGCGAGGTCTACTTCCGCTACGACGACGAGCTGGAATATTGGGCCAAGGCCAACAATCTGCAGGATCAGATGGAGCAATATTCCGGCACCAAGACCTACGGCTTTCCGGTCGTGGTTTCCGGCCTGATCGACGCAGCAGGCGTGCTACGCGGCATCCGCATCGTCAGCGATCCACGTGACCCGACGCAGAACCGCGACGAGGCGTATCTCCTGCGCAACTTCCTCACCGCCCGTCTCGGCCGCGAGAACTGGCAATGCCAGGAGGTGCCGCTCGCCGAAGGCGAGACGCCGGTCGACGGCGTCTTCGTCAAGCAGGATTGCCGCAAGGAGATCGACGGCGCGACCACCGCGACGCTTGCGACGCGCTACCTGCGCAAGGCCGGCCAGAGCCGCTTCGATCCGCACACCGGACGAGAAACCACGGGGCAGTTCGACAGTACGGTGCGCTTCGAGCTGATACGTCCCTCCCCGTGAAAGGGGAGGTGGCGCCGGGTGGGGTCCCGCGTCTCTCCATGACAGGCCCGAGTTTGTGGCGTGACCCCATCTGACCGGCTGCGCGTCCCTCGGGTCAAGCCCGAGGGTAGGCTCCCACCCTTTCAGCGGGAGGAAAGAAGAAGCAGGTCACAGCCCGAACACGAACAGCATCGTCTGGTTGCGCTGCTCCTTGAGCTCGGGCGTGTTGACGTGCTTGCCGAGGGCGATGCGGCTGAGCCCCGAGAGGATCGCCACATATTGCTTGCCGCCGACCGCAAAGGTCATCGGCGGCGCGTCGAAGCCGACCCCGACATTGATCTTCCACAGCGGCTGCATTGTGGTGTCGTCGAGCGCCATCATGGTGCCGTCGGTGAAGCCGGTGAACACCAGGCCGCCGGCGGTCGCGACCGCCCCGGCGTAGTTCGGATAGGGGATGTGCGCCTTCTGCTTGATATCGCCAGTCAGCGGATCGATCGCCGACACATCCGTCTCGTAGCGCTCGTTGGTCGAGGCGCGTGGGCCGCCGCGCATCTCGTCATTGGCGCGCACCGAGAGCTTCGGGTCCTGCGTGACCATCGCGCAATTGGTCAGCGCCGGCACGTAGAGAAGCTTGGTCCTCGGGCTATAGGCCGAGGGCCAGAAGTTGTTGCCGCCAGACGGCGAGGGGCACATTCGCTTGGTCGGATCGGTGAGGGTGGGCGTGGCGACGCCCGCATACATCTGGATGTCGGCTCCCACCACATAGTCCACCGGCTTGCCGGTCTTCTGGTCGATGCCCTTGGTCCAGTTGACGTTGTCGAGATAGGGCTTGGCCAGCACGGTCTGCCCATTGCTGCGCTCAATCGTGTAGATGAAGCCGTTGCGCGCCGAATGGGTGACGAGATGGCGGGTCTCGCCGTTCACCTGACCGTCGATCAGGATGTGCGTGCCTTCCTCGTCGTAGTCCCAATGGTCGCCGGGCGTGAACTGGAAGTACCAGTTCATCTTGCCGTCGTCGGGGTTCCAGGAGATGACGCTGTCGGTGTAAAGGTTGTCGCCCGGCCGGTAGCTCGCATCGAACATCGGGACTGGATTGCCGGTGCCCCAGATCACCTGGTTCGAGGCGACGTCATAAGTGCCGGTGACCCACATGGCGCCGCCGCCGGTCTGCCACGCATTGTTCTTGTCCTTCCAGGTCTCGCTGCCCGGCTCGCCCGGTGCCGGCACCACGTATTTGCGCCATTCGAGCCTGCCGGTCTTGGCATCGAGGGCCGCGATATAGTCGCGCACGCCACGGTCGCCGCCAGCCGCGCCGACAATGACCTTGTCCTTGACGGCGAGCGGCGCCGCCGTGATCTGCACGTCGGACTGTCCCTCGGAGAGATTGGTCTCCCAAATGACCTTGCCGGTCTCCTTGTCGGTGCCGATGACCCGCGGCGGATAGCTCGCGACCGAGATCACGAGATTGCCCCAGAGCGCGGCGCCGCGGTTGGCGAGCGGGAACTTCTCCTGCTTGGGATCCATGCGCCAGACGATGCGGCCGGCATCGCCCGAGCGCACATCGATCTTGTAGACGATGCCCCAGAGGTCGACCACGTACATGAACCCGTCCTCGACCAGCGGGGTCGCCTCCAGATTCTCGTTGGTCGAGGTGCCGCCGAGCGCCACCGAATAGGCGAGCTTGAGGCCCTTGACGTTGTCCTTGTTGATAATGTCGAGCGGCGAGAAGCGCTGGCCGTCATAGGTGCGGTGGTTCATCAGCCAGTTCTGCGGCTCCGGGTTGGCGAGCCGCTGCGCGGTGACATCGGCCGCGAGCGCCGGACCCGCCGCCATCGCGGCACCAGCGAGCAATGCGGCTTTAAGGGAAACGCGGTGCGTTATGATCATTGGCTTCCTCCGATGATCGATCGTTGTAGCACTTTGACTCTTCCAATCCATCACCCGCGGGCTTGACCGCGGGTCCATCCCCTTCGCAAGAAGCTCTTTCGCGAACAGGATGGATTGCCGGGTCAAGCCCGGCAACGACCGTGCGAGGGGCTTACGGCATATAAATCGCGCGGTTGTACCAGGGGATATTGTCGATGCTGAGCACGCGCTCGGTGCCGTCGAACAGGCTCGAGAGCTTGCCGCCGGTCGCCTTGTACTGGAACTGCTTCACCTTGTCGGGAACCGTGATGGTGGCGTTGCGCATGATGTCGAGGTTCTGATCGACCTTGAAGAGCTGATAGAAGCTCGGATTGACGCTGGAGAAGAATTTGGTCTCGTTGCTCGCCTTGCGCCCGACACCGCGGTCGTATTTGAGGTGCAACTCCATGTGCTCGCCACTCGCGGCGGTGAACTCCCATGCCTCGCTCACCTGCTCCTCCGGCGCGGACGCAGCGCGCTCCATGCGGTAGGTGGTGGCAAGCTGATAGACCCCGAACGGCCCCGGCGCTTCCTTGGCATCGCTGGTCAGCCCGTAGATGAGCATCTGGGCGATCATATTGTTGGGCTGCTTGATCGGGATGGCGAGATAGACCATCTGGCCCGAGGTCGCCGGCGCCCCATCGGGGGCGGTGACGGCGATGCGGTCGATAAAGATCATGCGCAGGTTGGCGTCCTTGGCAGCGCCCGTCGCGGCGATCGCCGGCTCGGTTCCGGGCGGCAGCATCGCCTGCAGCGCCGCGTCCGGCACATGGAAATCGAGCTGCATGCGCGCTTCCGCGCTCTGTTGCACCAGCGTCTGCGCAGCCCCCGGCCGCGCGAGCGCGCAGGCAGCGAGCACGACCATGAGCGCAGCGCCTGAATTCTGTCTCTTCATCACGCACCTCCCATTTTTCGTTGGCCTCTTTCCAGTATAGGCCTAGCATAACATGCCTGCGACCGCTCCGGCGCCTGGGCAAACGAGGTCGGACGATGCACGCGCGCTTGCTGCTCCTCTTCCTCGCCGCCACCGTGCCGGCGCTGGCGAGCGACCCGCAGGGCTTTCTCACCGGGGCGACCAAGAGCTGCATCGAATGCGACCTCGCCGGCGCGAAGCTTGCAGCGCGCGACCTCCAGCGCGTCAAGCTCGACCGCGCCAATCTTGCGAACGCCGATCTTTCCGCCTCGAGTCTCTTCCGCGCTACCTTGACTGGGGCGAGCCTCAAGGGCGCCAGCCTGCCGAAGGCCAACCTTAATCTCATCGACGCCAAGGGCGCCGATCTCGCCGGCGCCGACATGAGCGAGGCGCTGCTCTTCGAGGCGGATTTCTCCGCCGCCAATCTGGCCGGCGCCAATCTGCGCGGCGCCCGCCTCGGCCGCGCCCGCTTCAATCAGGCGAACCTCACGGGCGCGGTGCTCGTCGGCGCGGATTTGCGCGAGGCGCGGCTCGCCGGGGCCAAGCTCACCGGCGCCGACATGCGCCAAGTTACGCTTGACGGCAACAACCTGCGCGAGATGGACCTGCACGGCATCGATTTCACCTTGTCCGACATGGTCGAGGTCAATTTCACCGACGCCGACCTCAAGGACGCGCAACTCGCCGGCGTCAATCTCTACGGCGCCAACTTCCACGGCGCCGACCTGCGCGGCGCGAATTTCGAGGGCGCCAATCTGGAGAACGCGATCCTGAGCGACACCAAACGCGAGGGCGCGAAGTTCTACGCCGCCATCATGCCCGATGGTCATCGCGAGCCAGATAGCGCGCCAGCGCGGTGAGATGACGCACGAAGATCCAGATACAGTCGCCAGAGCCGCAGCGATCGATTTTGCCCGCCGGCTCGCGCAACGCTGGCACCAGGCGCTGGGCGCCGACTTCATCGGCGCCTATCTCATCGGCAGCCTGGCGCATGACGGGTTCAGCCGCCGCTACAGCGATGTCGATCTGGCACTGGTGACGGCGGCCGGGCTCCTCGGGTCGACGCTTGATCGCCTGCGCGGGGAGGCAATCGCGCTGTCGGCCGCGTGGGGACCCAAGGTTTCGCTATTCTGGACCGACCGGCACTTCTCGTGCGGCCGTTTTCCGCCGCTCGATCGCATCGACTATCTGGACTACGCGGTACCGCTGACGGAGCGAGAGCGCGTGCGGCCGCCGCGACCGACGCTTGCGGAGATACGCGAATACCTCCGCGGCGCGCCGTTTGCGGGCTGGGTAGAGCGCGTCAGAGGCTTTGCGGCCGCGGAAGCGCTCGCACCGCAAGACCGCAAGACCTATCTGCGCGCGCTGCTCTATCCGGGCCGCTTCTGCTACAGCTGGCTGACCGGCCGCATGGGCTCCAACGAAGGGGCCGTGGCGCATTTGCGCGAAAGGCCGGTGCGCGGGCTCGATATCGACCTGATCGAGCGCGCGCTGCAATGCCGCCGCAGTGCCGCCGACCCCGATGCGCTGTTTCCCGAGCGAGGCGCGCTGCCGGGACAGATCGAGGCCTGCGCCGCGTTGCTCGGCGTCCCGGCATAGTCGAGCGACGCGCGCCTTCACTGTCGCGTGAGCGCCGCAAATCGGCCGCCACGCATTCCTAAATCTTCGCAATCAATGTGGACTAGCGCGTTGAGGATACGCCATGGACGCCCGAACCCCGAAGCACCTGAGGGTTGTTGCGGATGCCGCGATCGAGCCGGCCCCGCGGCTCGGGCTGCTCGAGTTCATCCGCAAGGTGAAGGAGGATCAACTCCTCATTATCCAGCCTGAGCTTTTCGGCGAGGAACTCCTCTACAACCGCTTCCTGTTCCTGCATAGCTTTCTCGTCAACAAGCCCGAATATATCGAGCACGTGCTGCTCACCAATCACGCGAACTACCGCAAGAGCCATTTCACCCGCAATCTGCTCGGGCCATTGCTCGGCAACGGGCTGCTCACCAGCGAGGGCGATTTCTGGCGGCGCCAGCGCCGCATAGCGGCGCCAGCCTTCCACGCGCGACGCATCGGAGAATTCGTCACCACCATGGGGGCGTCGACCGAGGCGATGCTCGCGCGCTGGCAGACGCAAAACGGCGCTTTCGACGTCGCCGCGGAAATGACCGGGCTCACGCTCGACATCATCGCCCGCACGATGTTCTCAACCGAGGTCGTGGGCGAGGTCGAGGCCATCCGGCGGCTCACGGATGTGGTCGTGAACCTGCATCCGAGCCTGCTCGATCTTTTCGGCTTTCCGCAATGGATTCCGCGCCTGCAGCCGAGGTCCTATCGCGCGGCCGTGGCCGCGTTCGAGGCGCTGGTGGCGCGCTTCCTCACCGAGCGGAGGAGCGGCGCGGTCGAGCACAACGATCTCTTCGCGATGCTGCTCGCGGCACGCGACGCCGAAACCGGCGAAGGCATGAGCGAGCGCCAATTGCGCGACGAGATTTTGACCATCATCCTGGCCGGCCACGAGACCACCGCCAATGCGCTCGCCTGGACCTGGTATCTCCTGGCGCGGCATCCGCAGGCGGAGGCGCGCCTCCACGCGGAGCTCAACCAAGCGCTCGGCGGCCGCACGCCAAGCTATGCCGATCTCGCCGAGCTCAAGTGGACCCGCATGGTGATCGAGGAGACGATGCGCCTCTATCCGCCGGCGCATACCATCGCGCGCAGCGCCATCGGCGCGGATTCGATCGGCGGCCGGTGCATACCGCCGGGCGCCTCGCTCAGCATCAGCATGTATGTGACCCACCGCAATCCGACGCTGTGGGCCGAGCCCGAGCGCTTCGACCCGGAGCGCTTCACGCCGGAGGCGGTCGCGGCGCGCCACCGCTTCGCCTACCTGCCGTTCGGCGGCGGCCCGCGCATCTGCATCGGCAACGCCTTCGCGATGGCGGAAGCGCAGGTGATCCTCGCCACGGTCGCGCAGCGCTACCGCCTGCGGCTCGCCGACAACCGCCGGGTCGAGCCGATCGGGCTCATAACGCTGCGCCCGAAGGATGGGCTGTGGGTGACGCTCGAGCCGCGCGCCGCGCGCGGCGCCTAACGCGGGCCAAAACGCCGGCGCGGATTTGTCAGCAAATTTCGGTGACCCAAGTAACTCGGGCGTTTCTCGCCACACCAAGAGACGTCGTACTCACCACCGAGCGCGCAGACATAGTGGCTTTGGTTGCTGAAGCAGTAATAATCATGACCGACCGAATGGAGGGCGCAGACCAACAGCTTTACGCCGGTCGTCAAAAAAAAGTGGAGAACGGGAAAGTCGGAGAACCCGGGTGCGAACGGCTCTGATCTTGTCTCGTTGATACCCCATCCATCATGGCTTGTGATAGCCCGGATCGAGAAGCTCAAAGCGCGTCGAGCTCTCGTATTGTCCCGACGTGTAGTCGCCGGTCGCGGGGTCGATGTCGCTTTGACCCCGCTTGCGCAGGAAGCGCGCGTCAAGGGTCATGCGGCGCTCGGGGGTCGTCTTCGCGCAGTGCAGTTTGATGAACACGCCGCCGACCGGGGTCTCGCCCGGCTCGGGCGGCAGGTCGGTGCAGGTCCAGTCGGCGGGGCCGTAGTGGTTGATGGTGGCAAGCCGCAGCAGATGCGCCATGCGGCGCTCGATGGGGCTCGCGCGCGGATCGGTGACGAAGCGCAGGCCGCGCAGAACGCCGGCGTCGTCGAACAGCACCGAGAGGATGACGGGATGGCCGGCGACGCGGGTGCCGGTGCGGCCGCCGGCATATTCGGGATCGTCTATGGCGCGGCCGATGTACTCCTGCTCGTCATCGAAACGGGCATAGACCTCGTGCAGGCCGCTCGGCTCGGCGCGGCACTTGGCGAAGCCCGTCCAATCGTCGAGCCGCTGGCGCGGTGGCCCACCATTGCTGCCGCAGGCGAGCTCGCCGAAGCCCTCGAGCGTCATGCTCTGCGCCGTGAGGCCGAGCTTGAGGCCGTGGATCTCACCGAGGTCGGGGGCCTCGGCACGCACCGCGAGCGGCGCCGCCAGCGCCACCGCCACGAGCACCACCTGTAGTGCGACCATGGTTCGAGACGCCGCGCCGGCGCGCGGCTCCTCACCATGAAGGTTGCGTCTGCTGCAGCGCACCATCGACCAGGTCCTCATCCTGAGGTGCATCGCGCAGCGATGCGTCTCGACGGATGGTTACAGGCTGAAGACATACAGCATTGACGCGGTCGAGGTGTTCTTCAGCTCGGGCGAGTCCTCCCAGACTGCAGCGGTCTGCTTCGAGCCCGCCAGGATGGCGATGTATTGTTTACCGTTCACCGAATAGGTGATCGGCGGGGCGTTGATGCCGGTGCCCGTGTTGAAGGTCCACACCTCCTTCAAGGTCTTCGCATCGTACGCATAGAGCGTGCCGTCGAGCTGGCCGATGAAGACCAGGCCGCCTGCGGTGGCGAGCACGCCGCCGTAATTCGGGTAGGTCATCTTGACCGACGCCTTGATCTCGCCGGTCGCCGGATCGACCGCCTTGAGGCTGCCGTAACGGCGCGGCTGCAGGTTCTTGGTGTTGCCGCCGCCGAAGCGCTCGCGTGGCTTCACGCTGCCGCCCTGGTCGACGAAGCTCTTCTGCTCAACGTTGACGATCGAGTCG
>Ga0126381_100003354_pt1 | contig 17425 bp, 9 predicted proteins | sample PanSoiMetPlot_28_FD_96465 | JGI IMG/M metagenome (GOLD analysis project Ga0126381, IMG submission 96465) | Tropical forest soil microbial communities from Panama - MetaG Plot_28 | ecosystem: Environmental > Terrestrial > Soil > Tropical forest > Bulk soil | place: Panama | collected 2016-02-17 | reverse complement strand
CCTCATTAAGGTCTGCACGGTTAGCCAAGGCAGTGTCAACGAATCGCTCGGCCACCTGAGAGAGATCTTTAAGCCGGTGATCCCGCACTCCGCCTATTCGTTCATCATGGCGCATAATCACCCGTCGGGTGATCCAAGCCCTAGCGAAGCCGATCTGCGCCTTACCCGCAGAATTCTCGAAGCCAGCCGAATTCTGCAGCTCGATTTGGTAGATCACGTCGTCATCGGTATGCCGGCTCCCGGCCGCAGCAGCTACTTTAGTTTCAAGGAGGGAGGCGTCATCGGACGACGCCTTATACCACCATATCCCCACCCGCTAACGGTGAAGACAGCCTCGATTAGCTCGCTACCGTCATTGTTTGAACTGAGGTGGAGCTGGCTGTTGTTTTGAAGATCCCGGAAGTCTAACTAGCTTAGTCACGCATCTTTTTCTGACGAAACTCGATCCAAATCGCTGCTCCTAAGAAGCACGCTAGACCCAAGGGTCCTGTCGGCATCGGGTGAGCAGCGCCAAACAATGCTGCTGCCAGTATTAGCAAAGCAACAGGAATGGGCGGCTTGCCAGCGATAAACATGACAAGTCCGACTGCAATGAGCACAAGCCACCAAGCCAAGCTGATCTTACCGCCATCCGGCGACATCAGATTTGTTCGGGCCCATCCGATGATGAAGAATACAATGATCGAGAGGAGCGCGACCAACCAACGCCTTTCTTTCGCCGTAAACGCAACCGCTGCGGATAACATCGCGATCGTCCAAGCGATCGAACCCACTACCGCGATCCCCATGATTGTATTGCTGCTCCAATAAGCGGTGAGAATCGGTTCAAACGCCGCACTTTGGCTGGGAGACAAACGATTTACCAGCTGGACCAATGTACCGGTTCCAATGCCGGCGAGCGCATCAAATGCGGCATAAGTTGGTATGAAGATCGCCAGCGCAACGCGGCTCACAAGCGCAGCCGGAGTATGAATCCCTTCCGTAAGTAGACACGCGGCCAATCCAACTAATGGAAATCCTACCAGATTCAACAGATGCAAGCTAATCCACCAGTCCAAATGATGGACAATTCCGTCGTAGATCGGGGAGTGAGCTATCGGATGCGCGACGTTCAAAGCCCCAACAAACAGCGGGGGAAGAAAAAGAAACGCTCTTCTCAACCAGGTAGGCATAGCGGTTTAACCGCCTATATCGCATAGCGTGCGGCAAAAGTTAGTCTGTGAGGTGGAATACGCGGAACTCACTGCGGACGACCAATTGCGCCAGACGACCTTTCTTGGTTGGAGAGACGATAAGAAGGCGCAGGAAGTGGTTTTGGAGCAATGACAAGCTACACCTAGTTCTGTCAGGTGTTTTTCCGGTGTAACTGCGGGCCATTTTCGTGTTGCTTTTGAGAGCGAGGAACGAGCGAGCAAGTAATCAAAAGCAAAATACAATCACTCTTCAGCGCGGAGCGGAAGCGAGCTCAAGCTTCCCGCGGCCGCGGGAGAATAAATGGGGGCAGCCCGTAGGGGAACTGTTTATGCCGGATTTAAGATTGAACTCGCTGAAGCGGAGCGCAACCGACCGCGGATCCGTTATAGCCGGAGCACGAGTGCTCAATTTTTACCTAGCAGAAAATCAGGAGAGTGCCGCTAAATAGAGTGCAACAAAGTGCACGAGATAGTTCGCAAAAGTGATACGGTTAACTTCCGATTATGTGGAGTGGGATCGAGCGACTTCGCTGCTGATAAGCCGGACCGTTTCTTTGCCGTTACCAAGTTCTGGATCGATAAAACCTCGGGAGTGGCACTCGATCTTAACACCAGCGTTCCTTCCTTATTACGTTGATGACGAAGAAGGTAGAACGCATCGCCTGATCCATCTTCCAATTAAGGCCAACGAACATCGATGGTGTCTCTGGCGGCCGGATCTTTCCGGCACGTAGTCGAGATGTTGGCAATTCCATCGAAAAAGCGCTCTAAAATCCGATTTGAGCGCGTTTGAGAAGATGCCCGATATCCTTGTGATCCCCGGTAAAAAGCTTACCTTTTAATATGATTATTTGGGTCTTTGGGCGTTTGCTGAGAAAGCCTTGAGGTGGGTCATTCGCCATTCGATCATCGCTCTACCTGGCTGCGCACGGTGAGCATTGTGCGGATACAATGACGAAAACAAGCTGCTAAACGACGGTCTTCTCAATAACTTGTTAGTAGAGACTCAAGGCTTCTTCTTCTTGGTTTTCGGAAGCGCTACCGCTCGAATTTCAGCCGGAGGGGTGCCAATGGCTTGGTCGTCCGCCGGAAGAATGATGTTATGGTACGTCGCGCGGGCCAGCATGGGTTGGAACTCTGTCGGGCTCAGATATACCGGCTTTGCTTTATCGTCGGCAATCTCGATGAAGAGCTGAGGTTGAGCCTGAGTCTTCTTGGTGGCCTTGTCGCCAGGTGCGGGATCACCGCCCGGATAGTTTATTAAAAAATATCCTGTGTCATCGGTATAGGCAAAGCCATACGCCTGCTGATAAGCCTTAGCAGTATCCACCAAAAACACGGTGAAGCCTGAGACGGGCTTGAGTTCGGGATCGAACACGCGTCCATGCAATACCCAACCGCTGGACGCGACATGCGGCTCCGGAGTGGTAACCTGCTGATGGACGAGGGCGACACGAGCTGCGTCGGCGTTCGCCGCGGCTACCGCAGCTTCCGCGCTTTTCACTCCCGGATCATCGGAGCCATACCGCTTCTTCAAGGTTGCGGCCGTGCGCGACAATTGCGCCGCACGCGCTTGATGGACCCACGTCAGCGTCTGCAAGCGCAGTGCTGCAACGTTATCGGCACAGGTCAGGTTGCTCGTGACGTGATCACCGATACCTGACATATCCGGCTGAGTGTCAGAGGTCGTCGTCTTCGAATCGGTTGCCATAGTGGTGAACATCCTTTCGTCGGCTAGTTCATTCTGTGAAGTTTAATCGCAATTTGCCTTTGGCGAATTCGTCGCACAACTGAGATCCGATCAGCGACAAGTTCTTAGTATTGAGGGCCGGCTGCAGCGTGCCGGTCGCAAACAGGCAATAAGTGGAGATGTTTTGTCCAGTTATGTTTAGGCCGCCAATGGTCAAGCCGGAAGCCAACACCGGAAAACCAGCCGCTTCCTGAAAGCGGTTGCTCGTAGCCTGGAGAAAGCCGGCCAACAAGAAGGCATCCAACACTGCCGTCGACGGGAAGGCGTCCACCCAGCACTGGTTATTCCCAAAGATGAGATCGTCCAAGGTCAGGATGGTTACGGACGAGAAACTGTGTGGGCGGCTAACTCTTGCCTCGAGCTGACACAGGTTATCAGTGAACGTGACCGCGCCGTTTGAGGTACTACCAGAATCCCGGGTCGGGAAGGACGCGGAAACCGTCTGACGTTGGCCGAAGCTGCTGAATTTGCCAGCTAGCGAAGCGAGTTCGATCGATATACCTAGATTCAATATCAACACCGTCTGTGCTAAGGCCGTCACTCCGCCTCCGCGAGGCGTTCCTGCTGTGGAGAGGTGATTGTTCACGATCGAAAAAGAGCCGAACCCAGCAGCTTCCAGGGCATCACCTGAAGCCACGCGCACGACGTTGTGGTCCACGCGCAGCGCCGGCACTCCTGGCACAGAGGAGGGCGAATTGTATTCGCCGGTCACTGCGCTGGTCTTGCTGAACAAGGATCCGAGATTCGTAAAGGATGGTGGAGTTGCAGCGACGACAACGATGCCGCCCCGAATCTGCGCCGGTGAAACTTCCTCCTGAACGGCGGAGTTCCAATCGCGGGTTTCGAGCACCCGATTGCGGCTTATGTCGATAATTTGTCCATAGAGGACGAAGATGCCGCACGCTGGATCTCCCGGCCGGAAACCGAAATCCGTGATGGCATTGTCTCTAAGGACCAAGTCCTCCACAAAGGGCACGCAGATTGCCCCGAAGGCACCACTAGTCGCTTGAGCCAGCGGAGTTACCTTTCGCACCAAGGTTCGCGTAATCGTATTTCCGCTGATGAAGAGGTTTTGAATACTCACAATTTCCGGCCCGGACTTGGGGTCAAAAAATCCGACCGGCCCAATGCCGCATGCACCAGTGTTGCGGATACGGTTGCGATTGATTTGAATGTTGACCAGATTGCCGGCGGCGACGAAACGGCTGCCCGGCTCGTCCGGGTTGGTGGCGGGGATCTGAAACGTGATCGTCGTGTCGCAAGGGCCAGGAACTTGTACGGTTGTCCCACTGATTCGGTCCGTGTTGTTCCCGTTCGAGTCGAGTGTCGCCAAGCTCCCAAGCGTGATTCCGTTCCACCCCGCGCTATCGATCTCATTTTCAATGACAAAGACGTCTCTGGTCGCGGCACCGGTCGACGTGCCACCAATCTGAATGCCGCCGGGAGCTACCACGCTTGCAATGCCAGTCAGACTCGCACTGCCGGAATGCGGTTCTTTCGCGGTCTCCGACTGAACGGTGGCGGGCAGCCATTCAAGATCTACGGTTTTACTCCGAATCCCAAGCCAATTGTGCACGATACGAATCTCGTTGCCGCTGACCCACACCGCCGGCCAGCGCGCTGCGACGTTCTCCATAGCAATGCGATTACTTTCAATCTGGAGCAGGGTCACGGTGTCGGCGAGGATCGCAGGGGCTGTGGACGCCGTAATGACCAGGTCCTCCACCGTGACGTCGACCGTCGGGATGCGTTCTATGATCAGGTCGCGCGGAACCTTTGTCGCCTCGGTAGTGCTTTGCGACGCAATACTGAGCGTGCCGGTGCCATCGACGAGAACACCGACTTCATTCCCCGCCGCTTCCACGGCGAATGAGAGCAATTTGATATGTTGCGATTGCGTGATGGTGATTGCGGCCGCGAATGGCGGAGCGTCCGTCTTTGCAGCACCTGCGGCTGGACCGGCAGGTGGTGGTGCGGGTTTAAGCGACGCGGACGCGATGCGGGTCTGCCACCCGCAGCCGCGTAAGACGACATCGCGACGGCCCTGGATCAGCACATTCTCGAAGTACAACCCGGGAAGAATACAGACCTCGCCGCCGAATTCCGGCAGCGCATTGATGGCGTCATTGATCGAGGTGTATTTGCCAAAAGTGTTCGTGCCGTCGCCGACGGTGTTGGTGCAGCAGCACCCGCACTCGCTTTTTCTAGTTGATGGCGGCCACTCGGTGCGGCAGTCGGGCGCCGAATTCGGAAAGGTGACGATGGACAAGCGGGTGTAGTGATGATGGATCCCGCGTGGCGCGGCTTTGTCCAACTTTTCAACCTGCCCCGTGGCGGTGCGGGCCGCGAACGTCCAGAAGTCGCCGGTATTGAACCCTCCCGTGCCAGAGCTCAGATCGAAGCTAACGGTGATGCCGTTCTCGAGGATGAGTGAGGTGCCCACGGGCGGCACGGGAATGTCGGCACTGCCTTGGGCGTCGATGTCCCACCAGACCGTGGTGCCGTCCTGCTCATACACCTTGCCTGACTGATCCCAGCGCCTGATGCGTGAGTGGAGGCTGGGATCTCTGTCTCCGGCGGGGAAACCAGCGCCGAGAGTCGTTGCGAGCGTGATCGTCTTGGCGGCGAAGTCGATTGTGTCAATCTTGTGCAGCTCCCCCGTGGTCTGGGTGAACTCGGTGGAGTCGTCGAGGATCTCGATCCAGTTGCCGGGCGCAAACCCGAGCACCTGGTCGCGACCCATGTCGTGCACCGTGAGCAGACTTGCCGGGCCGCCTGCGCTGTTCTGGCCGTTACTGATGCTGGTCACGCCGGTGATGACCGAGCCATTGTCACGTGACCACTTGAAGGTCGCGATGCCGCTAGCGAGATTTGCCGGAGGCAGGGCGCTCGCTTCCGGAGTCCCCGCCTGGTGAATCTCGACGCGATAGAACTGGTTCTCCAACCCTGTGTACGCCGCGCCCGACGTGAGGCAGCACGGGCCGGAAGGAGCCGTCGGCGTTGTGCCGGTGCTGAGCAGCCCGGCAGACTGTGCCGGCGGCCAGCCCTCAATGGGCGAGTCGCAGGTCGCGCCCGGATTGTTGCTAAGGTCTTTCAGCCTGACCTGCCATACGGTTTGCAAACGGCCTGTGGAATCCACACCCACCGCTGCATCGATGAGGTTAGGGTCGTTGACGTAGTCGACAGGCCTGACCCAAACATCGAGAAAAGCCAGGAACGGCCCATTGCCGGGCGGCAGCTGGGTATTCGGTGGCATATAGGGCTGCTGCGTGTAGTCAATGGCGCCGGTTGTGGCTGATGCAAGTGGTGGCTGCGGCGCGTCCGACATCTCTCCGATCGCCGGGTCCCATTGCACGGCTGCCGGATCGCCGTGGTTCTCGGCCAGCAACCCATCGACGTACATGCGTCCCGGACCGATCAGCAGAGTGTTCTTACCGCCTGGGTTTGAAGCCGTGATCTCAAACGCATGGGGTGTTGTCGCCGGATAAACAGCGCGGCCGAGCATATCCAACGTGCCGGCCTGGATGCGTCGCGTAAGCTCTGCGAGCCACTCGTTCCAGTCGGAGTCCAACTGGACACGGCCCTGCTGCATCACAACTCCTGAGTAATCGTTACGCGGGTGGAAGGTGAAACGGCTGTTATCGAAGCTCATGGTCCTCTGCTTTCTAACCGGATATCCAAGGTCTAATTTTGGTAAATGATCCCGAACTCGAGCCCAACGGGCAGGTACTCCTGCATCCGCACCCGCAGGTCTGTTTCGCGTAGGGGGGCCAGCACAAAGTGAAACGCACCCATCTCGCCGCCATCGTCGGCCCCGCGGCGGACTACGTCTGGCGTGGACGCCAGCAGCTTCAGGTATCCGGGGTGTCCGTAGCGGAATGCGAAAAAGAGGGGCTGCGGACCAGCGATTGACCGCTCGACGCATTCGTAACGCCGAGGTGTCTTTGCGCCGATGGGCAGGAAGCTGAAACGCACACAGCCCTCCTGTTTGCGATCGGCGATCAGGCCGGTACTCCACGAATCGCCCTTCACAATACCGGCCCAGAGGATGCTATCTGAAACGAGACTTAACAGGACGGCATGGACTTTACCGACGACGGTGCATCCCTGTGGGGGAGTGTCACCGCCGTCCAGTTGGTCAACCCCACCTAACGTAAGCGATCCGACTCCGGCCATGCCGTCCAGGTCCGCTATGGCGACATTGGTCGGGTCCGTCGCATCGATGATCGTGTCGAACGCGTTGATGTCGACGAATTCGCCGCCGCGAATTGCGCCCAGTATCGACTTCTTCGCCGTAACCGTCAGGCCGGCCGCCTCGGCGACGAGGTTGGCTTGTGCGCCGAATTGGGGCGCCCCACTGCTATCCACCGACCAGCCCGGAACGAGCGTGCAGTGCGAGATTTGAAGCGTCCCAAGCTGGTTGTCGCTGCCGTCGGCCCGCTTCGCCGGCACATGCACCAAGGCTACGTTCGAGGCATCCGGCGCCATGGTCGCCGACGCCGCTATGAGGAACCCGTTGAGAACAAAAGTACTCGAGGCATCGCCGAAGACGCTGATCTCGCCATCGAGCAGCAGCGTGGGCCGTGTTTCATTCTTTGCACGCATTTCAAGCGTGCAGCCTACGGGCACATCGACGCCGAGATCGAGCGTGCCGGTCTCCGGATAGGTTCCACTGTTGGTGATCTCCACGGCAGCCGCGCCGTTCCCAGTCAATTGCGTCTTCGCGAAGTCGAGGGCTTGCTGCAGCGTTGCGTAACGTGGAACTCCGGCGGTGTCAGGAAAGGGGAAGACGAACTGTTCGTCGCTGATAACGAAGCCGTCCGCCCGGGGATATTCGCCGCCGCCGATCTCTGCGTTGAAGCCGTAGCGGTACGAAACCTTCACGCTGGGCAGCGCACCTCCTGAGGCTGCCGGAGGCAACGCGATGCGGCCAAGTTCGGGATCGACCGACGCGCGATATGGGCTGCCGGCGGGCGGCAGGTTTGTCCACGATCCATCGGTCCCCGAAAGATTCGCAACCTGAACCTCATAAGGATTGAGCGGCTTATCGTCGAGGTAGACGACGAGGCTCTTGCCCTCACCGTAGTACACCGCGCCTACGCCTTTTAGCAGATCGTCGCAGAGCACGCGTCGCTTGAGCCGGTCGGCGACATTGAAGGGCTGAGCGGCATCGGCGATCACCTTGCCTTGTGGGATCGCACGGTGGAACAACGGAAGGTCCATACCGAGCGAGCTGAAGCGCAGGCAATGTGCATCGATGGCGCTGATCGCCGCCTGGTCTTTTGTGATGCTGTAAGCGTTCAGCGACCAAAGGAAGATGCCGATGTTCTGGATGTTGTAGCGGCCTCGCCTGACGGCGATTCGCCGCACATCAACTTTGTGCGCCGTACGATCGAATCCAGTCGCGATGTACACGCCCGATTTCCAACAGCGCAGGTCCGGCGCGTAGTGATTCCAGAGGCGCAAGTGGTTCATGTACTGCGTATCGCCAAGCACACGGAAGAACTCCACCGCGTGCGCACCCCATGCAGTAATGTCGCGCGCGAGCTGTTCCATCACGAGGACGGTGCCTTTGCGCCGCCGTAACGAGATGGTATTCGCGACCTCAGAGCGCGGGTTGTCTACGGTGGATGCGATTCCCTTTATCGACTGATAACCGATGAGATCGCCAATATATGGAACGACCCACTGCGCACACGTTTCGATGAACTGATCATCGTAGAGCTGATCGAGGTCCGCGGCCAGGATTCCCAGTTGTTCCTGAATTACCAGCAAGAGCGACTGGAGTGGCCCGCGGGTGCTTTTAGCGGTGAGCTCGGCGAGCCGCGATTCCTGGTCGATCGACAGTGGCGGAATCAACCCCTCGAGTCCAGCAAGCTCCGCGAGTTCCGTGGGCGTTAGCAGCACCTGCGACTGTGCCAGCTCGATGTCGCGAGTGCGGTAAACCGAAGGCAAAAGACTGAATAGATCGAAGCTCATGTCAGCACGCCCAGTACGATTTTTTTGGGGTTGGGATCGAGCACCAGAATCTCGGCAGGATTAGGAAGCTTGTCCGGGCTCGCGACAGGCAGATAGGCGCAGACGCGTGTGGGCGAACTGGAGCTGGGGCGATCAAGGGTCACCGCCTGCATGACCCATTGTTGGTAGGTGTAAGTGGACCAGCTGGTGCTGCTGAGGTCACCCGCTTTGCTTGTCTGCCCCAGGGTGAGCGACGTAACATTACATGCGATGACACCCGTCACGCCCTGAATGAAAGCTGCAATCTCGTCGGTGGAGATGCCCTGCCCAAACGTGCGCGCACCGAAGCTGTAGCTCTGCCGCAGCTGACTGAGCACCTTCTGCTCAACTACCTTAGCGTCATAGGAAGGATCGTACCTGACGTCGGCGCTGAAGCTGAACAATGTCTCTAGGAACGACTGTACATGAATCGGAATTAGCGGATTGCCGTAGTCGTGCAGTGCTTTCACCAGATGGTCGACTGTAGGATTGCCGGGCAGCAGCGCTGAGCCGCCCGCAGCAGCGACGGTGATAAAGACGCCGCGGCCGGGGCCGCTGGGAATCCAGATTGCAAATGCTTTGGCGATACCGGCGAAACCCTGTGCGAAATTCAGATAGTCGGTAATCGATACCGCGCGGCCCAGCGTTAGAACCGAGACCGGCGCGTTGGTGCGCATGTCGTCAACCGATTGAGCGTCCTGCGCGCCCGTCGCGGCCTGCGGATTGTTCACTCCGCTGACTCCAAGCGGCCGGTCCATCAGCGTAGTGATGGCGCCTGCGGCAACGTTCCCCGAAAGTCCGGAACCGATGCGATAGTTCGCCTGAACATTGTTCTGGCCAGTCGGCAGGGTGGAACCTTCCACTCCGTCGCCAAAGAGGATGTCGGTGTTGCCGCCCGGTTGATTCAGCGTGGCGAAGATGCGAGCTGACGGCGCCTTTTGATAGAGGCTCGGCTCGTCAGCCCAAGCGACGCCGTTGGCGGTCACCTGCAACGTACTCTGGCGTCCCGTCGGAGTCGGCGCTTGCACAAAGGTCAGCGGTTTCTGCTTGAGAGAGAAATTCTGGTTCTGGGTTGAAGCTGATCCGCTGCCCAGAATCTCGCTGACCGACATGCCTTGCGTCGCTAGTCCGACGTTGGCGTTTATGGTGGTCGCCGTGCGGTCGTAGCAGTTGAGAAGTTCTGATGCGAGATGAATGCGCGTGTGAGGATACGGGTCCTTTTCCAACGAAATCGACGACACCAGAGCATATTCCTGAATGACAGGATCTTTGCTCGAGGCGGCCACGAGTGTGAAGTTGCTCAGCGCCGAGACCATTGTTCCCGCCCGGCCGCTGGGATCCAGGACGCGCAGGCTGAGGACATCGGACGATGCAGTCCAACCGGGAATCGATCCGTCACTGCCCAAAGGAAGGTGGATCGGATCAAGAATCGTCAATCGGTCGCCCGGATTCAACGTCAGATCTCCCGAATCGTCGTCGGGTTCGAATGTCAGCGAACCGGCGTTCGCGTTGACTTGCAGCTTCTGACTCTTTCCGTATAGCGCGATGGCTTGTACGCCTGCAAGATCGACACGCACTTCTTTCAGGTCGAGCAGCGCACCATACAGCGGATAGGTGAGCGGCGTCTCGGCGACCGCGAGCTCCTCGCTCTGCGTCAATACGGATGTGGTCCGCGTTTCCTTGTAGTAGGTGGCGAGGTTCGGCTGGTGATCGGTCGCAACGCGACTGATCTTGGCGCTCATCGCGTAGTCGGAGCGGCTGATCGTGGTGATCGATTTGATGAGGCACAGGCTGACGAGTCCTGAGGGCGAGCGTGAGGTGTTCTTGTCGGGAACGATGAGCGCCAGCCAGCCGCCCACCGTTAGCTTCGAGTAAATCGCGTCGAGATCGACGAGGCTTTCTGTGACCAGACTGCCGCTGTCGAACTTCCAATCACTGCCCTTGAGCAGCGCGGCAATTTGTACCCGAATTTTCGGCGTCAACATCAGGGGATTGACCGCATTGTACCCAAACAATGCGGCGCGCTGCCGTAGCGCATAGAACTTGGGGTTGCTGCTCGTCGGATCAACTCCTGCGGCACCGTCACCCAGTCCCCCGCCCCACTTCACGTAGGTCACTTTCGTCGTCGTGTCAGTTTGAACCGCAGTGACGATTCGGAGGTCCCAGCGATTGTTGCTGCTGCCTTCGTTGAGCCGTTCGTCGCCGACAATGAGGATCGCATCGCCCAGCTGTAACTGCGTCGCCGTCCCTTCCAGGTAGACCCAGATGTCGCCCCTGTGCGGCATCCAAGGTACGCCGGTCTGTACGGGCAGGGCGTTCCAGTCCGCTTTGGCGAGAATGTCGGTAGATGTTTCGAACGTCTGCGGCGTTTGTCCTTGCGTCGGAACGCTCTGCACCTGCGTTCCCTTAGGGATCGTGATCGCGGTAGTGGTCGGGTCGGTCGGAGACCCCGGTGCCGCCTGCAAGGTGAAGGACAGATATACCGACGACGAAACACCCGGTGCAGGCTGATAACCGATGAGGCGCGCCAGTTCGGTCAAAGATTGGAGCTGCGTCGCCGTGCGCAGATAGCTCTCGTTCGCCAGCCGCTCCTGATAGAAGGTCAGGATGTCGAGCATCGCCGAGCCGGCATCAAGCAAAGCGATGCTGAAATCGTCGTTATTGCGCGTCTTGAGCCCAGCCAGGGCGGGATACTCTGAACTCGAGAGCCGCGCCAACATCGACTCTTTGAAGGTCGCCCATGTCCCTGTGCGATAAGTGATCGCGGGCAACCCAGGTGGGTTGTTTTCGCCCTGCGGCGTTTGCGCGCTGATACCGGAGCAGCAGCCACAGAGACAGCCGGATGTTCCAGTGCAGCTCATATCCCCCTCATTTTCCTCCTTCCATTGTCAGTGTGAGTTGACCGTGATCGGGGAGGCTCGGGTCGTTGTCGAGTCGGGCGATCTGGAACGGACCAAGCGGTATTTCGCCCATCCCGAGGAAAATCGATGTCGGCGGTGATGCTTGCGGCTGGAACACGATCGCTGCCATGCTCCGCACGCCCGCGACCTTGCGCGCAGCCGCATAAATTGGACTCAGATACACGGTCTGGCCAAACGTGAAATTGTCTGGATAGAACAATCCCTTCGTTCCGTCGGATAAGATCCGGCTGCCCAGGACATCGTTCAGCGCCTTCTCAACATCGCTCTGGAAGTAGGCCGGATCGACGCAGACGGTCAGCGCGATCTTCAACGACACATACTGCGGCGGCTCCAACTCAATATCCTGGCTGGCCAAACGATATCGATTGACCTCCCGCTTGAGTTCCTTGCGAAGATCCGGAGTGAGATTGCCCGCGCCTTTTGGCTCGGCTGTGATGAAGACTGTGTACCAGCTACCGGTCCAGCGCAGCGTCGCGACGGCATTTTCGACCTGGGTGTTCCTCTCCGCTACTAGCTCGTAGTCGGGCATGGTGATCGCGCGCTCCTGAGTCATGAAAGCCTGCGGGGCACGCCGCCGAATCTGATCGGCGGTCTCGGGGTCTGTGCCTCCAATTGCCCCGAGCGGATTGGTGCATTTCGTCACGTTGAGGTCGCTGCAATGGACGAGCGTGTCGGCCCCGACGTTTCCCGCCGTGCCGTTGCCGATGCGATAAGAAGCGGTGAGCTTCGTATCCGAATCCGGCCGCAGGCCGTTGGTGTTGTCGCCAAAGCGCAGACGCGCCATCCCGTCTGACTCGATCTCGACGACGAAATGCGTGTCAGTAGGGCCGTCGGAAAGCAGGTCCTGCTCCGCGTTCCAGGTCTTCGTATCGCTATCAAGCGCGCTCTTCAGCGTAATTATCGGCGTCGCCTTGTTCGCGTCGTAATGCATGAGGTCGTACGCCGAGAAGCGGATGTTCGGCTCACCCTCGAAGCTCTTCACCGCGACCAGCTTCGAAGACGACGTCATCGTCGCGACATTGCTCAAATCGAGTGCGATGAACTGCTCGACCAGCACCGGTGTCGGCACTCCGACGCCGCCAGACACGGGCCCGTAGACCGCCAGCAGGTTGAACTTGGACGGGCTGCTGATGTCCTCCTGTGTGAGGACTCCGAAAGAAGGCGGCCAGGTGGCGGGGTTCGTGGGCTCGATCGTCAGGTAGGTTATACCACCGGTGTCTTTCAAGTCGCTCGTGCCACTGCTGGATAGTTGCCTGGGCATCGCTGGAAATCCGGCAGGCGCCGGACCGGGAGGAAGCGCGAGGACTTTGATGAATCTTGAGTGCGCGTTCACCTTCGTGACCACGAAATTCGGATCGGCCGAAGCGAGCGAGAGATCCGCGATGGTCTCCACCACCGGAGCCGCGGACATGCCAGGTGCACCGCCGGGTGGGTTGTATACTACCGAGAGATCGAAATTCAGCGGATTCAAGGTGTTTTGTTGCGCGACAACGCCGAACAGATCGGGCCACGACAGCGGACTTGCGGCTTGCACCGTGAGCGCGACGAGGTCGTTCGTGTCTCTCAGCGCAACGAAACTGTTCGTAAGCAAATGCACTATCGCAGGCGTTACCGGGCTACCCGCAACCTGTAGTGATACCGCCTGCGTGACGGGGCTCTCGGGAATCAGCGGACGATACCTAACGGGTATGGGCACGGGCGGCGTCGGGTTGCAACGGTCAGCAGCTGGATTCGGCGGCTTGAAGATGCTGGGGCGTGGAACGATGCCCAGATCAATGTCCTTCAATCTGACACCATGGTCCGCCAGCACCACGTTGCCGAATACCTTGCTGACATTCGGAATGCTTTGTTCTTTTTGCTGTGAGTCGAGATACTTGCTCGAAATGCAGATAGGGAACGGGAGTGCGTCGTCAGTGGACCACTGAATCTCGGTAACCGGCGTCGGCGTCTGAGCCGTTGAAGTGATCGCCTTGCCTGTATCTTTTTCGAACAGCGGATCTAACAGCGGATTACCGGCCGCGTCTCGCGTCGTGACCTTGGTCAGACGCACCGCGCAACGATGCCGGACATCCGCATCTGCCTCGATCCCGGTCTGCGGCCCGACCATTTCCTTAAAAATCAAAACATTGCCGACCTGAAGATTCGGCAAGGAGTCGAGCAACGTCGCCTCCGTTGCGCCCTTCGGCAGGCAGCAGTTCGCGTCGCCCCAGGTGTAAAACAACATCTGGTCGTGTTCGGGGAAGAGGTGGGCGTCCTCCATTGCCTCGAAGATGATCACGCCTAAATCCAGCGCAGCGCGCTCGTTGCCTGCGAGGGTGTTTGGCATGCCCGGCATGGTGGTGTAGAAGCGAGTCCCAGTCTTGAGGTCAACCGGGGAGTCGACCTGAAGCTGCATCCACGCGCGCGCATTGCAGCCATCGTGGATGTGGTAGTCGACCAGGAGCGAATGGCGACGCAGCGATACCCGGCTGCGCGCCGTCTGTAGATAGGCTTCCGTAGATACAGCGTCTTGCTTGTAGCTGAGCCTGTCGCCGACGTAGGCGACCAACTCGGCCAGCGCGATGCCTAGGTCGGCTTCGGTTGAAGCATTCCATCCCGGCAGAAGCTGGCTCAGCCGGTCGAGTATGACGGTGCGAAACGAGCTGTAGTCTTTAGCCAGGTAGTTGATCGCGGGCGGAGCCGGTAAGTCCGGCGGACAGTTGGGAGCAAGCGGCTGACAGTCGAAGAACGGCGGGCATTCGACCTTGAAGTAGAAACAGACTTCGGCGAGTTGCGGATCGAAGCCGGTTAGCACCTCGGTGACTTTGAATGGGTCTTCCTTCGCTTGGTTCGCCGAATTGACCAGCCGTAGTGTGTATGGCGAAAAATCCCCGGCTGTGCTCGTGCCGATCACCAGGATGTTCGCGGCATCCGGCAAAGAATTGAAGTAGTTCTCCTGTGTCGCAGTGATCCACACCGGCCATGCCGCCGAGGCCGCGGGCGTAATCGCGGGCGTGACAAAGGTTGCGGTGATGTTGGTGATGCTTTCGCCGCCGGCGATGATGACGTTGTCGGGCGTGAGGTCGGCAGGCGCCGCTTTCAAGCAGCGCACCAGCAGAATCGTCTGCGGCTGCAAACCGAGCGGTTCGGCATCGAATCCCAATACCTCGAGGTAGTCGATGCCATTCAAGACGGGGTTCCCGAGTACCGCCGCCTTGCGGTTTTCATCGCAGCATTTGTAGATCACGGATTTCCTCCGTATACGAACGTCTGCACCTGGGTGATATCGGTGTTCAACAGCGAGTAGGACACCGTCACGGTAAGCACCGCTTCATCGGAAGAAGCGACGACCGATTGCACCTTGATGTAATTGCTGAGCCACTTTTGTAGCGCGGCTTGAACGGTGAGCTGTGTCGCCGCGGTCATCTCGACGCTGTTGGGAGCAAACGGCAGTTGCAATAGGCCGCTGCCGAAGTCGGGCAAGTTGACGCGCTCGCCGGGCGAGGTGAAGAGCACCTGCTCCACTAGTTGGCGCACGTAATCGGCCAGGGGGTCCTTGGTGCGTCCGCGTCCATCGAACTGGTATGGAAAATTGACGTTGGTGCTCATATCGCTCCTAAGTCGCAAGCGCTCTGGTTTGGGCGGCCACCGGCAGCATTGGAGTTCCGGTTGGCACGCAGACGGAAACGCCGCTCATAATGGCCAACGGCTGCCCCTGGGACAGCACGCGCACAGCACCCACGATCCATTGGCCGGTTACGCAGGGACCATTGCCCGCGGGCGGGACAAAGGCGCAACCCGCTATCGCGTACGGCGCCGCGATGGTTGCCGCCGGCATGCCGGACACAAGCACCATCGGGCTCGGCGCTGTCGGCACCGCCTGCCCGCCGTGCGAGCAAAGCACCGTTGCTCCCATATGCAGGATTGGCCCTGGCATCTTCCTTTACCTAATTGTGGTACTGGTTTTGGGGCCTATTGATGTACCCGTTAGATAACCGTTAACGCACCGATATTGACGTCGACTGTCGGCCCTATCATGGTGATCGTTGCGCCCTTTCCGTTACTGATATAGATCCCGGTATCGTTCACGACGATCATGGCACCGGTCGTACTCTTCAGCACGATCCCGCCGGTCACCGGGGTGGGCGGCGCATCGCTCACCATAATCATGTTTTGACCCGTGGTTTGGAGGACAATGTTCTGTCCCGGCGGAATCGCGGGCGGCGCGGTGGCGAGAACGGGGACTTGTGCCACCAAGCCCCAGAATCCTCCTGTCCAGATCGGGTAGTCGGGGTCACCCTGCTCGAACTCGACCCATACCTGCGAACCGATGGGCGGGACGATGAAGCACCCGGCTTGAATACCGGCGGCCGGAACGCATGGCATCGCCCAGGAAGAAGGAATTGCGCCCAGGACGTCGGGCACCTGCAGTATTACGCGACCGATCTGCTCGGGATCAATGTTTGCGATCACCAGCCCGCGATACTTGCCGTAGAAACGTCGCGGATTGCTGCCCGCCGAAGCATCGCCTGAGTTCATAAGTTCACCGTCGGAACTGTGGACACCAGACCATTGCGGGTGAGGGTGAAGTCCTGTTTGTACTCCCCTCGCTTGATTGTGTGGGTAACGCTCTTTACGTAGTAGAGCCCGTCGAACGCCGGTCCGGCGCCGCGGACGCCAACGAGTTGGCGCGCCTGCAACACGTTGCGATAGCGAGTGACATCGAGCGAGCCTTCGCAGGAAACAGCCTCGGCGTTCTGTGCCGCGCGCGCCAAGCCCATCATGATCGCCTGCGGAATCGGCCGCTTTGAAAGGTCATCGCCGAAAGGCGACAGATCAGGCGGGATCAGGTTGGTAGGCAGCGGTGGAATGAGGCCCAGCGGAGGATTCAGCGGCGTGATGGGTGGTAGCGGAACCGGAAAGCTGACCCCGGTCTGCGAGTTGTAAATGTAGAGAAGGGGTATCTTGTTCTTCTCCTGGTCGAACGAGAAGCGCAGGCTCTCGACGTTGGTGTAGGCATCCATATCGGCGCTCAGCGCCGGCTGGGGCGTGCCCACCTTGATCTGCGGACCCCAGTACGCCTTGCTCACGCCGGGTATCGGTCCGGGATCGATGTAAAACACGTAGCCGGCCTGATCGGCGAGGTAGCGGATGTACTCCAGATCGGTCCCCTGTTGACTAGGAATTTGATCGATTGGTATGGGAACGAACAGCAACAGGCTGGGAACGACGAGCGGCACCACGCCAAGGACGGAGTACTTTAACAGTAGGGCTGCGATGCGCCCCTCGACCGGCATCGCGGGGAATGGGAATCCGCTGAGCTTCGATTGGTCCATCAGGACCGTCAGATCTTTCCCCATCAGCGTGAGTGTCGAGTTAGAGCCTTTGTCGCCGGGTGCAATGTTGTTTTCCGTGATCACGCCATCGATCAGCACGGTGGTTGTCCCATTGACCACCACTGCGATAACCACCCGCATGAACAGCAGCGGCGATCCACCCGTCAGCAGAAAGAGAATCTGCAGGGGCGATTGCTTGTCGATGCTGAATGTCAGCTTGAAGCCGCTCTGGCCAACGTCGACAACCTG
>Ga0126381_100003353_pt1 | contig 17427 bp, 17 predicted proteins | sample PanSoiMetPlot_28_FD_96465 | JGI IMG/M metagenome (GOLD analysis project Ga0126381, IMG submission 96465) | Tropical forest soil microbial communities from Panama - MetaG Plot_28 | ecosystem: Environmental > Terrestrial > Soil > Tropical forest > Bulk soil | place: Panama | collected 2016-02-17 | reverse complement strand
GGGTTCACGCCACGATGCGGCTCCTTGCCGAAGAGCGTCTTTACCAGCTCCTGGATCTTCGGCATGCGCGTCTGGCCGCCGACAAGTACCACCTCGTCGATGTCTTTCGGCGTCACGCCGGCGTCTGACATCGCCTGCTTGCACGGCCCGATCGACTTCTCCAGCAGATCGGCCACCATGCTCTCCAGCTTCGCGCGCGTCAGCTTGCGCACCAGGTGCTTCGGCCCGGAAGCGTCCGCCGTGATAAACGGCAGATTGATCTCCGTCTCAACCGTCGTCGAGAGCTCGATTTTGGCCTTTTCCGCCGCGTCTTTCAGGCGCTGAAGGGCCATCTCGTTTCCCTTCGAAGTGAGGTCGAGGCCTTCTTCCTGCTTGAACTCGGCGATCAGCCAGTCAACAATGCGCTGGTCGAGGTTGTCGCCGCCAAGGTGCGTGTCGCCGTTGGTGGACTTCACCTCGATGACGCCTTCGCCGACTTCCAGGATCGAAATGTCAAAGGTGCCGCCGCCGAAGTCGTAAACGGCGATCGTCTCGTCTTTCTTCTTGTCGAGCCCGTAGGCCAGTGCGGCCGCCGTGGGCTCGTTCACAATGCGCTTGACGTCAAGACCCGCGATCTTGCCCGCGTCCTTCGTCGCCTGGCGCTGCGCATCGTTGAAGTACGCCGGAACCGTGATAACGGCCTGCGTCACCGTCTCGCCCAGGTAGGCTTCCGCGCTCTTTCTGAGCTTCTGCAGGATCATCGCCGAAATCTCGGGCGGGGTATATTCCTTCCCCTGCGCCACGACAGCGACGTGGTCGCCCTGCCGGACAACCTTGTAAGGCACCATCTTCATCTCATCCGTGACTTCATCGAAGCGCCTTCCCATGAAACGCTTGATCGAGAAAATGGTGTTTTCAGGGTTGGTGATGGCCTGGCGCTTGGCGACCTGGCCAACCAGCCGCTCGCCGCTCTTCGAGAAAGCGACAATCGATGGGGTTGTGCGCGCACCCTCTTCATTTGCAATGACTTTGGGCTCGCCGCCCTCGAGAACGGCTACGCACGAGTTGGTCGTGCCGAGGTCGATTCCAATGATTTTTGCCATGTGAGTTTTCCCGCCTCAGAGATTACGAGTAGTTTTCTAGACACTACATAAGATGACACTATGAGTGCATTAGTGTCAACTTTTATTGATACGATTTATATAAACAAAATCCTCGCATTTCTCCAGACCCCGCACGCATCCGGAAAATCGTCCCGCCATGTGTGACGAATGACCTTTTGCCCTATTGCGGACTAAATTAGTCTGAGTTTATCTTGAATATGCGACTTATTTGGTCGTATATATCAAACGGAGAGAACAGCTAGTGGTTCGGAGACTCCTCAATTTCGGCTGGAAAACCAGCCTTTTCAGCCTGGTTCTGACCCTTTTGTGCGCAGGTTCAGCCCTGCAAGCCCAGGAAAAGCCCTACTTTGTAACCTATTCTCACGACCTTGAAGAGCCGGGAAATCTCGAATTTGAGACCAAAACGGCGCTCGCTCGGCCTCAGGGCGGCAATCACTACGGTGCCATGACCACAGAGCTGGAATACGGAGTTCGTGCCTGGTGGACTTCAGAACTCTATCTCGACGGCCAGGCCACGGCGCAGGACTCGGCCATCTTCACCGGGTTCCGCCTGGAGAACCGCCTTCGCCCGCTAATGCGTGAGCATTGGATCAATCCAGTCCTCTACGTCGAGTACGAGAATATCTCGGGAGCCGACAAAAACATCCTCGAGGTTGTTGGCCACGACGGCCAGTCCGATTTGGCGACTCCGAACGCCGAAGCCCGCCAGGAGCACCAGCACGAAGGCGAACTCAAGCTCATCCTCTCCTCAAATCTGAAGGCCTGGAACATCTCCGAAAACTTCATCGCGGAAAAGAACCTCGGGCACGCTCCATGGGAGTTCGGCTACGCGCTCGGTGCTGCCCGCCCGCTCCGAACCCTCGGCAGCGGGAAACCGTGCGCGTTCTGCCTCGAAAAATTTACTACCGGCGCTGAAATGTATGGCGGGCTCGGCGACACGTGGTCTCTTACGCTGGGCGACACCTCGCACTACATCGCCCCAATCATCGGCTGGCAATTGCCCGTCGGCCGGCTAAGCTTCTCTACCGGGTTTGGGCTGACATCCTCCAGCCTCGATCGTGTGTACCGCATCGGCTGGGCCTCGGAACTCCCGCAGGTCAGCGGCTGGTTCCGCGGTCACAAGGGAGGCGCTCAGTGACGCGACGCCTATTCGGAATTCTTTTTCTCAGTACTGGCGCCTGCTTGCTGCTCTGCGCCGCAGTCCATTCCCACTGGGACCGCGTTCCAGAGAAGGATCACATTCGGGCAAATCCGCTCGCTTCCCGTCCCGATAGCGCGGCAGCCGGCGCAATCCTCTATCGCGATCATTGTGCGCAATGCCACAAAGCCGATGCCATGGGCGACGGGCGCAAAAAACCCTCGCTCCGAACAGACCACGTCAGGTCCGCAACCGATGGCGACCTCGAGTGGTTCCTCCGGCAGGGCGACCTCGCGCACGGGATGCCTTCGTGGTCCAGCCTTCCCGAAGCTCAACGGTGGCAGCTCATCGCCTACCTACGCTCCATCCAGTAAGCTGTGAGTGATTGAATCCGGCCTCAGGATTAGGACGACCTGAGGCACCCGCCCCTCAGGAGGGACTTATGTTCACCGTCGAAGGCATTCGGAAATTCCACGGCTGGACTCACTCTTGCATCAATGTCGTGCTCGACCACCTGTCCACCATCCCCGCAAGCGACTTCGCAAAAGAACTGCCAGGCTTCGGCTCTCCCACACTTCGGCAGCAGGTGCTCCACATTCTGAACTGCGAAGGGTTCTGGGTCCACATGCTCCAGGGGCTTCCGTACAACGACCGGAAGCCTGACGACTGCCCTGCAGTCTCCGACGCCAGGCTCCTGCAGCAGAAGGTCACCGACCAGACCATGGCGTACTTGTCCGGCATGTCGGATCAGCGCCTCAACAGCAATACGGAATTGCATTTTCCGGATGGAGACGTGGCTATCCGAACGCCTGCACTCATTCTCCATCACATGCTGACTCATGCATTTCATCACAAAGGCCAGATGGTGGCCATGTGCCGCGCCCTGGGCCGACCGGTACGCGACACGGACATGAACCAGTTTGAATAGGCCAGTTCGTAGTTCTTAGTTCGCGGTACACAGTTGGCGATGTCCGGTCTCTAATCCCTAATCCCCGTTCCCTTCTTCCATTGTTCCCTCTCCTCCTGCGTCACCCGTCACATCCACACCCTGCGTCTATTGGTTTAGTCTCAACTGTTCCGGTTGCGATGACCACCGCAGAGACCCAAGCCCGGTATCCGCTCACGCAGGGCGTGAATCCCTGGCTCGTCACCTGTTCGGTGATGCTGCCAACGTTCATGGAGGTGCTCGACACCGCCATTGCCTCGGTGGCGCTTCCTTACATCGCTGGCAGCCTGTCCTCGACGAACTCCGAAGCGACCTGGGTACTGACAAGCTATCTTGTCGCCAACGCCGTCATCCTGCCCGCTTCCAACTGGTTTGCGCGCCGCTTCGGACGCAAGCGCTTTCTGCTGACCTGCGTCATCATCTTCACCATCGCGTCGTTCTTCTGCGGAGCAGCGCCGTCACTCTCAGTCATCCTGCTGGCTCGAGTCATTCAGGGCGCCGGCGGCGGAGCGTTGCAGCCGCTCTCGCAATCCATCCTGCTTGAGAGCTTCCCGCCCAAGGAACGCTCCAAATCCATGGCGGCCTACGGACTCGGCATCGTAGTCGCACCTGTGCTCGGGCCCACCCTGGGCGGCTGGCTCACAGATACGTGGAGTTGGCGCTACGCCTTCTACATCAATATCCCCGTCGGCATCCTCGCCGTCATCATGATCGCGCGCTTCCTCCACGACCCGCCGTACATCAAGCACGCCAAGGTCGGCGCCTTCGACAACATCGGCTTCGGTCTGCTCATCGTCTGGACCGGCTGCCTCCAGGTTGTCCTCGACAAGGGACAGGAAGACGACTGGTTCGGAGCGCCGTGGGTGCGCTGGGCTGTCGCCGCACTCATCATCGCGCTCATCGGCTGGATATGGCGATCATGGACCAACCCGCGCGGACTTGTCGATCTGCATGTGCTCAAAGACCGGAACTTCCGAACCGGATGTTTTCTTATTGGCCTGCTCGGCATGTGTATCTACATAACCATCACCATCCTGCCGCTCTACTACCAGGAGGTGCTCGGATACACCGCCTTCACCGCGGGGCTCGTTGTCGGCCCGCGTGGCATTGGATCGTTCATCGGATCGCCGGTGATCGGCATCCTCGGTTCCAAGATCGACAACCGCAAGCTGCTCTCCGCGGGGTTCATCGGCTTCGGGATCTGCGCGCTCTTCTTCGCCAGAGTCAACCTCGAGATCGGCCCTTACACGCTGCTCATCCCGATTACGCTCACCGGCTTTGCGCTCAGCTTCGTCTTTGTGCCACTCGCAACCATGTCCACATCGACTATTGCTCGCGAGGAGATGGGCAACGCCACCGGCCTCTTCAACATGCTGCGGAATATCGGCGGGTCGATAGGCATTGCGATGGCAACGACGGCGATCATTCGCAGGGCTGCGCTCCATCAGACCGAGATCGGCGCACACCTTTCGCCATCGAGTCCGGTCTTCCAACAGAAGTCACGGTTGATCGCATCCTACCTTGGCCACCAGATCGGACAAAGCTCCGCGCGCCGCGGCGCAATGGGCCTAATCTACGATCTGCTCCAGCAGCAGTCAGCGCTCATGGCCTACGTCGACGTCTTCCGCTGGACTGCGCTGCTCGCCTTCTTCTGCGCCGGAGCGGTATGGCTCTTTAGGAAACCGCCGAAGCACACCACGGCGCCGGAGGGCGTACATTGACTTCACCGAACAGCGCTGCGTATCACCCGGGGCCTTCGCGGAGCACTTTTCGCATCGACGGGCTCACAGCCGTTTCCGCAGATTGAAATCTACCGAAATTACCTCGCCGCCGTGGCCTTCCGTGATCGTCCTCGGAATGTGCTGCTTCTCGCGACTCTCAGGCGTGTGCGGATTAGCAAAAATTACTTCATACGGAGTCTCCACCCCGTTCACACGCTCTTTCCATTGCACATTGCGCATAAAGGGCCTCAGTTCGCCCGGCCGGCTGATATCCGTCACCTGCACCCAAATATCGATGCCCGTCCTCCGCTTCCCTGCCCACGCATTTTCCAGATCCTTATACGTGCCGTAGCGATTCTGCTTCCAGTTCTGCAGGCTTAGGTTGTCCACACCACCGGGCGAACCAAAACGGTTGCCGATAAGGTGCCCCGCGTCATCGCCCGTGCCGCCCGCTACCCGCTTCTGCGCCGCAGAAGAGCGGTGCTCCTCGACCTGGTCGGGCATGCCCAGCCATCCCCAGGCTTGCTTGTATGTCTTTCCGTGGAGCATCGTGATTTTGAACTCATACTGACCGCGTACGTCTTCCAGCTGTGCCATCACTAACCTCCCTTGTGTGCGCACAGTATAGGTGCGCCGGCACGCCGGCACGTTTCAAATCGGATGAATCGTCTGCTGCCAACAGGCTGCGTGTCCGAACGCGGGCGAGCGCCTTTACTCGAATAGCGCCACAAACCGCCGCGCATGCTCGTCGTACTGCTCGATCCGGCCCGACAAGATGTCGTAGTACCACCCGTGCACGTCGAGCCGTCCTTCCATGACTGCCCGGGCCACTGCAGGTTGTGATCGCAGATTCAGCAGCTGCGCCACCACGTTCCCCCGGATCAGCGAACAAAGCTCAGCGTGCTCGCCGTCCGCCGGATTCGGCGGCTGCCGATGCGAGAATGCCGCCTCGATATGGTGCAGCCAACGGCTCGCCTTGGGCAGCTTCTCCAGCCCGTTCCGGTTCAGTGCCGCCTTCAGCGCTCCGCAGTCTGAGTGCCCACAAAGGATCACGTGCTTCACCCTGAGCACCTCAACGGCGTACTCGATCGTTGCGGCCACGCCATCCACATCGCCCATGGAGACGGGCACCACGTTTCCGATGCTGCGGCTGATGAACAAGTCGCCCGGCCCCGTGCCCAGGATAAGGTCCGGCACAACGCGCGAATCCGAGCAGGTGATGAACAGCCACTCAGGAGCCTGGGACTCCGACAGCAGGCGGAATTCATCCTTCCGGCGCGGAAAGACGTCGGCGAGAAACTTCTTGTGTCCCTCCATCAATCGCTGCATTGCTTGCCTCGCAGATTCTTAACATTCACCAGCACCAGCCTATCGCATCGCCTTGTTAAGCTGGTAAGAAGAGCTGCTAGCGATGCATTTGCACAAGTTCCTGTTTACCAGCGCTCTCACCTGCACCAGCCGCGCCGTGCAGGTGAGAGATCGCATTCTCGGAAAGGTTCCTCGCTCCCGGCCCGAGTGCGAAACGGTGCTGGCGACACAACACAGTATCCCCAGCGGCAAGAACCTGCTCGACGCGGTTTACGTCGAGCCCACCGCCAGCGCGGCTCGGTCGGCGATTCTCATCTGCCACGGCATCGGCGAGGTGGTGGCGCAGTGGTTTCCCATTCAGCGAATTCTGGCGGAGAATGGCATCGCCTCGCTCGTCTTCGATTACTCCGGCTACGGCCGCAGCACCGGTTTCATCGATTGGACGCAGTGCGAGCAGGACGCGGTCCGCGCATTCGGCCTGATTGAACGTCTCTCGCCGCTGGTTCCCATTTCGCTTTTGGGCTTCTCGCTTGGGACCGGAGTCGCGCCTGCGATTCTCGACCGCGTGTCGGCCGATCGCCTGGTTCTGTGCGCGGCCTACTCGTCATTTCGCAAGGCTGCCCGTGCGGTTTGCGTCCCTGGATTCCTGACCAACCTGGTTCCGCCCATCTGGTCCGCGGAAGAGACCCTGCGCGATTGCGAGATTCCGATTCTCATCGTCCAGGGAGACCGTGACCGTCTCTTTGGCGTGCAGATGGGCCGCGATCTTCTCGCCTGCTGCGACGGGCGAGCCGATCTGCTCGTCCTGCCCGTCCGCGCGCACAACGAGCCCTTCTACAATCCACAACCGCACTACTGGGGGCCCATCATCCGCTGGCTGCTCAAGGAAGCGTCTCGGACGGTTGCTCGGGCTCCACAGAGCTAGCAAAGGAGGACGTTTATCGATGATTCATGATGTACTTCACCAGATATTTCAACTGCACTACATCCATGAAGTGCTCCACCTTTTGAGCGGAGTTGCGGGCTCGTTCCTTGGTACGTGGACATACTTCGCACTAATCCAGAAACGAAAAAGGGCGAGCAATCCTTAGTGCTGATGGAACGCCGACGCCGTCCCATCTGAGCCTGCTCGCCGTAGTCTTGTTCCCTCGGTTCCTGAACCCGGATCCCTGATCCCTGTAAACTGATGTTGTCCATGTTTGAGAACCTCACAGAAAAGCTGCAGCGGGCCTTTAAGAATCTTCGGGGCCAGGGAACCCTCACGGAAGAAAACATCCAGGAGGCGCTCCGCGAGATCCGTGTCGCCATGCTCGAGGCCGACGTAAACCTGAACGTCGTCAAGGAGTTGGTCGAGCACATCCGCGTCAAGGCTGTCGGCACCGAAGTGCTGACCGCGCTCTCGCCCTCCGAGCAGGTGATCAAGATCGTTCGCGACGAGCTCGTCGAACTCCTTGGGCGCGACACCGCTCGCTTCAAGTTTGCCTCGCAGCCACCGACCGTCATCCTGATGGCCGGCTTGCAGGGCTCCGGTAAGACGACCACGAGCGGCAAACTCGCCGCGTGGCTCAAAAAGGGCGGCCACCGGCCGATGCTCGTCTCCGTCGACGTCTACCGCCCCGCCGCACGCGAGCAGCTCAAGATGGTCGCAAAGTCGATCGAGGCCCGTCTCTACGAGGGCAAAATCGATGGCCAGCCTGCCGATTCGAGGCTCGTTGAGCGCCTCGCGACCGAAGCGCGGCGCGAAGCGCGCATCCTCGCCTGCGACACCCTGATCGTCGACACCGCCGGTCGCCTTCACATTGACGAAGAGCTGATGACCGAGATGGAGCAGCTCAAAAAGCTCCTGAACCCGCAGGAGATTCTCTTCGTCGCCGATTCTATGACCGGCCAGGATGCCGTCAACTCGGCCCAGGACTTTCATAAGCGCCTCGGCCTCACTGGCGTCATCCTCACGAAGATGGACGGCGACTCCCGCGGCGGCGCAGCGCTGTCGATTCGACACGTGACGGGCCAACCCATCAAGTTCATCGGCACCGGCGAGAAGCCCGACGCCTTCGAGCCCTTCCACCCCGACCGCATAGTCGGACGCATTCTCGGCATGGGAGACATGCTCTCGCTCATCGAGAAAGCGGAAGCCTCGCTCGACAAGAAAAAGTCCGAGGAGTTCGCCAAGAAAGCTCTGCTCGGCGACGGCTTTACGCTTGAGGACTTTCGCGATCAGCTCAAGCAGATCAAGAAGCTCGGCTCCATCGAGTCGATACTCAAGATGATGCCCTCGGTCGGGCCCTTCGCAGGCCTGCAGCAGGCCGCCGGTCAGATCGATGAGCGGCAGTTCACGCGCACGGAGGCGATCATCAGTTCGATGACTCCCTACGAGCGCCGCAACCACGAGATCATCTCCGGTTCGCGCCGCAAGCGCATCGCCGCCGGCTCCGGAACCACTGTGCAGGATGTCAACCAGCTCCTCCGCCAGTACGCACAGATGAGCAAGATGTTCAAGCAGATGGGCAAAGGGGGCCTCGCCAAACAGATGATGCGCGGCGGTATGAGCGGCCTGATGGGCAAACAGAAGTTCGGAAGATAAGGTGCTGCATCCTCTGAATCACAAACTCGCACTAGACCTATACGGTGTCATCCTGAGCCAAGCGGTTTTGGGGCCCCGCAAGCGCTTGCGTTTGTGGGGTAGGCGAGCGAAGGATCTGCTTTTGTTTTTGGACCTGAACGGCAGTTCGCAATAACGATGGCTTCTCTGCAAGACCAACTCGACGAGATCACCGCAAACACGCGAAACCTCGTGCAGCCCGAGCGACTCGCCATCGGCGAATGTGCTATCGAAGAACTATTCGCAACCGGCATCGAAGATCGCATCCTGCCCGTTGGCGCGCCGGCGCCCGAGTTCGCGCTCAAGGACTCAAACGGCAAGCTCGTCCGCTCGCGCGATCTTCTCGCCCTCGGTCCGCTGGTAGTCAAGTTCTTCCGAGGCCGCTGGTGCCCCTACTGCGTCACTGAGCTTGAAACCTGGCGCGACCTCTATGGCAAGATCCGCGAACAAGGTGCACTGATGGTCGCCGTCAGTCCGCAGACCGAACGCCAGAGCGACTTCATGGTTGGCCAGCACGGCCTTCCCTTCCCTGTCCTCTTCGATTTCGGCAACGCCGTCGCGGAGAAATTCGGCCTCGTGTATACGATCCCCGACTACCATCGCGACTACTACCTGTCGATCCTCGTCAACCTGCCCTTCCTCAACGGCGACAAGAACTGGCGCCTGCCCCTGCCTGCGACCTATGTCATTGCCAAGGACGGACGCGTCGTCTTCGCTGACGCCCACGCTGACTTTCGCGTCCGCCCCGAACCGGATGAAGTTCTGACCGCAGCTTTGCGGCGCTGAGCCGCTAATCCTGTTTCGTGCTAGCGTTTCCGGCTTGAGTTGCGGTTGTGGTTGATGGAGTAGCGGGCTTGTATTGCAGACCGAGGATTTCGAGCTGATAGCCGGCGCGGTAAGGATATTTCAGTTTCGCGGGATCCCTGGGCGGCCGTTTCGAGTCGAGGAGGCGCCAAGCTTCAGGAGCCTGCCATGGATCGTACCCAGCGTCAGCCATTAAAGCCAACGCCATGCGCCCGCGTTCGTCCTCCAGCTTGCGAAGGAGCTCATGCTCGATGATTTTGGTGCTTGCAATACCCGCTGGGCTTATCAGGACGTAGGACGCTGCCTCGGCCGCCTTCAACCAACTCAGCTCGATACCAACACGCGCTCTTTGCCTCTGCAGATTCGCGGCTACTCCGTCCGCCAACACGGCAGCGAGCTGGTCGTCGTTCTGCAACCGCTCAAGCACATTCAGCGGCACCAGCACGAGCCCATCGTTGCAGCTCAGGTCGGAGCGTATGCCCTTCTCCTCCACGGCGTAGAAGCGAAACGGAATCTTTGCGGAGTCATCGTCCGGTAAGCCGCGCTGGTACCGAGGCACTACACTTACTCCGATCCGCCGCACTCGTTCCTGCAGCTCAGCGTTTTCTGGCACGGGGTACCAGCCACACTGGCCGCCCGCGTCCTCCATCCTGTGCTTTTCGCGGTCTGTACGGAATGTTCCATCGAAGTCGATGAGGCTGCCGGCAGGGAATCTCGTTACCTGAACGACAGATGCGGGATCGCGTTTCGATTTGTGAAGCTTAGGCTTGACGAATTTCACGCTGGCGGCGATGACTTCGCCGGCTTCGTATCGCTTGCCTTCGTAGTGAACCCATGTGCCGGTGTCGATGTCGGAGACTGAGTTAATTCCGTCCGAAAAACTTATCTCCGTATTTGTTGACAGGCGAAAAGTGTAACCGTCGGCGCGGAAGACCGGAAGCGGACCTCGCGAAAAGATGCGGTCGATGACCGAGAAGCCGGAGAGCGTTCGATCCTCGTCATCGCGGACCTTAACCTGCCGCGCAGCAACCGTGCGAGTGTGGCGATCCTTGTTGCCGATAACCTGCACATATGTGCCTATCGCAATAAGGCGGCGCAGTTCGCCCTGATCCTTCTTTGGCCCTTTGAGAGCGAAGAATTGAGTGGCCGGCGATATGACGACGTGATAGCCATCCACATCGAATCCGTCTGGCGGTTGAACCGCGGTGATATTGCCGCGCAGAGTCGGAAGCTCCGGCTCCTGCGCAAAAATCAAGCAAGCGGGTAACAGCCCCGCGATCAGAAGGAGAGCAAGAAGACTGGAACGAAACGACGAGCGGATTCGGCCCACGGAAGCACTCCAAGACGAAATTAAGCCGAGTATAGCTTGAAACGGAGTCTCGACCAGTGATCATTTCCGGGCCGGGCCGATCAGCCTCTGTGCGTCAGCGAGCCTGACGCCTTTCAGCAGAAACACCTTGCTGCGCGAGATCTCTCCGCTTACCAACTCGACCGATCTCTTCGGCACACCAAACGTCTCTGCCAGAAAAGCGATGAGCGCTTCGTTTGCGCGGCCCTCAATCGGCGGAGCCTGAACGGCAATCTTCAAGTGCGCCGAATCACCTTCGCCGTAGACACCAACGATCGCCGTCTTCTTCGCTCCGGGTTGAGCGCGCACAGCGAGAGTGACGCCATCAACAGCAGATCTCGCGAAAGACACATCTCTTGGAGAGTGTTGCAAAGAGTCCCTCAGGGGCTAAAGCCCTCGTTCTTTGTGCTGTGTTAGCGGCACGACAAAAGTCGTGCCCTGTTACAAAGCTTCGCTTCGAAAAACAATGCTCTTTAGAACGCGCATATTGTGCGTTGTCTCTTCGAATCATGCTGGACCTGTGTATGGAGCTCGTTTTCCGAAGAGTCCCGTCCCGATGCGGATGCGTGTTGTGCCTTCTTCAATTGCATACGGAAAATCACCGCTCATGCCCATCGACAACACATCGAAGTTCAGCCTCGGGTATCTCGCAGCCCACTTGTCGCGCCACTCTCGCAGACTGCGGAAGCACGCGCGCGTCACTGCTTCCTCTGCGCCCCACGGGGCGATTGTCATGAGGCCCCGCATTCCGAGATGAGCCAACTCCGGGAGCCGATCAAGAAGCTGCGCGGCCTCACCTGATTCCGGGTTGATGCCCTCTTTTGTCTCCTCAGCGCTCAGCTTCACTTCGATGAGAACCGGCAGCTGCTTTCCGAGCTTCTCTGCCGCATCGTTGAGCCGTTCGGCCAGGCGCAGCGAGTCGACTGAATCAACTGCGTCGAACAGCTCCGCCGCTTTCGTCGTCTTGTTCGATTGCAGATGCCCGATCAGGTGGCACCTTGTGCTCTGGCGCCACGGACTGAGTTCTGGAGCTTTAGCGGCAAACTCCTGCACGCGATTCTCGCCGAAAAGCCTCAGCCCCAGCGCGGCCGCTTCGGCGATCGTCTCCGCCGGATAGGTCTTCGACACGGCCATCAGCTCGACCTCTTCGCGCCGCCGCCCAGCGCGCCGGCACGCTTCGGCAATCGACTGCTCCAGCCGCTCAAGATTTTCGACCAACTTGCTCATCGCACTTCCGAATTCTGCGCTGTGTATCTCAATTCGGTGCCACTTTCTGCAACTCACCGGCCCAGGCTCACGTCAGAATTGAGGAATGTGGACAATCGTTCTTCTCACAATCTCCAACATCTTTATGACGTTTGCCTGGTACGGGCACCTTCGGTTCCGCCACGAGGCGTTGTGGAAGGTCGTCGTCGTCAGCTGGATGATCGCTTTCTTTGAGTACTGCTTTCAGGTGCCCGCCAATCGCATCGGAGCCGATCAGTTCAGCCCCGTCCAGCTCAAGGTGATCCAGGAAGTCATCACGCTCATTGTCTTCGGCGTCTTCGTCACCTTCTACTTCGGCGAACACCTGCGCTGGAACCACGCCGTATCCGCGGCGTTTCTCGTGGGCGCTGTCTTCTTCGCCTTCCACAGGTTCTAACGCCGCCGGGCGCGCTCAGTGCCCATGCTCTTCGAGGTACTTCTCCGCTTCAAGAGCGGCCATGCATCCCGTACCCGCCGCAGTGATGGCCTGCCGGTAGCGGCGATCCTGCACATCTCCGCACGCATAAACGCCGGGCACGATCACTCCCTTGCGCGTGGTGAAGACGTTGCCTTGCGTGACGATGTAACCCTCTTCATCAAGGTCAATCTGGCCGACGAACATCTTGGCGTTTGGCTCGTGTCCGATGCCGAGAAAGAGCCCGTCGACGCGCAACGTGCTCGTTGTTCCGGTCGCGACGTCGCGCAGCCGCAGCCCCTTCACTTCCTTCTCTTCCACACCGAGTACCTCATCGACCACCGTATTGGTGCGGAACTCGATATTGGGGTGAGCCATCGCGCGCTCCAGCATGATCTTCGAGGCGCGAAACTGCGGACGCCGATGCAGCAGCGTCACCTTAGTCGCAAAGCGCGTGAGAAACAGCGCCTCTTCCATAGCGGAATCGCCGCCGCCAACCACGGCAATCTCCTTGCCCCGGAAGAAGAATCCGTCGCAGGTGGCGCAACTCGATACGCCGTGGCCGATCAGCGCCTGCTCGCTTGGCAGCCCAAGCCAGCGGGCGCTTGCGCCGGAGGCAACGATCAGGGTACGTGACATGATCTCGCCGAGAGATGTGTGCAGTCGGAACGGATGCACACCAAGCTCGACTCGATCGAGATGCCCGAGTTGGAATTCAGCTCCGAAGCGCGCAGCCTGACGCTTCATGTTGTCAATGAGTTCAGGTCCCTGGATGCCCTCAGGCCAGCCGGGAAAGTTCTCGACCAGAGAAGTAATCGAAAGCTGGCCGCCCGGCTCATGGCCTTCGAGGACGAGCGGTTTCAGGTTGGCGCGCGCGGTGTAGATCGCAGCAGTCAATCCGGCGCAGCCGGATCCAAGGATTACGGTATCTCGTGTGTCTGCCATTTGCTTTCCCAGTTGATTGTAGAGGACGAAACCAAGGGAACGAGGGAACAAGGGAACGAGGGAACAAATCGCCTTTCAGTCACCCTTTGCTGTTTCCTGCCCCTTCCCACCCTCCTAGCGCGAGGTGCTGACTTGTTCCCTTCGGTCCCCTGGTCATTTGGTCCCTGCCCCTATATAAGATGTTGCACATGGCAAATCTGACTCTGGTCTACGGAATGCGGCTCTTGCCTGAGGGCGAAGTGACAGAGATCCAAGATGCAACACTCAAACTCGTGAATGGACACGAAGCACACGTCACGATGCACGTAATTGAGGGTTCGCGCAGGGAGATCGAGGCCCAGCTGAAGCAGAGCCTCGATGCGTTTTTCGATTTTTACCCGGAGATCTGAGAGCCCACCCGTGCTCTGGCGCGCCCCCACCCATTCGACATCTTTTTCGTCGAATGGGTGGAAAAGCACAGACTAAACGCGCGCTTGAGTGAGCTTCTTCGACGTGCTTTGCTTCACACGCAGATTATCGATGGCGTAATCGATAAAACGCGGCTCAAAGTGCGGCACCTCTCGCATGAAGCGGCAAGTCGCTACCACCTGGTCGACAATAAACCGTGGGTGATAGGCCGCAAGTTCCAGGCCCTTGTCCACGGTGATCTTCTGCACGATCAGGTCAAAGGTTTCGTCTGACATCTCGATCGACTGCTTTTTGCATTCGGCGTCGAATATCATGCGGTAAAGTTCTCGAGTCGGGGGTCCCACTTCGATCTTGTAGGGCAGCCGGCGCAGGAAGGCTGGATCCATCAGATCTTCCGGTTCGAGATTGGTCGAGAAGATCACAAGCTCTTCGAAGGGAATGGAGAACGATTTTCCGGTGTGCAGTTTCAGGTAATCGACCTTGCCTTCGAGCGGCACAATCCAGCGATTCAGCAGGCTTGTCGGACTCACGATCTGCCGGCCGAAGTCGTCGATCAGGAAGCATCCGCCCAGCGCCTTCACGTGCAACGGAGCCTCGTAATAGTGGCCCGTCGTGTCATAGCGCAGATCGAGCATCTCCAGTGTCAACTCGCCGCCCGTAATCACGAACGGTCTCTGGCACGGAACCCAGCGTGCATCGTAGGTCTGCGCCCGAACCACGCTGAATGCACTTTCATCATCAATGTCGGTGGTTTCAAGCGGATGATGGATGCTCGGATCATGTACACGGATGATCTGACCCTCCACTACCACGGCATACGGAACGTAGATGACATCGCTGAACACCGAAGCAAAACGCTGTGCCACTGTGGTCTTGCCGTTGCCCGGCGGCCCGTAGAGCAGCATCGCGCGGCCCGAGTTCAGCGCCGGCCCCGACTGCTCCATAATGCTCTCGTGGAAGTGCAGACCAGTTGTTGCGGCAATTATCTTCTCGGGCGTCACCAGTTCGTTCGTAAGCTTCTGCAGGTTCACCTGATCGGTGAACTCTTCCAGGGTGACAGGAGCCGGACCGGTGTAATGCAGCCGGTTCAAGGCATCGATGGCAAAACGCCGGCCTGCTTCGGTCAACGTATAGGCAAGATCGATAAGACTGTCGGAGTTGCGCACGCCGAGGCTTTGCAACAGCATTCGATCGACCGCCATGCGCACAAGTTCCAGCACGATGCTGTGCGGCAGCTTGATGGCGTCAGCAAACTGACGAACATTCTGCAGCCGGCCCACATAGATCAGCTTGAGGAGCAGACTGAGCAACTCGGCATCATCGAGGCCAGTAGCTGCAATGTTCTCTGGTTCACGCGGTGTGCGATGAACAAATGCATCCAGCCGCTCCTGCGTAATCGCACCAAGGGCGACAAGGTTGTCTCCAAGGCGGCCCCCGTGCATTGACAGGCGCTCAAGCGCCATTGCAATGTCGCGCTCAGTCACGAGCTTGGCCCGGATGAGCAAATCCCCCAATCGTAAATGCGTGCTAATCGCCTTATCCCCCTAACTGTCTCGAAATGCTCATCTTCGGTTGCAAAGACATTGTAGCCAGAAAAGTAACTTTGCAATGAACTTAGGTAACATGCAACATAGTGTTAATGGTTACGAGTGTGTGAGCGCTGATCTCTTGAGAGGGCGCACCGTGGAACGCGATGTGCTTTCAACGACTCCAGCAGGGGACCTGAAGCATCCATTAGGTAGGTAGGGGTAGGTAGAGATTGAGTGCAATGAGCGAATTGACGAAGCCTTCGAGAGCCGCTGACGAACAGAACCGGCCACATGTCGTCATTGTTGGCGCAGGATTCGGCGGGCTGCACGCCGCCAAGGCGCTGAAACAGCTGCCCGTCGATGTCACGGTGATCGACCGTCGGAACCACCACATATTTCAGCCGCTGCTGTATCAGGTAGCGCTGGCGGTCCTCTCTCCGGCGGATATCGCGCAGCCGATCCGCAGTATTTTGCGCAACCAGGACAACACTGAGGTCTTGATGGATGAGGTGAACGCGATCGATGTGCATTCGCGAAAGATCGGACTCGCGTCCGGCACCCAGGTCTCCTACGACTACCTCGTCCTGGCTACCGGGTCCACCCACTCCTACTTCGGCAAGGATGAGTGGGCGCCGCTCGCGCCCGGCCTCAAATCCATCGAGGATGCAACCGAAATTCGCCGGCGCGTCCTGCTGGCCTTCGAACTGGCCGAACGCCAGATGCAGGAACACGGCTGGCATCCGCCGCTCAATTTCGTGGTCATCGGTGGCGGGCCCACCGGCGTTGAGCTCGCGGGTGCTATCAGCGATATCGCCAAGCTCTACATGAAGCACGATTTCCGCCACATCGATCCGACAAAGGCGCGCGTAATGTTGCTCGACAACGGCCCACGTGTGCTTGCGACATATCCTGAAGATCTCTCCGCAAAGGCAGAAGAGACGTTATTCCGGCTGGGCGTAGAAGTTCATACAAAGTGCACCGTTAGCGGCGTCGGTCCGGGATGGGTGGAGGCCAACGGTCAACGCATTGAATCCGCTGTGACACTCTGGGCTGCCGGCGTGCAGGCCTCGCCGCTCGGAAAAATGATAGGGGCTCCAATGGACAGGCGTGGTTGCGTGATCGTCGACAACCACCTCAACCCGGCCGGTTTGCCCGAGGTCTTTATCCTCGGCGATCTGGCCCATTTCGAACAGGACGGGCTCCAGATCCCTGGAGTGGCGCAGCCCGCGATGCAGATGGGCGATCACCTGGGCAAAATCATCGCCGCCGATCTTGAAGGTAAGGCTCGCCCAGCTTTCCGCTACTTCGATAAGGGCAATCTGGCAACGATAGGACGCCTGGCGGCAGTGGGGGATGTCAAATGGCCGTTCAAGGCCCACCTGAGTGGTTTTCTCGCCTGGATCACCTGGATCACTGTCCACATCTTTTTCCTCATCGGGTTTCGCCATCGCGTCGCGGTCACTTCGCAGTGGGCTTGGACATACTTCACCTTCACGCGCGGGGCTCGCCTCATCACGGGCGATCAGCGCCTGCCCGGTTGGCAAGAGCAGCTCACCGCAGGTCCGGCGGTCGAGGAAGACGCCCGCGCCGCAGGGGTACGCTAGCGACCTGGGTCGCAGCAGTCATCCAGGCACCGTCGAGTAAACTGAAGAAAGTCATGCTCGATCTGGGATTTGTCCGGGGCAACCTGGAAGTTGTCGAAGAAAAGTTGCGGGCTCGCGGCGCCGATCCTGCAGCGCTGCTGGGGGGGTTTCGGCAGCTCGATCAGCAACGCCGCGAAGCAATTACCGCTTCCGAGCAGTTGAAGGCTCGCCGTAACGAACTGAGCCAGCAGGTCGGCGCTCTCAAGCGCGAAGGAAAAGACGCCACCGCCGTGATGGAGGAGACGCGCGCTTTAAAAGAGAAACTGGATGAG
>Ga0126381_100003352_pt1 | contig 17429 bp, 19 predicted proteins | sample PanSoiMetPlot_28_FD_96465 | JGI IMG/M metagenome (GOLD analysis project Ga0126381, IMG submission 96465) | Tropical forest soil microbial communities from Panama - MetaG Plot_28 | ecosystem: Environmental > Terrestrial > Soil > Tropical forest > Bulk soil | place: Panama | collected 2016-02-17 | reverse complement strand
GGTAGGGACCGCCGCCCGGGCTCTTCGAGCCGGAGTACAGCCGGGCCGACAGCAGCCTGGTGTCCATCCACGCGATCCCCGCCCGCGCTGTGCCCCCTGGCGGGATGACGCTGGTCTCGTAGATGGCGGGCACGCCGTGGACGAGGCGGCCCGCCGGATGCCAGGCGCCCTCGCTCGCGAACATCGGCATGCCGAACGGGGCGAGAGCGGCAGGCGCCGGCAGCGGCATCACACCGCCGGTCGCCCGGTTGGCGACGGGACGGGCCGGAACCCCAGCGCGGGACGAGGCCGGGTGCGCGGAGCGGGCCGGGTGCGCGGACCGGCCCGCGCGCGGTGTCACCGTCGCGGCGCCGTGACCCAGCGAGGCCAGGCTGCAGGAGGTCAGGGCCGAACTCACGCCGGCCAGCAAGACCAGGCACGCCACGGCCCGCGCACTGCTGCGAACGCGCATCCGCATGCTCGTCACGACCTTCAACGTAAGGCACAGACGCGGGAAATACCGGTCGAAGCGCGCACTCTGAGGCGATTCATTGTCAATTAGAAACTGACATTGTCAATTGGAAACTGACGCTGTAAGCTCAAGCCTGACAGGTGTCAGTTCAAAACTGACGAGTCTTCTGGGAGGAGTGCTGGGATGAGCGGTGAGAAGGCAGTGGCGTTCGCTCGGGAAGGCCAGCCGGTGATCGCCTCATGCTCGTTCTGCGGCAAGCCGAACACGGCGGTGGCGGCGCTCATCGCCGGCCCTGGCGTATATATCTGCGACGAATGCGTGGCGCTGTGCCAGCAGGTCATCGACACTAAGCCGGCCTCGGTTCCACGGGTCAAACCGTGGCAGCAGGCCAGTGACCTCGACGCCGTGCTCGAGAACCTGCCTCGCATCGCCAAGGCGGCCGCGCTGGTAGAAGAGAGCCTGGCGGGATGGGTGGGGCGCAGCCGCGAACTCGGTGCCACCTGGGCACGCATCGGCGAGGCCCTCGGAATGACGCGCCAGTCAGCGTGGGCGAGGTTCTCCGGCGAAGAGTGAAGGGAGGGTGATCAGTCGCCCAGTTCAGCGCGCAGCCTGACGGCCGCGGCCGCCATCGCGGTCAGCTTGCCATTCGCCGTTTCGCGCGGGATGTACTTCATGCCGCAGTCGGGTGCGAGCACGATCCGCGAGGCGGGCACGTAGGGCAGCGCGCGCCGGACGCGCTCCACCACGGTGTCCGATGTCTCCACGGCGGGATCGTTCAGGTCGATCACGCCCAGGATTATGGTCTTGCCGTCGAGCGCGCTCAGCACCGAGCAGTCCAGGTTCGACTGCGCCGTCTCGATGGAGATCTGGTCGCAATCGGCGGCCGCGAGCTCGGGCAGGAATGAGTAGCCAGCCGGGCGTTCGTGGATGATCGCCGCGTAGCCGAAGCACAGGTGCAGCGCGGTCGTTCCCGTCACGCCGTCCAGCGCCCGGTTGATGACCTTCACGCCGTACTGGGCCGCCTCGGCCGGGCGGGCCTGCAGGTACGGCTCGTCGAGCTGGACGATGTCCGCGCCGGCCGCGAAGAGATCGTGGATCTCCTCGTTCACCGCCTCGGCATAGCCGAAGGCAGCCGCCTCCTTGCTCCCGTAGAAATCGTCCTGCGCCTGCTGCGCCATCGTGAACGGGCCTGGCACCGTGATCTTGACGGTCTTGCTGGTGTGCGCGCGCAGGAACTTCAGGTCCTCGACCTCGACCGAATGCCTGCGGCGTATCGGCCCGACGACGCGGGGCACCGGGTTCGGGTGACCGCTGCGGTCAAGCGCGGTGCCAGGGTTGTCGATGTCCACCCCGTCCAGCGCCGTCGCGAACCGGTTCGAGTAGCTTTCCCGGCAGATCTCGCCGTCGGTGATGATGTCGAGGCCGGCGTCCTCCTGCGCGCGGATTGCCAGCAGCGTGGCGTCCCGCTGGGCTTGCCCGAGGAACTCGGGAGCAACGCGCCAAAGCTCGCGCGCGCGTACTCGTGGCGGGAAGCGGCCGGCCAGCCGGCCCCTGTCGATCAGCCAGTCAGGCTGCGGGTAGCTTCCAACCAGTGACGTGGGCAGCAACATGACATGCACGTTACGCGAGTTGATCCCGCCGTGTATACGCCCATCGGACAAGTGTCCGTTTACGGCAGGATGTTGACCGCGCGGGCCACTACGAGGGCCACGGTGACGATGGAAATGATCGACTGCGTGGTCATGAGCATCTTCGCCCACCGCGACATCGGCATCGTATCGGTCGGGCTGAACGCGGCCGCGTTCGTGAACGCGACGTACAGGTAGTCGGTGAACGTCGGCTCCCAGTGCGGCGGCGCCATGTCGGGCGCGGTCATCTGCGGGAACTGGAAGTCGGGGTAGGGATGGGTGCCCAGGGCGCGGGCGACCGGGCCGCCGCGGTCGAACTCCCAGTACCACAGGGCGAAGGCGACCACGTTCGTCAGCCAGACCGCGACGCCGGTGATCAGCAGCGAGCTCGGGCTGGTCTTGCCGAAAGAACCGTCCACGAGGCCGTGCGCCAGCAAGGCCACTGACCACCCGTTGGCCAGGCTGAGCAGCGCGGCCAGGATCAGGCTCAGGATCCGCAGTGCCTTTGATTCCTTGTTGATGCGGTGCGGGTTGGCCAGTATCAGCGCGACAAGCAGCGCCGCCTGCAACCCGGGCAGGATCCACGACGGGCGCACGAGGAGCAGCCGGCCAGGCACCATCACCTGCAGCCCGATCCCGATCGCGGTGACGATGGCCACCGTCCAGCGCGTCTCGCCACTGGTCTTGCGGCGCCATGCGGGAAGCTGGTGGCGGACGTCGGCGTGCTCGCGCAGCCAGTCCGCCGGGCGTTTGCCTTCGGCCTCGAGCCGCTTCGCGATCAGGTGCTCCAGGTCGTCGATCCGGCCGTGCAGCGACCGGATCCCGTCATTGACGTGCGCGTTGCCCGGATGCGCCGCCTCACCCTCATGCGGCACGTGGCGCACGCCGTCTTCGCTGATCCCAGGCACACCACCAGTGTGCCCCTTCGATGAGCAAGCCGCGACCGCGGTGCCCCGCGGTGCCCCTCAGCTCGCTTTAGTGCGGGATGCCGGAGATGACGTCGCCGATGTGGCCGAGCGCCCGGCCGACAGAGACCCGCGCCTGGCTGCCCGATCCGGCGTCCTCTGGAGTCTCCAGCCGGTCGGCAAGCCGGTACAGCGCGTACAGCCCGTGCACGCCCGCCCAGCGGGCCGGCTCTGGTTCCCAGCCCCGGCTGCGGTGCCCCACCCACGGCAGCGACGTCAGCTCGGAAGACTCCCCGAGCACCAGCTCGGCGAGCGTACGCCCCGCAAGGTTGGACGCGTTGACGCCATGCCCGCTGTACCCGCCAGCCCAGCCGATGCCCGATGCCGCGTCGTAGCTGACCGAGGCGCACCAGTCACGCGGCACGCCGAGCACGCCGCACCAGGCGTGGTCAAGCTGGGCCGTCGCGGCGGCGGGGAACATCCGCCGCAGGATCTCGCCGAGCGCGTCCGCCGTTTCCGGGCTGGTCTCGCCCAGCTTGTCGGTCGCCGAGCCGAACCGGTAGGGCACTCCCCGGCCGCCGAGCGCGATCCGGCCGTCGGCGGTCCGCTGCGCGTACATGTAGGCGTGCGCGGCATCGCCAAGCGTCTCGAAACCGCTCCAGCCGATCTCCTGCCACGCCGAATCGGGCAGCGGCTCGGTGACCACCATCGAGCTGTTCATCGGCAGCAATTCGCGCCGTGCGCCGGGGAGCGCGGCGGTGAACCCCTCGGTGCAGCGCAGCACCGACTTCGCCCGCACGTCGCCGAATGGCGTCCGCGCGACGGCCTCCGCGCCGGAGCCCCCGGAGCCGTCCGAGCCCCCGGCAGGCAGGATCGCCGTCACCGGTGTCGCCTCGTAGATGTCCGCGCCGCGCCGCTCCGCCGACGCGGCGAGGCCTTCCGCCAGCGCGGCCGGCTGGATCCGCGCGCAGTGCGGGGTGAACAAGCCGCCGAGCGCGTCCGCGACGTTGATCCGCTGCCGCGACTCGTCGCGGGTGAGGAACGTCACCACGTCTTCCCCGTCGCCCCACTTCCTGTCGTGTGCCAGCCCGGCGCGCAGCCGCGCCAGCTGTGAGGGCGACGTGGCGACGGTGACGTTGCCGCCCTTGACGAAGTCGGCGGCGATACCCTCGGCGGCACACACCCGCCCGACCTCGTCCACCGTCGACCGTAGCGCGGCCTCAAGCGCGCGAACGCCGTCCGCCCCGCCTGGCCCGCGGCCGTAGCGGGCCCGCGACCCCGGCAGCGCGGCGGTCACCCAGCCCCCGTTGCGGCCCGAGGCGCCGTATCCGGCGAAAGTCGCCTCGAGCACCACCACTCGCAGGGCGGGACGCATGCCCTTGAGGTAGTAGGCCGTCCATAGGCCGGTGAAGCCGGCGCCCACGATGCAGACGTCTGCCTCTTGCGGCCGCGGCAGCGACGGCCGACGGGGCGGGGAGCCACCCCGCGCCCGCCACCAGTAGGAGACTTCCCCGTTACGCATGGTGGCGACGGTACTCCACGCGTTTCGTCCGCCGCTCACTGGGACGCGCATCAAAATACTTAGGATTATCCGGAATGATCGGTGGCTATCCGTCCGCGCTCCTCCCGCTCGTCGCCGTCGTCACCACCGCATGAACCGCGTGGTTGCGGGCAGTTCTAGAGTGCCGTCGCCGTGGTGACCGCCGGTCGCTGCCTGGCCCGCTCAGCTTATGAAAATGCTGATGAGCTGGGTGTATCAAGGCGCGAAGATCGCAAGGTACCGTCTGATCATGCGACTTGGGGTGCTGGACGTCGGTTCGAACACAGTTCACCTTCTGGTCGTCGACGCTTACCCCGGGGCGCGCCCGCTTCCGGCGTTTTCGCACAAGGTCGAACTCTCGCTCGCCGCCCACCTGCAACCCGACAACACGCTGTCCAAGTTCGGCGAGGAACGCCTGACCGCGGTGGTCGCGGAGGCGATGCAAATCGCCGAAGACAAGGGAGTCGAGGAGCTCCTCGCCTTCGCCACGTCCGCGGTGCGGGACGCGCGCAACGGCGACGACGTGCTCACGCGTGTCGAGCGCCGGACCGGCGCGGATATCAAGGTGCTGTCCGGCGAGAACGAGGCACGGCTGACGTTCCTGGCCGCCCGCCGCTGGTTCGGCTGGTCCTCCGGGCGGCTGCTCGTGATCGACATAGGCGGCGGATCGCTCGAGGTCGCCGCCGGGCAGGACGAGGAGCCTGAGGCGGTGATGTCGCTGCCGCTCGGCGCGGTCCGCCTCACCAGGGACTGGCTGAGCGCCGACCCGCCGGCGCCCGAGGAGGTGCGGGCGCTGCGCAAGCACGTGCGCGCGGAGATCGCCCGCCTCGCGGGCGGCCTGCTCCGCGGCGGCTCGGTCGACCACTCGGTCGGCACGTCCAAGACCTTCAGGCAGCTAGCGCGGATCGCCGGCGCGGCGCCGTCTAACGAGGGCTTCTATGTGAGGCGGTTCCTGCGGCATTCGGACGTCGAGGCGTGGGCCGAGCGGCTCGCCTCGATGGACAGGGATTCGCGCGCCCGGCTGCCCGGCGTGTCCGAAGCGAGGGCGGCACAGGCGACGGCCGGAGCCATCGTGGCCGATGCCGTCATGGACCTGATGGACGTCGCTCAGATCGAGATCTGCCCGTGGGCTCTGCGCGAGGACGTGATCCTCAAGCGCCTGGACACGCTGACGTAGACAGCGGGAGACGCCGATGGGCGCCACCGCGACTGCGGCGGCGCCCATCGGACTGTCGTTCGACTACGGCCTCAAGCGGAGGGGATCGGCGGGGTCGTCCGGGTCCCGGTTAATGTCCCTGTCGGCCGGCAGGCCGTCGCCTAGCCCGGGAGCGGACGGTGAGTTGTCCGGCATCGAAGGGCCTGGGCGCGGCGAGCCGCTCGGCATGGGCATGGGCGACCGCGGCGCGCTCTCGGGCAGGGTGCCGCCGAGCCGTGCCGGGCCACCTGGCATCGACGGTGCCGAGGGCGCGACTGGCCGTCCTTGCGGAGGGCGGCCACCGCCCGGCGGCATGCCGCTTGGGATCGGACGCGACGGACTGTCGAGCCCGGCGTCCGCGCTGTGACGGCCCGGGGGCGCGGTTCGCGCGGGCTGCCCTGGCCGCACGGGGGGCGAGGGCGGCATCGGCCGCGGGTCGGCGCCGTTACGCGGCGGGGACCCGGCGGCGACCGTCTCGGGCGCGGGCGGCGCCAGCAGCGCCAGGTCCAGGTCCGGATCCGGGCTGCCGTTACTAACGGCCTCGGCGTCGGCCGCCTCCGCCATGCTGATCGCCTTGGTGACCGATTGCGCCACCTCTTCCTCGAGCGACATGCGGGAAGCCTCCGCGGCGACGAGGCCCTGCACGCCGTCCAGGATGTCGGTGAGCCGCCTGACAGTCTCGGTGTGCCTTGTGCTCAGCAGGTTCAGCCTGCGCTCCGCGCCGTCGTGAATGGCCGTGGCGCGTGCCGTCGCCTCGTCGAGTACCTTCTTGGCCGCTGCCTTCGCGTTGGCCAGGGCGGCGTCCGCCTTCTTCCTCGTGTCGCTGGTGAGCCGGTCCGCCTCGGCGCGCGCCGCCGTACGGGTGTTGTCCGCCTCGGCGCGCGATGCCGCGATGGTCCGCTCCGCCTGTTCCTGAGCCGCGGTCAGCATCCGTTCGGCCTGCTCGCGCGAGTCGACGCGGACACGTTCCGATTCTTGCTGCGCGTCGGCCCTGAGCTTGGCGATATCGTCGTCGGCCTTGTTCTTCTGTGCCTTCGCCTCATCGTCGGCCAGCTTGAGGATCTGCGCGATCCGCTCGCTGACCTCCTCATGCGCTGGCCTGCCGGAAAGCGCCTGCTGGCGGAGGGTGATTAGTTCGCGCCGCATGTGCTCGGACTCGTCGAGTGTCCGGGCAAGGCGCTGTTCCAGTTCGCGCATCTCGTTGTTGCGGCGCGCTACGAAGTCCTCAACCTGGCGGCGGCTATAGCCGCGCATCTGCAACTCGAATTCTTCATGCAGAAGGTTCGGCAGGAGATCACTATTTTCATTCATGGCATCTCGAGAATCTTTGCGTCCAGGTGGGTTTGCAGGAACGATGGCCGGAGTCTAACGGTGAGCGGGCGGTGGCGGGCCCGAGTGGATCGGGAGCAGTTGCCCATCTGACTCTTCTCCGGTAAGACCACAGCCCGCAACCGAAACGGCCGAGTGTCCCGTTAAATCCTGACCTGCCAGGTGGCGGGGTTGTCATGGTTGAGTTCTGTGTGATGTACCCACTACTGAGAGCTAATGCGAGGGTGGCCATACCCCGGTGTCCCGGCTCCGAATCGTGACGGCGCGTGCACGCGCTGACGGTACGGCGACGTGTCGCCATCGGGCTGGCGGGCAGGCCGAGCGGGACGTACCCTGTAGCTGGGTAGTTACCCAGCGATAGTCCGACATTCCGTGTGTCACGTGACAAAATCGGACAAATGATGCTACGGGGGCGTCAGGTCGATATGGCGAGCACAGTTCAGGGAGTAGTCAGATGTCCGGTACCAGCCGCGGAACGCGTGCCATGGCGCGTTCGCGGAGTCGTTACCGGAATGAGGGGTAAAACCCTACGCAAGGGTGGTGCGCGAATGACCCCGATGGGTCATGCGGAGGAATAGTGTCGCGACGTAACCTGGACAACGGGCGAGAAAGTCCCCGGTCAACGGAGGTGAGCGCGATTCCCAGGCAGGTCGATCTTCGTGTTCACGACGATGTGGCCCTGGACGAGATCGAGCTCTACGCCGAGGTGCTCAGCGCCGTGGCGGCCAGCGACGGGCCGCTCTCGCCGACCGAGCTTGATGCCGTGCTCGGTGTCCGGCCGATTTGCGGCTGCACTTCCTTAACGCCCGCACGAGAACCGTCACGGACGCCGGTACATCACGTCCGTGCTCCACAGGCGAAATCCTAGGGCCGTGTACATCCTGACCGCCGGGGTGTTCGACTCGTCGACGTAGAGCAACACCTGGGCGAGGCCTAGACCCTGCAGGTGCGCGAGGCCGGCAATAGTCAGCGCGCGCCCGAGGCCGCCGCCCTGATGCGCGGGGTCGACGCCAACCACGTAGACCTCGCCCATCGGGGAGCCGTCGGCTTGCGCCGGATGCACTTTCGTCCAGTGAAAGCCGGCCAGTTCGCCCGCCCGCTCGGCGAGGAAGAACCCGCCCGGCTCGAACCATGGCTCGGCCTCGCGCAGCTCAAGATCTTTCCTGGTCCATGAGCCCTGCTCGGGGTGGTCGGCGAACGCCCTGGAGTTGACCGCCAGCCACGCCTGCTCGTCCTGGCCCGGACGGAACGTGCGCAGGGTGATTCCGGGCGGGAGCGCTGGGTTCTCCATCGTCGGCCCCGTCAGCGGCATGCGCATCTGCAGGAGCGCGCGGATCCGGGTGAACCCGGCGGACCGGGCGAGCGCCGCGGCGCCGGCCAGGTCGCCGTGCGCCCAGAGCCGGACGCCGTGGCCGGCGGTCCCGGCCATCAGCGCCGAGAGCAGCGTCTTGCCGTAGCCACGGCGGCGCTGGGCCGGGTGCACGACGAGTTCACCGGTCACGTCGCCGCCCTGCGCGCCCGAGTCCACGGCGTCGACGTGCGCATAGCCGGCGACGCGGTCCTCCGCGAGCAGCAGCAGATCGCGCGAGCCCGCCGATCCGCCGTGCCGAACCTGCAGCAGGACGTGCTCAGAAAGCGGGGCGACACCATCTTCTCGCTGCGCCGCCGCGGCCAGCTCGGCAACCTGTCCGGCGTGGGCGGGTGAAAGGGGTCCTTCGGCGACGGGGGTTGACGACCCGATCACCGATCCGCCGCGATGGCGTCCGGCGTGAGCATCCCGGCGCCGTCGCGGTCCTCGGGGGCTCCCTTCACCGGCACGAACCGGTAGCCGACGTTGCGAACCGTCCCGATCAGCGCCTCGTGCTCGGGGCCGAGTTTGGCGCGCAGTCGCCGGACATGCACGTCCACCGTTCTGGTGCCGCCGAAGTAGTCGTAGCCCCAGACTTCCTGCAGCAGGTGCGCGCGGGTGAAGACGCGGCCGGGGTGCTGAGCGAGGAACTTCAGCAGCTCGAACTCCTTGAAGGTCAGGTCGAGCACTCGCCCGCGCAGTCGTGCGGAGTACGTGGCCTCGTCGATCGCGAGGTCGCCCGACCTGATCTCGTCAGGCGCGTCCGCGGCGGCCCGCATGGCGCGGCGGCCGGTGGCAAGCCGAAGCCTGGCCTCCACTTCCGCGGGGCCGGCAGTGTTCAGGATCACATCGTCAGCGTTCCACTCAGCGCTTACCGCGGCAAGTCCGCCCTCCGTGACGATCGCGAGCATGGGACAGTCAAGGCCTGTCGTGTGCAGCAGCCGGCAGATACTCTTGGCGTGCGCGAGGTCGCGCCGCGCGTCGACCAGGACGACATCCGCTGGCGGTGCCTCCACCAGGGCGGAGGCGTCGGCGGGCACCACGCGAACGGAGTGCAGCAGCAGGCCCAGGGCTGGCAGAACCTCCGTTGAAGGCTCGAGAACACCGGTCACCAGCAGCAATTCGCTCACTTGATGCCACCTCCGCTCTAGCGGCGCATCAGCGCCATCACCATCTGCATAAACACAACGGGACCCGGGGGCAACATCGCCCGGGTCCCGTTGAGAAGAGGATAACCGAAATGGCCACGGTTGTGATCAGGTACTGGGCCGCGGCTAAGGAAGCGGCGGGTATGCCGGAGGAGACCCTGGAAGCCGTTTCGCTCGCGGAGGCGCTCAGCGCGGCCGTCGCCCGCCGGGACGCCGGCACGCGGTTGCGTGAAATCTTCGCGCGGTCGTCGTTCCTTGTGAACGCCGAACCCGTCGGCCGGGCCGCGCGAGAGTCGATCATGCTCGACGATGGAGCGGTGATAGAAGTCCTGCCCCCGTTCGCAGGCGGATGACCTGAACACACCCGCCACAATGACAATGCGCCGCAACTGAAGATCGTGATCTAGTTGCTTTCCTAGGGTTCGGGCAGGTATACGGGGAGGAGCCGATGGTCGCCGGCGACCATGACCAAGGAGCCCGGTAAGTGACCGTGAGCAGCGAGCCCGGTCACGCCGGGAATGAGAATTATCGTCGCGCGATGAACCGGCCGCAATCCCGCGACGTTCTACATGATGTGCCGAGCGCTGGAACGGCTGCCAGGCGGGAACGCGTGGCCGATGAGGCGTTTATCAGGGCGCTGTACGCCGAACATGGCGGCGCCCTGCTGCGATATGCCCTGCACCTGAGCGGAGGAGACAGGCAGCGGGCGGAGGACCTAGTGCAAGAGACCATCGTGCGGGCATGGCGTCACCCTGACGCGCTCGCCGACCGGCCGGCGCGGCCATGGCTGTTCGCCGTGGCCCGCAACCTGGCGGTGGACGCCTACAGGGCGCGCCAGTCGCGGCCCCCCGAAGTCGGGCAGGCGGTGCTTGACACCCTGCCGGCCGACGACGACGCGGATCGCACGCTCGAATCGTGGGCGGTCGCGGAGGCGCTGGCCTCGCTGCGGCCGGATCATCGAAAAGTGCTTGTCGAGACGTACTATCGAGGGTGTTCGGTGGCTGAGGCGGCAGCCATCCTCGGGATACCGGCAGGAACAGTGAAGTCGCGCACGTTCTACGCGCTGAAGGCGCTCAAGCTAGCACTTCAGGAACGGGGACTCGCGCCATGACACAGATGATGGACTGTTCTGAGGCGAGGCTGTCGCTTGGCGTGTACGTACTTGGCGCCATCGACCCCGCCGAACGCTCGATGGTGGACGGTCACCTGGCCATCTGTCGTGAGTGCAGAGATGAACTCGCCGGACTCGCCGGGCTGCCCGCGCTGCTCGCCCGGGTGGGCACGGAGGAGGCGATCGCCCTCGCGGCGAGCGATGGCCCGCAGCCCGACTGGGAAGTGGATTTTGAACCCGCGCACGACCTTGTCAATACGGTCCTGGACCTGACCACGGCGCGGCGTCGGCGGCGCACATGGCGAGAGGTCGGCCTTGGCGTGGCAGCGGCGCTGATCATCGCCGTCGGTGTGTTCGGCGGCCTGCGAATGACCGCCGCTCCATCATCGCTGGCGACCATTAATATCGGCGCTGACGGCCCGGCTGGCACATGGCAGCAGGCTAGCGGGCAGTCGCACGGCATGGCCGTGACGGTGAGGTACCGGCAGATGGGCTGGGGAACGGGGCTGATGGCCAAGGTGACCGGCATCCCGATCGGCACGACATGCCAGATCTGGGTCGTCGGGCCGGGCAAGACCCGCATGCTGGTCGGCAGCTGGACCGTTGACGACTGGGAAGGCTCGGCGTGGTACCCCGCGTCGGCCGCGATTTCCGCCGCCAATGTGGAGAAGTTCGTGATCACCGTCGGCAAGAAGCAGCTGATAACGGCCGATTCCTGACGTTCGGGAATAGCCGGCAACGTCGCTGACGCTGGTACGTCCGTGGTGAGTGGCCTTGTAGTGCTCGTTGTGGCGCTGGCCGCCGCTTCGGCGGCGGGCTGGGGCATCCGGCTGCGCAGTGGGCGTTTCCGGGCACGGGCAGGGGCAGCGGACCCCGGGATGGCGCTGACCGCCGCCGACCTTGGCGCGCCGCTTGGCCAGCGGGCGACCCTTGTCCAGTTCTCAACGGACTTCTGCGCCTACTGCGGGCCAACCCGCGAGTTGCTCACCGAGGTGGCGCGCTCCCGCGATGGTGTCGCGCTGGTGGAAATCGACGCCACCGAGCGGCTGGACCTGGCCAGGCGGCTGAACGTGCTGAGCACGCCGACCGTCCTCGTGCTCGCCTCCGACGGCTCGATCGCGCGGCGTTCGTCCGGGCAGCAGCGCAGGTCCGACGTGCTGGCCGCGGTGCGCGGCGTGCTGGGCGAAATGCCAGTTGAGCGGGGTGCGAAGTGACAGCCGCGCCGCCGGTGAATACCATCTGGTACGTGTCTTCCAGAACAGCGCACATGCTGACCAAGCGGCGTGCTGTCGATTTCTGCCACGTGGCGACCGCGATCTGTATGCCGTCGTCGCCTTCGGCTGCCTGACCCAGCGCGTTTTGCCTGTGGGCAGGCGGAGAGACAGTACGCATCTCACCCGCATCTGGGAGCATGACCATGAACATTGATCCGCGAGGGCCGCGGTTCGCCGCGGCGATCACCACGGTGGTCCTTGCGATCGTGCTGATAACGGGGAGTGGCTGGCTGCTGTTCGCTCAGACGCTGGTGTTCGCCATCGGGGCGCTGGCTGGCCTGCGCTACGCGCCCTACGGATTCCTGTACCGCCACCTGGTCCGGCCGCGGCTCGGGCCACCATCGAGGACAGAGGCGCAAGCCCCGCCGCGGTTCGCCCAGGGCGTCGGCATGCTGATCGCCGGGATAGGTTCCATCGCCTTCGCCGTCGGCGCGACGACGGCGGGGCTTGCGTTCGCCGCGCTCGCCCTAGCCGCCGCCTTCCTGAACGCGGTCTTCGACCTGTGCCTAGGCTGCCACATGTACCTACTCATCCAACGGATCCGGCCGGCCGACTGAGGCAGGCTACGCAAGCAGGCTGGTTATGCCAACAAGGAAAGAGGTTTCCACGTCATGAGCCGTTCCGACGTCCTAGTCGACGCAGACTGGGTCGACGCCCATCTCGGTGAGCCCGGGGTCGTCCTGGTCGAGGTCGACGAGGACACCAGCGCCTACGACAAGGGGCACATCCCGAGCGCGATCAAGATTGACTGGAAGAAGGACCTGCAGGACCCGGTTCGCCGCGACTTCGTCGACAAGGCCGGCTTTGAGGCGCTGCTGTCCGAGCGCGGCATCTCGAACGACGACACGGTGGTGCTCTACGGCGGCAACAACAACTGGTTCGCGGCGTACGCGTACTGGTACTTCAGGCTCTACGGGCACGACAAGACGCTGCTGCTCGACGGCGGCAGGAAGAAGTGGGAGCTCGACTCGCGGGAGCTGGCGACCGACGTCCCGTCCCGCGCGCGGACCAGCTACGCCGCCTCCGACCAGGACGCCTCGCTGCGCGCGCTGCGCGATGAGGTGGTCGGCGCGATCGGCAAGCGGAACCTAGTCGACGTCCGTTCTCCCGACGAGTTCGCCGGACGGCTGCTCGCCCCCGCTCACCTGCCGCAGGAGCAGGCGCAGCGCGGCGGGCACATCCCGACGGCGCGTAACGTCCCGTGGTCCAAGGCAGCGAACGAGGACGGTACCTTCAAGTCCGACGCGGAGCTCGAGACGCTCTACAAGGACGAGGCGGGCGTGGACTTCAGCAAGGACACGATCGCGTACTGCCGGATCGGCGAGCGCTCCGCGCATACCTGGTTCGTGCTGCACGAGATCCTGGGCCTGCCGAACGTCAAGAACTACGACGGATCATGGACCGAGTACGGCTCGCTTGTCGGCGTGCCGATCGAGTTGGGGGATGCACGATGAGCGCTGATCAAAGCGGCTGCGGCGCGCCGGCGGGCGGCGTGACCATCACCAAGGACGCGGCAGGCAAGGAGGCGATCGTCGAGGGGCACGTGCTCCGCGACGGCGCGCCGATCGCGTCGGGCTATGCCCGGCTGCTCGGCACTGGTGACGAGTTCGTCGCGGAGGTGCCGCTTGGCGAGGACGGCGGCTTCCGGTTCTTCGCCGCGCCCGGGGAGTGGACGCTGCGCGTGCTGGCTCCCGGCGGGGTCCGTGCCGAGTGCACCGTGTCCGCGGACATCGGCCAGATCACCAAGGTCGAAGTGGCGGTGTAGGCGGCTTGACCGCCAAGACGGCGGGTGCCGGCCACCTTGGCCGGCACCCGCCGTCGTCGCGTATGCGCGGCAAGTAGGCTTTTCCCATGACCGAGCATCGACAGGTATTCCAAGGCGAGCTTGCGGGCATCGAGGCCAAGGTCATCGAGCTGTTCGCAATGGTCGCCGAGGACCTGCCCAAGGCGACGAACGCGCTGCTAACGGGCGACGCGGAAGTGCTCGCGGAACTCGCCGACCGGGAACGACAGATCGACGCCCTCTACCCCGAGATTGAGCAACTGGTCAACGCGGAGATCCTGCTGCAGGCCCCAGTCGCCGCGGACCTGCGCTTCCTGCTCTCGGTGCTGCGGATCGTGCCCGAGCTCGAGCGCTCCCATGACCTGCTCATGCACATCGCCACCCGGGCCAATCACCTGCTCGGCGCTGACCTGACACCGCGCACCCAAGGGCTTGTCGAGCGGATGGGGAAGCTGTCATCCGCCATGTGGCGGCAGGCGGCCGACTCCTGGTATCAGCGTGACCGGTCCGCCGCGCAGGTGCTGGCCGAGTACGACGAGGACATGGACGAACTGCACACCAGCCTGGTCGCCGAACTCGCGTCCGGGCGCATGACGGTGCCCGTGACGATGGAGATGGCGCAGGTGGCGCGCGACTACGAGCGCCTCGGCGCGCACGCCGTCAACATCGCCCGCCGGGTCGTCTATCTGGCTGGCTCCGCCAGATTAGGCGAGGAATGGATCTGACCCGCAGGCGCGTGAAGGCGGGTCAGCCCATCCGGCCCGTCACGTAGGCCTGGGTGCGGCTGTCCTGCGGGTCCTCGAAGATCTGCTTCGTGGTCCCGTACTCAACGAGCACGCCCGTGCGGGTGTCGCTCTTGGTGTCGGTCAGCACGTAGAAGAACGCGGTGCGGTCGCTCACCCGGGTGGCCTGCTGCATGTTGTGCGTGACGATGATGATCGTGTACTTGGACTTGAGCTCACGCATCAGGTCCTCGATCGCGCCCGTCGCGATCGGGTCGAGTGCGGAGGCTGGCTCGTCCATCAGCACCACGTCCGGCTCGACGGCGATCGTGCGCGCGATGCACAGCCGCTGCGCCTGTCCGCCGGACAGGCTCAGGCCCGACGTCTTCAGCCGGTTCTTGACCTCGTCCCACAGCGCCGCACCGCGCAGCGAGCGCTCGACGATCTCGTCCAGCTTGCCCTTGTTGCGCTCGCCGTTGATGCGCGGCCCGTACGCGACGTTGTCGTAGATGGACTTGGGGAACGGGTTCGGCTTCTGGAAGACCATGCCGATGCGTCGGCGCACCGTTATCGGGGAGACGTCCTTGCCGTACAGCGAGACGCCGCGGTAGGACAGCTCACCTTCCATCCGGGCGCCGGGCACGAGGTCGTTCATGCGGTTGAACGCCCGGAGCACGGTCGACTTGCCACTGCCGGACGAGCCGATGAAGGCCAGTATCTCGTTCTCGTAGACCGGCATCGATACGTCGGTCACGGCTTTGAACCCGCCGTACCAGATCGACACGTCCCGCACGTCGAAGATGACGTTACCGGTGCCCGCTGGCTCCGCGGCCTGCTTGGCGAGCGGCTCTGGGCGCGGGAGGCGGGTGGTGACGGCGTCCTGCTCGGATTGATCCATGACGATTCCTAGCTCGAGTACCTGGCGAACCGGGCGGTGACGAGGCGGGCGACGACCATGAGGACGAAGGCGATGACGATGAGCGTGAGCGCTGCCCCCCAGCCGCGGGCCTGTGCGCCGACGAACGACGACGACGCGTTAGAGAAGATTTGCGAAGGCAGTGAGGTGTTGGGGCCGCTGAAGGGATTCTTGTTCACCGAGGTGACTGTGAGGATGGTGAACAGGAGCGGCGCGGTCTCGCCGGCGGCCCTGGCGACCGCGAGCAGCGCGCCGCTGACGATCCCGCCGATCGCCGCGGGCAACACCACGGTCATCGTCACGCGGGCCTTGGTGGCGCCGAGCGCGTAACTCCCCTGCCGCAGCGAGTCGGGGACCAGCTTCAGCATCTCCTCGGTGGACCTGATGACGACGGGCAGCATGAGGCAGCCAAGGGCGAGCGCGCCGCCGAAGCCCGAGAAACCGAAGTGCAGGGTGTAGATCGAGAAGATGAACAGGCCCATGACGATCGACGGCACGCCGGTCATGACGTCGGCCATGAACCGCACGACCTGCGCCAGCAGGCCCTTGCCGCCGTACTCGTTGATGTAGATCGCGCCGAGCACTCCCAATGGCACCGCCATGACCGTGGCGAGGGCGGTGATCTGTATCGTGCCAACGATCGCCGGCCCCATCCCGCCGACGCCCGGTGGCGCGATGTTCACCGGGATGTCGCTGGTCAGGAACTGCCAGCTGATGATCGAGGCGCCTTTGGCGACCACGGTGACGATGACCAGGCCGAGCGGGATGATCACCAGCACGAACGCGAGCACCATGAGCCAGGTCATGATCCGGTTCTTGGTGCGCCGCCAGGACGGCGGCTCACGCAGGTCGACCTTTTGCGGGTCGGCGGAGACGGCCATCAGGCACCTCGTGAGCGTCGGGCGGAGCGTTCCACGACCCCGCGGGCGATGACGTTGATGATGATGGTAAAGATGAACAGCAGCACGCCCATACCCATCAGCGCTGCGCGGAACACGCCGCTAGCCTCGCCGAACTCGTTCGCGATCACGGACGGCAGGCTGTAGCCGGGCGAGAACAGGTGCGACGTGATCTCGGGCGACGAGCCGATCACGAGCGCCACCGCGATCGTCTCACCCATCGCCCGCCCGAGCCCTAGGAGCACGGACCCGACCAGGCCGCCCTGGCTGTGCGGCAGGACGACACCGGTGATCATCTCCCAGCGGGTGGAGCCGAGCGCGTAGGCGCCCTGTTTGTCGATGGTGGGTGTGGTGGCGATGACCTCACGGGACAGCGAGGTCACGATCGGCGTGATCATGATCGCGAGGATGATGCCCGCGGTGAAGAACGAGGCGCCGCTGACGTTTTCGCCGCCGAAGAAGAAGCCGAGCACCGGGATGCCGTTGACGCCCGAGGCTATCGACGAGTAGATGTGCTGCAGCCAGGGCGCGAGCACCAGGATGCCCCATAGGCCCCAGACAACCGACGGCACCACGGCGAGCAGGTCGATGACGTAGACGATCGGCCGTCCCCAGCGCCGCGGCACGACCTCGGTCAGCAGCAGCGCCATGCCCAGGCTGATGGGGACCGCGATGACGAGCGCGATCACCGACGTGACCGCCGTGCCGTAGATGAACGACAGCGCCCCGAGCTTGTCCGGAGGTTGCCACGTCGTGGAGAAGACCCCGCTCAGGCCCTCGGTGGTGAACCAGGACGACGCCTGCTGGCTGGTCGAGACGGCGATCAGGACCAGGATCACCAGCACCAGCAGGCCGGACCCGAGCGCGAGGATCGCGAAGCCTCGGTCGCCCAGCGGCCGGCGGTGCGCCAGCGGGTGGGCGGACCCGGCCGGCGTGGCCGGGTCCGCCTGAACCACGGTGCTCATTTGTCAGGAGGTGATCTTCGCGAGCTGAGCGACCGCCGCCTGGTCGATGGACGGCGGCAGCGGCGCCAGGTTCAGCGGCTTGAGCAGCGCCTGGCCCTGGCCCAGCAGGAAGCCGAGGTAGGCCTTGATCAGCGCCACGTCATTCGCGTTCGCCTGCATCTGGTACACGATGTCCCACGACTGGTAGGTGATCGGGTAGGAGTCCGCGCCCGGCT
>Ga0126381_100003351_pt1 | contig 17430 bp, 17 predicted proteins | sample PanSoiMetPlot_28_FD_96465 | JGI IMG/M metagenome (GOLD analysis project Ga0126381, IMG submission 96465) | Tropical forest soil microbial communities from Panama - MetaG Plot_28 | ecosystem: Environmental > Terrestrial > Soil > Tropical forest > Bulk soil | place: Panama | collected 2016-02-17 | reverse complement strand
TCCGAGCCATATACGAATACCTGAGCGCTATACCTTGCATCGAAGGACCACCGCCTCCCAGCGTATTGCACAATGATTGCCCATAACAATCGGGCAACCGAGCGCATCGACGGAATCTCCCCCCGGACCTCGCAAGCCTGGGGAGAATTCGTCTGGCATGTAGACGACCTCGCCTCCGCACCAAGAGATTTCAAAATCCCAAAGGTCGGATCCATACAGGTAGGTGTTCTCGCAATCATGAATATAGATATGGAATCAGTGCACGATGCAGCATCGGTTCGCCCTGACGGCAAATCCGTTCCGGTGATTCGCGGCTTTCCGGGACTGGGAGTCGTCCGCCAGTTGCGCCGGAACGCACTTCAGTTTTTCTCCGAGACGGTGAAGCGATATGGAGATCGGGTCGAGCTTCGAGTTTTGGGAAGACGCATTCTCCTCATCACCCATCCGGCTGATGTTAACGATGTACTAAATGCCGCTGATTTCGGACGATCGCCTGAGGTGAAAAACCTGCGGCGAGTTTTTGGCAATGGTATCTATTCCAGCGAAGGCGAACGCTGGCGAATGCAGCGGCGTGCTCTGCAGCCAGCATTTCGTCTCAACCACGTCATGACGAGTGCCTCGATGATCGTCGAGCACATGACAGAATGTGTCGCCAAATGGCGGCCTGGCGAGACGTTGGACGTACTACAGGAAATGATCGGTTTTCACATCGGATGTTACTTGCGAGCTAATCTGTGGTAAGGAACAGAGCTGGGACGCCAAGGACATTGCCAAATCAGTTTCAGTTATCCTCGAAACCCTCCGCACTGAAATCCTCTACCTAGAGTTATGGCAGAAGCTTCCTTTTCCGCGCAGCAGGCGCTGGCACCAAACAATAAAGAGTTTCCATGCCGCAGTCAGCAGTATGATTGCGGAGCGTCGGGCGGGAAGCCCGGACGGTGAGGACTTGCTCAGCATTTTGCTCAAAGCGAAGGATGAGAATGACTGGGGAATGCCAGACGAATATGTCCATGACGAAGTCATAACAATGTTTGTGGCTGGGCAGGAGACCTCGGCGGTTGCGCTCTCGTGGGCGATGGCGTTATGCGCGTTGCATACGGAGGTCCAGGAAGAAGCAGCGACAGAGATTGCAGAAGTGACCAACGGACGTGAAGTGAGGGCGGAAGACTATTCCCGCCTGAAGTTCCTCAATGCGATTGTGCACGAGACTCTTCGCCTATATCCGCCATTGTGGACGATAGGGCGCAGCGCGATCCGTGACACAAGGTTAGGAGAGTTGCAGGTACATGCAGGAACGCAGGTCTGGATCCCCATTCGCGAGATCCATCGTGATGCGCGCTGGTTTCCTCAGCCAGAAAGATTTAACCCGCACCGCTGGAGCGACAGTATTCAACAATCAATGGTCAGCTATATTCCGTTTGGCGGAGGAATGCGAAGCTGTATCGCTCAACACTTTGCAATGGCGGAACTGGTGCTTGGACTTGCGGTGATGCTATCTCGATTCCGATTCCGGTTGGAACCGGGGGCGAAGACCGACGCTGATGCGTGGCTCACGCTGCGCCCAAAGAATGGAGTGCGGGTGATCGTATCACCGTGTTAAAGTTTCCGCAGCGCGGTTGCCGAACCGGGCGTAGCCAGGGAGTGGCGAGCCTCCGGTTTCAGACGATCAAAGCGGGGAAGTACCCATTTGCCGGCGCCGACACAGCATTCGAATTTCCCGCCGGTACGTTCTTCACTTCGGTCGATAGGTGTGCTGCCGCTTCTGCATCAGTCGAATGCCGATCGGTATCATAACCCTCGAACGTTGACAAGTAGGAGTTCCTACGGTGTGTTTGTAGTTGAGTGCGATCACTGCGCCGACACGGTAATCTTCCACCCGGAGGCGGCGCTCGTTTGGTGATCATTGTGAACGATCGCCGCTTTGGTGATTTTCACCGGGAAGCGTCCTGTGGTCTTCGCCTGCAAGGTCGGTGTGATAACCACCCCCTGACCTGATATTCCCTCCGACTCAGGCGGGCGAGATGGAGTGATCTCGACGGTACCGTTTACAGGGTCCTCCCGATAGACCAAGGCAACGACCTGTTCTCCCTGAGACAGGAAATTCCCATTTCCTCAACTCTTCACGCCGTCTGCATCGGCGTCCGGCGGAGCGAAGTTCATACAATATTCGGCGCCGATTGCTGCTACTCTTGCAACGAGCTCTGACGCAGGGAGCTCCGAAAACGGCGCGCTTGCATCTGCTCTTTCCACCGCATCAAAAAAGGCCTGATGCAGTTGCGTCGAAATGCCCAGTAGGCGACAGGGTTTGCCTGTTTTGTTATCAAAGGCATGAAAACAGTTGGCCGGAAGGATCATGGTCGAACCCATCTCGCAGCGAATCCTCTCCTCCTTATCGTCTAAAATACGGCAGAAGTCGACGGTTCCCTCCAAAATGTAAAAGACCTCTGCATAGGGATGACTGTGGAGGGCTACACCCTCTCCCGGCCCTAGATCCTGCTCGCATATAGAGAAGGCGTACCCGCTGTCCTCACCTTTGACCTTCCAGGTCAGATGGACACCTGCTATGTCGAAGCGTTGTCCCTCTCCAGGTGCTAGCTTACGCGCGCCCTCAGTTGCGGGAATATTCTTAAGTAGCCTATTCAATTGAAAAGTCTCCTTTGCCGGCACATGGCTGGCACCGTGTCATATACATTGATGTCAATACAATTGATAAGGATACATACAAAAATGGAGACGCATTCCTGAAAAAGCGACTTGATGGTGCCTCAACGCTCAAGGGCACGCCCGCCTTCTGAACATCGTCTCCTTAATCAGAATTCCTCAAGAACGGACCCAGAGCACAATCTTCAGACACAAAGCAACGCTTCTCCTGTGATGTCCTGAACGTGTTGTACCTAGGACCAACGAAAGGAGCCGAATGATAACCAACGATTCGCATCAGTTTTTTCCACAATCAAAACGCAAACCGCGCCTGTTCCATGGCTTTGGCAAGCTGCGCCTTATGTTCATTGCGGGGCTTGTGCTGCTTCCACAGCTACTGTCAGCACAGTGGAACGCCACAGTCGGAGCCCAGAGTCACGATCTCGGAAGGCAGGGCCTGGCCTTCCTGCCTAACGAGATTTGGATTCATGCGGGTGACTCCATCACATGGACCGTGACGGCCGACGAGCCGCACACCGTCACCTTCCTGACCGACGGCCAGATACGACCCTCCTTTACCGTGGGCTGTCCAGGATTCTCCGCGGGCTCGGCGATCTTCGACGGCTCGACTTGCGTCACGAGCGCAGTTCTTTTCAAAGGTTCCCAGCTTACAGTCGCCTTCCCGGTAGCTGGCAATTTCAAGCTGGTTTGCTTGATCCACTCGGACATGACGGGTATTGTGCACGTACTCGATCCGTCCCAACCCCTGCCCCACGATCAAGAGTTCTACGATCGTTTGGCGCAGAAGGAGGCCACAGCGTTGGTGGCTGATGACAACGCCACGAAGCCGAAGCACCGGCATTCGCAGAACGGCGTGACTGTCGGCGGCGGCGAGGTTATCGCCGCTGGCGCCGGCTCGGACACGCTCTCGGTGATGCGCTTCAGCGATCCGGATATCACGGTTCATGCCGGCGACACGGTCGAATGGACCGACGAAGATTCGACCACTGCGCACACGGTCACCTTCGGGGCCGAACCGCAGAATCTCCTTCCTCCGTCTCCCAACGTAACAGTCGATCCCGACGGTGCACGTCACGGTGTTCTCAATTCTCCCTCGGACAGTGTGCACTCGGGCTTTCTTCAGGCAGCTCCGCAGGACCGCGTCGGGCTAGCGCAGGCGCCGTCGGGAGTAACTCGCTTCCGAGTCACGTTCAGCAAGCCAGGAATCTATCCCTACATCTGCGCTCTACATGATGGCCTGGGCATGAAAGGAAAGGTAATCGTTCTTCCCAAGACCCGTGACTGACTATTACCAAACCCAAGTGCAGGTTACGCTGCAAAAGGGGGGGCCGTGTTTTCCTACACGGCCCTTCGCTGCTATAGCGGAGAGTTACTCCATTCTCCGATTCGACGCTTACATCCCGATGAAGGTCTCCGAAAGATTCGGCCCGGCAGCACATGTTTTGGACACAACCCAGTCTCCCGGACGCGGTTTCCTGAAGCTGGTAAAGGGGGAAAACGTGAATCACCCGATCCTGCTAGTTGCAGACAGATGAGGTCACCCATGAAGTTTTCTCCAATGAGTCGTGATGCAGACAGTGTGCGCGCGCCCAAATCCAAATTGGCACAGCTTGAGGGTTGGACCCGTCGCCAATTCCTCATCGCTGCGGGGGCTGTGTCGCTAAGTGCGATCGGCGAAACCAGGTCGACTGCTGCTCAATCCGGGCACTCCGACTTGGTTGGCAGGAACAAACTCAAACATATCGATGTGCACCATCATTTCACCCCTCCCCAATACCTCAAGGAAGGCCCTCCGCCCGTTGCAATGACTAAGGTGGAGAATTGGAGCCCAGCGCGTGCGATCGAAGAGATGGATCGACACGAGATAGACCTCTCGGTCTTGTCGTTTTCCTCGCCATACCTTTGGTTTCCTGACGTCGACAACGGACGCAGGCTCGCGCGCTTATGGGACGATTCCAGCGCTCAAGTAGTTCGCGGCCAGTCCCACCGGTTTGGATTGTTTGTTGGGGTCCCACCGCTTGCAGATGCTGAAGGTTGCCTGCGCGAGATCGAATATGCCCTTGACGAGTTGCACGCTCATGAATCACGGTCATGACGAGTTACGGAGATTTGTGGCTCGGCGATCTGGCATTCGCGCCGGTCTGGGAAGAGTTGAACCGGCGAGAAGCTGTGGTGTTCGTGGATCCTGCCATTGCGGCATGTTGTACGACTTTGGGACGGGTGCCGCCAAGCTACGTGGAATTGCCGTTCGACACTGTGCGGTCAGTGGCGAGACTGTGGTTCGGTGGAGCGTTTGAGCGGTGGCCGAGAATCCGCTTTGTTTTCTCTCACGGAGGAGGAGTCCTACCAACGGTAGCGGACCGAATCGACAAGCTCGGGCGGCCGGGGAAGGAACCGGGGGCGCTGCTTCACGATGCCACCGCGCAATTCGACAGAGTGTATTTTGACACCGCCGATGCTGCCTATCCGGCCGCCATGGCAGCACTTCGCGCCTTTGCAAATCCTCAACGCATCCTGTTTGGAACCGATTATCCGTACGTGCCTCTGGCAAAGGGGAGCGGACGACCTCGGCCGTGCCGAGATGAGTCCCCAGCAAAGGCAGGCCATAAAGAATGGCAATGTCCTGTCCCTGATGCCAACGCTCGTTTCTTGACGTATTCCCAATCGGTGTTCTCCAACTGTTCAGCAAGCCCGAGGATGTATCCCCACATCCGCGCTCTACGCGATGGCCTAGGCGCGCCTCTCTTAGCGGGGAGTTACTCCCCTCCCCTATTCGCCGCTCACGTTCCAATGAAGAATTCCGACAGATTCGGCCCGGTGGCACATGTTTGGATACAACTCAGTTTCCAGGACACGGTTTCCTGAAGTTGCGAAGCAGACACATCGTCGCAGCTGGAGCTATATCCAGGCTGAAAAGGAGAATCCAATGTCGACCGCACTCAGACCACCTCATGGCGTCATGGAAGGCAAGGGCGCATACAACAAGCATTCACAATTGCCGGCCGGCGGTGCAGGTCTCGCGCTGCCGCTTTTGGACAAGGCTGTTCAAGCCGTAGAGCTCGGCGTGAAAGGACAGCCCATCGTCATCGCGGATTATGGATCATCCCAAGCGAAGAACTCGATGGTCCCCATGCAGTTGGCTATCCGCGGTCTGCGACGACGCATCGGTCCGAATCGGGCAATCTCTGTGTTTCACATTGACCAGCCCTCGAATGACTTCAACGCACTCTTCGCCGTTCTCACTGCCGATGCCAACCGATATATGCTCGACGAGCCCAACGTTTTCCCGGCTGCAATCGGAAGATCGTTTTATGAGAGCATCCTACCGCCCGGCTCTGTCCACTTCGGATGGTCCTCGTATGCCGCGCAGTGGCTCAGCTGCATTCCAGCGCTCATACCGGGCCACTTCTTTCCTGCTCACAGCACGGGCGAGGTTCGCGCTGAATTCGACCGCCAGGCCGCGAAGGATTGGGAAGCCTTTCTGTCTTTACGCGCAAAAGAACTGCGGCTGGGAGGACGCCTGGTGGTCGTTCTTCCGGGACTAGCCGATGATGGATCGTCGGGGTTCACACATGTTGTGGACGAAACCAATGCCGTGCTCAAGGAAATGGTCGCTGACGGCGCCATCACAGCCGACGAACGGGCAAGGATGGTCCTCGGAGCTTACCCTCGGCGGAAACGTGATCTCATGGCTCCCTTCGCAGCCAACGGAACATTCCAACAGCTCACCCTGGACATTTGCGAGATGGCAGAGCTCCCAGACGGCGCATGGATCGACTACCAGCGCGATGGAGACAAGGAAGCTCTGATCACCAGCCACGTACTTTTCGTGCGCTCGATCCTCTTGCCTTCTCTTGCATCCGCGCTGGCCTGCGTACGTGCTGGAGACGCCGAAGCGATTGGAGCCTTCGGGGACCATCTGGAGGAGCGCCTCAAGCGGCGTCTGGCGAGTCAGCCGGCCGCGACCCACTCATTCGTGCAAACCATTGTTCTGGCCAAGACCGATCAGAATTGAAGGATATTTTTGAATCCGAGGCAACCGTCGCCCATCAAAATATATTGATGATAATAGACTTTATATCAATGTAGATCGGTCCAGCCAGTCCCACGACCTGGAGAAGGGCAGCGCAATGAACAGCATCACTCCATCAGAAGCGGCAAAAGCGGTTGTCGGCCGAAATACCGAAGAGGTCCAAAGCAAAGGGAACTTCCAGGTGTTTGAGGAACTCTTCGCGGATGATTTCATCGACCATACACCGCAGCCGAGCACAACCCCGGACAAGGCGGGTGTTCGGAAACTCTACACCTATCTTCGGGCTGCATTCCCTGATTTTCGTGCCGAGATCCACTGGCAACTTGCCGACGGTGATCGAGTCACGACGTACAAAACCTACCACGGCACGCATGAAGGTACGTTTCTTGGAATCGCGCCAACGCACCGCAAGATCCACTTCGAGACGGTGGATGTCATGCGTGTCCAAAACGGCAAGATCACCGATCACTGGGGCGTCGGCAATCTTCTTTCCCTAATGCAGCAGATCGGCGGTTGGATTCCGCCGTCGCCAACGGAAAATCAAAAACAGGAAAGGATATCGACATGGACTCCATGAACCTTAGTCTGCGGTTCTCTGCCATGGCGGTTCCCTTGTGTCTGATGGTTCTGTGCCCCTTTGGTGCGCTACTCGCCCGACAACTCCCTTTTGGCCCTTTTCTTTCCACGGGAGATACCGTGTCGCTCGCCGAAGCCCGCGCCATCGCCAAGGAAGCCTACATCTACGGCTTCCCTATGGTCGAGGGCTACCGCATTCAATACGCCTACTTCGTAGACCGCAACAATCCCGAATTCAACGCGCCGTGGAACCAAATCCAGAACATCCCCCGGGTCTTCACGCCCGATGACAACGTCGTCCAAATCCCGAACTCCGACACGCCTTACTCGACGCTCGGTCTGGACCTTCGGGCCGAGCCGATAGTAATCACAGTGCCGCCGATTGAGAGGAGCCGGTATTTCTCCGTTCAACTGATTGACCTTTACACCTTCCACTTCGGCTACATCGGCAGCCGCACCACAGGCAATGAAGGCGGCAGCTTCCTTATCACTGGTCCCGGATGGAACGACGTACAACCGACTGGCGTCAAGGAAGTGTTTCGCTGCGAAACGGAATTTGCCCTTGCCGGTTTTCGCACACAGCTGTTCAATCCCGGCGACCTCGATAACGTAAAGAAGGTCCAAACTGGTTACAAAGTTCAGCCCATTTCGCAATTCCTGGGAAGGCCCGCACCTCCCACCGCGCCGGCGATTGATTTCATCAAGCCGCTCACCCGCGACCAGGAGCGAACCTGGCCGGAGTTTTTCAGCGTCCTGAATTTCATCTTGGAATTTTGTCCCACTAATCCCACAGAGAAGGAACTCATGGCTCGGTTCGCCAAACTCAACATAGGTGGAGGAAAGGCCTTCGACGCGGGTAAGCTTTCGCCAGAAATGAAGAAGGCCGTCGAGGACGGCATAGCCGATGCGTGGCAGGTTTTTGCTGACGCGAAGAAGCAAGTAGATGCAGGGTAGTGACGGCCGGGGATATTCTCGGCACACGCCAGTATTTGCAGAACAACTATATGTATCGCATGCTCGCCGCTGCGCTCCTCATTTACGGCAACTCCAAGCAGGAAGCTATGTATCCGGTTTATACGGTGGATGACGTTGTACATCCAGCACGATTCCCATGGCAACGATAAGGAATCCAATTGGCTGACCGCACCAAACGGACCATTCCTGATGTTCTTGCGCCTCTTTTGGCCCAAACCCGAGGCGCTCGACGGGAAATGGAAGCGGCCACCCTTGCAGCGGGCGGAGTGAATCGGAATCGACGTTTCGTGTCTTTTGGTGCTGGTCAGATGATCTGTGAAACTCAGCCGTCTGGAAAGGAGCAAGACTAAGGATGAAAATTGCAGTCGATGTCCTTGGACCTGTCGAAGAGCCTTATCTGCACGTGGAGCGAGAGCATGTTCTCGAGATGTCATTGCAGCCAGGCTCGATGAAGGTGGGCCCACAGCGTTGGGCGATCGAAGAAGTTACGTTCGCAGCGGGCGAAATCGGATTATTCCCTCGTCACTTGGAACGATGGATTGGATCCGCCCACTATGTACGCTTGAGTCTCAGCATATCTCAAGCCGCGCTGATGGCTGCGTCCGGTGGGATAGAGTGCGAGTTAGAACTGCGCCCGGAGTGCAAGCTCGTGGACGCGCGACTGAGTGCGCTGATCGCTGCCGTGAATGCGGAAAGGACCGCCGGTGTTTCGAGCGGGCAGCTATTTCTCGACTCCATCGAACAAGCGCTTGCTGTAACGTTGGTCACTCGCTATGCGGTGCGGCACCGTTCTTTGCGAACATATCGAGGCGGACTGGGCCCTGCGCGTCTACGACGGGTTAAAGAGTTGGTGCACGCCAGGATGGAAGACGAGCTCACTCTCGAGGAAATGGCCCAATCGGTAGCGCTGAGCGTGGCTCACTTCTCGCAGATGTTCCGCAAGTCGACGGGTGAGAGTCCGCATCAGTTTGTCCTGCGTCACAGGGTCGAACGTGCAAAGGAACTGTTGCGCGCGGCCGAGGAGCGTGTCCTGGACGTCGCGGTGGCATGCGGCTTCAAAACGCAGCAGCATTTTGCGCGAGTGTTCCGCCGGGTCTGCGGAGCCAGCCCTACGGAATTTCGCAATGAGTTTCTGCGCGACGGGGCGAGTTACCCTTCAGAGACCGTTTCCGACCCTTTGCCTGCTACCCCTACTTCCCTCGACCGACTGTGGCGGTCGCCGGACGTTCACATAACCCATCCTTAAAACCAATTCATCCGCACTGCACACCCAGTGGCTCAATGCGTACGCAGCTTTGTGTCGCCGAGTCGGGCTTATGATGCGCGCTCATGTGGACAAATCCGCAGGATTCGGCCCAGAGCCATAGTCGCAGGCACAACTCCTTACCGCCTTTGCTATTTACTTGGGTGTGAGAATCGCGAAGTCGGACACCCATAGCCAGATCACAGAAACATGGCTCCACGGAACAGGCCGATCGAGCGTTGAGCCACTGCAAAGGAGAGCAGTCCAATGACATTCCAAGAAGCCCCAACCGGACGCCAGGCGGTCTCTGCCGCCAACCCCAACAATACGAATGATAAATTGTCGAAGTTGAAGGTCTTCAAACGAGGCAGGTCTCTTGAACTTTCCAAGTGGTACATGGGCATTTTGACCACGAAGCTCGCGCAGCCGGAAGACACCAATGGGGCCTTCTTCTTAGTAGAAGCGACTCTGGCACCCGGGACTGAACCACACCCGCATGTGCATTCGCGTGAAGACGAACTCTTCTATGTCCTGGAGTGAGGGTTCGACATGTATGTGGGAGAGGAAGCTTTCAAGGTGACGACGGGAGAGCGCATTTTTCTCTCGAGATTAAAGCCTCACGGATTCATTATCGGTTCGCCTCGCATTCGCGTACTAACTCTGTTCGTCCCCGGAGGTGTGGAGGGGTCTTTCCGCGGCATGGGCTCGCCGGCAACATCTGGACCTTCCCGCTGGGGCGCTCACCTATTCAGAGGCCGATTTCAAGCAGACGGTGCAACGATTCGCTGAGTACGGCGTACGGATTCTGACTCCAGATAAGGTTGCGGTTGAACTGCCCTTGTATCCTAAAGCGGGTTCCTGCGAAGCCCCATTGAGAGCGTGCGTCGAAAAGTGGCTAACATTAATCGCTGGAAGGCGAAGTGGAGGAGAATGCGAATTCCTAAAAGGGACGTAGCAATTCTGGTCGCGTTCGCGATTGGCGGAATGAACCAGGACTTTGCACAGGACACAACCGAAAGGCTTAGGCCATTGGTGGAAACATCGGCGCGCAGATTGGTGCTTGCAAGAGAGGTCGCACTTGCAAAATGGGACACTCGATCTCCGGTCGAGGACCCGGCCCGAGAGGCAGAGGTGATTAACGCTGCCGTCAAGGACGCCGTGTCAAGAGGGTTGAACCCCACGTGGGCTTCCCGTTTCTTTAGAGCCCAAATCGAGGCTAATAAGATCGTTCAGTATTATCTCCTGGCACAATGGTATCGCGCAGGCACCGCGCCTGCGCATCGACCGATCAATCTGGATGCCGTGATTCGTCCCGAGCTCGATCAACTTGAAAAGAAGTTGGTGGAAGTATTGGTGGACACCGCCCCGATTCGTGCGGGCGCAGCCTGTCAGGCCGACACGGCCAAGGCCGTTGGGAAATATCTGGCGGCCCATAAACATAATATTGACCCGCTACGGGCGATCGCCTTGGATCGAGCGATGGCTGCGACCTGTTACGATTCAAAGTAACCCACACCTAGATATGGAAGATCTGAGAACCCCACTCAGCGTTCCCGCTCTTCTGCCAAGCCGAGAGCCTCCGCTTGCCTACCAGCCTGTTTCAAGGTCTTTTCAAGCTGTCGTTGTGCGTCCGCAGGAATTTCAGAGAACACCTTGCGAATTGCGGCCGCGTGTTTGCGAAAGACAACCACAATCAGATTCTTGCCCTGCCGCGTGAGAGCAACCATGCGGATGCGTCGATCCTCTGCGCTCTCGACGCGGCTTACCAAGCCTTTGCGATGGAGACGCTCTACAGCCACACTGATCGAGCCCGGGGTGAGGTTCACCTTGGGGCCGATGGTATTTACAGGAAGAGGGCCCTTATGGAGGAGAACTTCCAGCACTCTGAAATCGGAGTCACCCAACCCTGATTGTAAGATCCCGCTGAGCGCATACCTCTGAATGGCTTGAACCGCTTTGTTCATCACAAGCCAAACGTGAACTGGATCTGACGGTGGTGAACTCATAGAGAGTGTATAGACCTCTGGCACAGCATACCCCAACGACTGAGTATATTGATATCAATAGTATTGAGCATGCATGCACGGGAATCTGATATGGCAGCCGGACGTCTCGGCAGGGAAAGGGTAGTCTGACTGGGGGTCTCTAAGACTTCCAGCGGGGCACAACCAGAGGTGATTCCACTACTTCCGCCCCAGTGCCTCCGCTTGCGCGAGCGCACGTGACAGTCCATGGACGCCATGATTTAGCGCAATTTGAGCTTCTTCGGCTAGTCGTCTAGTCAGCTCTGCTGCGGGGAGTTCGCGACTCAGACGAGCGGCCTGGCCTGACCACAACGGAGTGAACTCAGGCGATCCAGCAGTCTCTGACTTTGTGCGAAGCGGTGCTAAAGCCGCAGCTGCGATCGGAAAATCCGGAGTGACGTCGGAGATTGGCCCCACCTCGCGGATAAGGCGATTCACGATTCCTCGCGCTGCACGGCCCGTGAATACGTTGGTGACCGCAGTCTCATTATCCTTCACGCCTTTCAATGCCTGACGGTAGATTCGGCTGATCTGGGCCTCCGCGCAGAGCAAGTAGGCCGTGCCGATCTGTACCGCCGAGGCGCCAAGTGCAAAGGCGGCCGCGATACCGCGTGCATCCGCGATGCCTCCGGCAGCGATCACTGGCACCTTCACCGCGTCAACAATCTGTGGCACCAGCGCCATCGTGCCGACCTGCGTAGCGACATCCTCGGTGAGAAACATGCCCCGATGCCCACCTGCCTCATAACCCTGGGCGACAATTGAGTCGCACCCTTGATCCTCAAGCCAGCGGGCCTCGTCGACACAAGTTGCCGAGGAAATGATTTTCGCCCCTGCCCTCCGAACTCGCGCCAGCAGGTTCTTGTCCGGAAGACCGAAGTGGAAGCTGACGACCTCCGGATGAAACTCCATGACGAGATCACACATTTTGTTGTCGAAGGGTGCGCGGCTGGAGCTCGGAACGCCAGTCTTGCTATCGAGCCCCAGTTCAATGTAATAGGCTTCCAAACGGCGTCTCCGCCCACTTCGCGAGCCGGGTCGTCCCGTGGCGGCTGGTGACAGAAAAAGTTCGTATTGATCGGGCGCGCTGTCTTTCGGCGGATGGTTTCAAGTTCCTTGCGCGCCTGTTCCAGGCTCAATAGTGCACAAGGTAGCGAACCGAGTCCGCCAGCCTCGGAGACAGCGACGACCATGTCCGATAGCACCGATCCCGCCATCGGTGCTTGAATGATTGGTACCTCAATGCCAAAAAGATCGAGAATACGATTATCGGGCCACATCTCCACTCCTTTTGGTGAGATGATTCAGTAACTCAGACCTGAAGTTCAATAGACGACGATTCGTCTGCCCCTCCAAGAGTTGGTCTAACAGCAGCGATGCCCACTGAGAGGCATGCCTGGGCTCCCGGCGTAAAAGACAATCAGTACAACTGGTTGACTTCCCGCCACTCCCCTATGGAACGTGTCGACTGTCTCAGAGACCGCCTGCCCGGCCGTAAAACGTTGCTTCTTGCCATCTTTCTTTCTCTCAAGCGTCAGTTCTCCGGCGACGATGTAGGCAGCGCTTGGCATCGGATGACTGTGCCATTCGAGTTGAGTGTGCGGTAGAAGACTGATTCGCAATATGGTCAGCTCCGGCCGGCCCGACGGGTAAGACTCGTAAGGCTGGCCGTCCCAAGACGCGCTACTGCGCAGCAGGGTCTCCGACCGCACAGACGGTTGATCATTTGTCGCCGCAATGGTCCGCTGAAATAGCATCGATAACAACATTCCGATCACAAGCATTGACTCACCGTCATCGACACCATCAGCCGAAGAGAATCCCATAGTCGGATGCGAGCCGATGGACGTTCTGGATAGCGATCGCAAGGGCCTCGCCTTGAAGTTGCGGTTCGGTTGGAGCAGCCGCGTCGTCGGGTGCAGGAAGGGCTGTCGCCATGACGAACTCCTCGAACCCGGAAGGTGAAAATAGGAGTAGAAAATGATTCTCGCGGGTGCCGGAATTACGTAGCTCGTGGGGAATGTTGCGCGGGGCCATGAGAGTATCGCCGGCATGAAGAACGAAGACCTTGTCTCCGACGGTGACCTCGAGCTCTCCGGCAAGAACAAAGTACGCCTCATCTTCACGTGTATGCGTATGGCGCGGCACGCTTATTCCGGGCGCGGCACTTACCTCCAGGAGGCAATATGCCCCTCCCGTATCTGCACCCGACAAACATACCGACCCGATGCCAACGTCAAAGTAAAAGCGTTTCGATCTGGGCTGATGTTTGATTGACGGGGCTCTGCGGATTGATGCTTGACCGTTAGGCACAAGTGACTGTTGTTTTTGGGCTGCACTGCTCATCGAAGTCTCCTCAAATACAAGATTCGCTACCAACTCCGTCAGAACACCAGATCCTGAATATCGCCTTGTGCCTAAATGGGCGCCCTTGGGCCGAATTTTGCTGAATTATTCATGACGATCAAAGCATCCAATCCAGGAACGAGGGGTGATACGAAGTAATGAGAGTAGCGGTGGATGTACTCGGGTCAGTCAAAGACCCGTATATGCAGGTGCATGACGAGCATGTTCTCGCAATGATGATGCGGCACGGCGCCATTGAGGTGGGACCGCGGCGTGCCGCCATGCGGCGGGTAACCTTTCAAGCTGGCGAAATAGGATTTTTCCCTCGTCATACGGAACGATGGGTTGGAGCAGGTGACCAGGAGCGTCTGCTCTTCCGCATTTCCGATGCTGCCCTGGTGGCCGCCTCCGATGGAATAGGGACCTTGGTTGAAGGCCACCGGTGCAAAATGGTGGACGCGCGACTGGCTGCGCTGATCGCCGCGGTGAATGCGGAGAGAATTGCGGGATTCCCAAGTGGACGGCTGTTTCTGGATTCCGTGGAACAGGCGGCTGCCGCCGCCCTGATCGATGCGTATGGCGGTCGCAGCCTTTCAGTGCAGCCTTTTCGAGGTGGACTCGGTCCCGCGCGTTTGCGGACGATTACGGAACTGGTGCATGCGAACATGGAAGACGAGTTGACCCTCGTCGAAATGGCGCAATCGGTGGACATGAGCCCGCCTCATTTTGCGAGGATGTTTCGCAAGTCGACGGGCGAGACGCCGCACCAATTCGTATTGCGCAACAGAATCGAACGTGGGAAAGAGATGTTGTGCACGCCCCGGGTGCGTATTCTAGATGTCGCCGTCGCTTGCGGGTTCAAAACTCAGCAGCACTTTGCGCGAGTGTTTCGTCGTCTGTGTGGAACCAGCCCGAGAGAGTATCAGCTGGAAAGGTGGTCCAGCGATCCGTCTGAACAGCTGCCGCAATAGAAATCCGCGAATCGAGCTTGCTTCGCTTTTACAATAGATACGATCTAACTTTGCCGGTCCGGATTTAGCCTTTGAGGCCCAGCAACATCGGCGCCGCCTCACCTGCAGATCTCGTCCTCTCGAACATGTTGCGTAGATCCACTCCGTACACGCAACTCGTGCCCATCCCGATTCTATTTATAACCCGCGCTTGTGCCTTCTTCATCATTGAACGCACCTTGTTTTGGTCGGCCAGTACCAGTCAATTGGATGCATGTCAACAAAATTGAGCAAGATTTGACCCAGATGTGCAGACACAGACACAACGGCATGTCCGCGTTGCGGTCCACTGAAATGGCTGAGAGGTTTGAGATGCCGGTCTCTCCTCCGGTTAACTACAGAAAAGAGAGGAGACGAGTTGACGGAATCATACTTGCGGAAAACCTGCTGCATTGTGGGCGGCGGACCAGCCGGAATGGTGCTGGGGTATTTACTGGCGCGAGCCGGCATCGAGGTCCAGATTCTGGAGAAACACGCCGATTTCGTGCACGACTTCCGCGGCGACACGGTTCATCCCTCGACGCTTGAATTGATGCACGAGTTGGGCGTGCTGGAGGACCTGCTCAGGCTGCCGCATCAACGCCTTACAAGAGTGCGCGCCAGGATTGGCGGCGACGAAATCGTGTTGAACGATATGACGCATCTTCGAACGCATTGCAAGTTCATGGCGCTTATGCCGCAGTGGAATTTCCTCAACTTCCTTGCTGAACAAGGAAGCCGCTTTCCTACCTTTCATTTGAGAATGCAAACAGAAGTCACATCATTAATTGAGGAGGAAGGCCGAGTCGCGGGTATTCGGGGAGTTGCTGCTGATGGCCCGGTCGAAATCCGGGCGGACTTGGTCGTGGCCGCCGACGGCCGGAGTTCGGTCCTGCGCGAGCGTGCCGGCTTGATGGTCGACGAACTCGGTGTCCATATTGACGTGCTGTGGATCCGGCTCTCCAAACATCCTGATGATCCCAACTTTGTCCTTCATGCCAATCGTGGCAAGGCTCTCGTCACGCTTGACCGTGGTGAATACTGGCAATGCGGGATTGTGGTCCCTAAAGGATCCGCAACGGAAATGCAGGTCAAAGGTCTAGAGGAGCTGCGCGCGCGAATCGTCGAAAACGCTCCCTTCTTGTACGACCGCGTGGCGGAGGTGCGCGAATGGAACGACGCGAAACTGCTTAAGGTCAAAGTAGATCGTCTGCGCCGCTGGTATGGTCCCGGACTCATTTGCATCGGTGATGCGGCGCACGCCATGTCTCCGGTTGGAGGTGTCGGGATCAACCTTGCGATTCAGGACGCCGTCGCCGCCGCCAACATATTGGCACGCCCCCTCCGGGAAGGCGCTCTCCGCACCAGTCATCTCGCGAAAATACAGCGGCGCAGGGAATTCCCCGCCAGGTTCACACAGCGCGTACAAGCCGTAATTCTCCGCCAGGTCATCGCCAATCGGCGAGTCTCGTGGCCGTTGCGCTGGTTGGAAGCCACCACTCTGCCGCGGCGGATGCGCACCCGCTTCGTCAGCGTCGGAATTCGGCCAGAGCATGTGGAGACGCCCGACGCCTTCAAACTCAACTCATCGGGATTCTCAAACCTAGGTCCGGCCGAGCCGGAAGAAAAGGTACGCATGTGAGCTCATGTACTCCCAGCAATCCTCAGGGTTACCCGTTGGCAGCGACTGTTGATCGCACAGCCTCGCGAAGCCACACATGACGCGGATCGGTGTTGAGTCGCGGATGCCAGGCCATGAGGAAATGAAACGCGTGCAATTCTTGCGGTGCTTTCACAAGCCGCAGCCTGCGATCGTTTTTGATAGCAGATGTCATGCCGCTAGTGAGCGTAAGGACCAGTTCTGTGCCGGGAAGGCATTGCAGCGCCACGCCGAAGTAGGGCACTCGAATGCAAGAGCTGCGTTTTGCACCGACAGCCGCCAGTTGCTTGTCGGGAATTGTTTGTACCCCGGCATAGGTGGCAACAACGATGTGGCTCGCGGCCAGGTATTGCCTAAGTGGCAGCCGGCCGCCGAAGTGGCTGTCGCGCGCGACGGCGCAAATCCAACCCTCCTTGTAAAGCCTTTCCATCTGGAAGTGCGACGGCAGGAGCCCATCATCAATGTGGAGAACAAGATCGAGTTGCCCGTGTTCCACCAGCTCCGTGATGCCACTCTGCCACGGAAGAAATTCAAACTGTACTTGATAGCGTCCGCTCGCGTACTGCCGGCACAAGGGCGGAAGCACGACTGTACAAACGTTATCCGGGCCGGAGATGCGGAAATGGCTCTTCTCCCGCGCCGGATCGAACCGACTTGGCGCAACGAGATTCTCCATCCTGGGTAGCAATCCCTCCAGCTCGTCGAGAATCTTTCGACCTCGCAAAGTGAGTTCGAAACCAAGTGGCGACCGAACGAGTAGATCATCCTGAAACATCGCGCGTGCGCGCTGCAGGGCCCGGCTCACCGCAGGCTGACTGAGGAACAGGCGGGATGCTGCCGCGGTGATGCTTTTCTCCTCGGCAATAGCAGCAAACGCAATCAGGAGATTCAAATCGGCCTGACGTAATTTCTCTAGACGCATA